>ERZ1031557.110-NODE-110-length-15605-cov-6.508810_pt1 | contig 15605 bp, 8 predicted proteins | sample MGYA00518175_ERZ1031557 | MGnify/ENA primary metagenome ERZ1031557 (study PRJEB33719, sample SAMN04261169) | wastewater metagenome | biome: rural village; feature: human; material: feces | host: Homo sapiens | place: El Salvador | collected 2014-01-14 ... | reverse complement strand
GATAGAACATTATAAAGGAACCTACAAACGGCTGTTTGAAAAGCAGGGGGCTGTTGAGAGCGAAAGCCTTAAACATCAAAGATTTTCAAAGAACAAATGCAAAACATATACCACAGATCAATCGCTTTATAGAATGTTGCCGAATACACTTATTGCATATAATGCATCACAACCTTTTGTAGATGCGTTTTTAACAGGAAAAAACATAAGCACCTACGCAAAGGTATTTGAAGGATTAAAAACTCGTGATAAAGAACGATTTTTGAGGCTTTGGTTTGAAGTAAGTGATTGCAAATGGAAACCCTATGCCAAAGGTGGCTTATTTAGAAGATGGTATGGAAATACTGATTATGTCGTAAAATGGGGAGAGGCTGGTGACGAAATTAGAAATTTCAAAAAATCGAGTGGCGCAAATTTTCAAGACTATTTCAAGCCGGAAATCACCTATTCCGCAATGACTATGTCACAGTTTACTGGCAGATATATAAATCATCAATTATTTGGCGGTGGTGGCGGTGGTATAGTACCAACTCAACATTTGATGTACCTTTTAGCTTTCGTAAACTCCAAAGTTTTTGACTATATTATTATGCCCATGAAATCTACTGTAAACTTTGAAGTTGGACAAATCGGGAGTATTCCTGTAGTTTTTCAAAATGAAACAATAACTAATCGTGTTGAAATACTCGCAAAATATAACGTAGATTTATCAAAAGTGGAGTGGGATTCCTTCGAGTATTCTTGGGACTTTACTCGCCACCCCTTTATCAAGGCCATTACCAAATACCCCAACATGATGGATGTTGGCAACATCTACCTTGCTGAGTGCTATGACATTTGGGCTGGCGAATGTGAAGAACGCTTTGAGAAGCTGAAAGCCAACGAGGAAGAACTGAACCGCATTTTCATTGACATTTATGGTTTGCAGGATGAACTGACCCCGGAGGTGGAGGACAAGAATGTGACCGTGCGCAAAGCGGACCTTGGTCGGGATGTGCGCTCCTTTATCTCCTACGCTGTGGGCTGTATGTTTGGCCGCTACTCTCCCACCTATGATGGTCTTGCGTATGCAGGCGGTACATGGGATGATAGCAAATACAATATTTATAAGCCGGATGCAGACGGTATTATTCCCATCTGTGACGACGAATACTTTGAAGATGACATGATGGGCCGTTTTGTGGAGTTTGTGCGGGTGGTATATGGTGACAGCTCACTGGAAGATAATCTGCGCTTTATTGCAAACGCACTGGGCGGCAAGGGGCAGCCGAAAGAGGTCATCCGCAACTACTTCCTGAACGATTTCTACGCCGATCACTGCAAGATTTACCAGAAGCGCCCCATCTACTGGCTGTTTGACAGTGGTAAGAAAAATGGCTTCAAGTGCCTGATCTACCTGCACCGCTACCAGCCGGATACCATTGCACGCATCCGTACCGATTATGTCCACGAGCAGCAGGCGCGCTACCGTACTGCCATCGAAGGTTTGGAAAAACAGGCGGCTGCTGCCACCAGCACCAGCGAGCGTGTCAAGCTGACTAAGCAACTGACCAAAGTGCAGGCACAGGACACAGAGCTGCATCAGTATGAGGAAAAAGTTCATGCGCTGGCGGATCAGATGATTAAGATTGATCTGGATGACGGCGTGAAGCATAATTATGAGATTTTCAAGGATGTGCTGAAAAAAATTTAAAGGAGTCTTATATATGATAAGTTCAAAGGAAAAATTAAAAGTTATGTTAAGTTTTATGAAGGAACTTGATAACGGAAATATTCCGTCAGCAGCTGATTATGGGCTTGAACAAAGTGAATTCGGCTCTATTGTTGAATTTTGCCAAAATGAAGGATATATAACAGGAGCATCATTTGCCAAAGGCGGGCGCGGAAACAAAGTAATCATTTCCTTCCTTGAAAATGTTGAGCTAACAGTAAAAGGAATGGATTACCTCAAAGAAAACTCTAAGCTGTTGAAAGTGTATAAGGGACTAAAGGAGTTTAGAGATTGGCTACCGGGGTGATTGTCTGAAATAGTACAGTATACTTAGAAAGGGGATTTTGGATTATGCCTCACAGAAATGTTTTGACAAGCAGAGGATCTCCACTAATAAAATTTCAAAGTGCCGATCGTATTGAATCTCTAAGAAGTGGAAAAATCTATGCAAAGAACCTTGGATATTATAGAAATCTTGAAAGAACATCTGGAGATGCAGATATTGGCGACCAAAATGAGGGGATGCTGCCAGTTGTAATTGCAACGATAGAAAATCCAGTAACAGGAGAACGTAAGGAACTCACAGATACTGTGCTCGAAACAAGTGAATCAAATGATTTTGTGTTTTGTGTGTTTCAGGGAAATCCTTATATAAACGATATGAGATTTACTGATGAACAAAAAGCTAGAATGCTGACCTTTGGAGATACTGCCTTACTCATACTTGATCCAGATGAATTCGTAAAACGGGTTATACGCGCTGCAAAGGCTAAAGGCTTTGAAGCACATTACCATAGTGTAAGATATTATGATCCGAAGTACAATAATGCTGGAATTCTAATATCACTACTAGAAGGAATGTGGAATGTCGCATTTTGGAAAAGGAATCGGTATGCGTATCAACAGGAAGCACGTTTTGTCTTTACACCTGGGGACGATTCAATCGATCATATAGAACTTGATGTGGGAGATTTACATGATATTACAGAAGTCTTCAAAGCATCAGATGTACTAAATACGATGCAACTGCAAAATTAAATGCGTGCAGAAAACTAATTTGAAAAATTCAACAATTTATTGTGAATGGGATGTAACGTGGAAACAGATAAAATCGTATTAGATCTCAACCGCCGATTTGCGGCACCGCTGCCGGAATTTTATGAGCGCCGGATCATCTTCTGGTATGATGAAGAGCATGAATATGCGGACAAGCTGGATGAGATTCGGCTGGAAAATGCCAAGCTGGTTGCATTGACTGGCAGTAATACCTTTGCGGTCAAGAAGCTGCTGTCGGTGGATGACCAGACGAGCAATTATGTCGTTTACTGCCCCATTTCCTACGAGCGGCAGGAGGATAACTGGTTGCTGGATATTGAACTGTACAGCGAAAGCTACCGGACGGATGCTGTTTCCAACTGGATGCAGGAACTGGATATCTTGGACAATCCCTCTATGCGCAAGCTGGTGAAGCACTACCGGAAGTTTTTTGGTGCACAGGCTCGTCGTGCCAAAATCATGGCACAGGATAAGATACCTGCCACTCCAGCACAACTGCACATGGCCGTGATGGCGGCGCTCTGCGGTATGAAAAAAGCACAGCCCAATGAAATCTTGCTGAACGTGCTTCGTGGTGGACTGGATAAAGCGCAGAATCCAATCTATCAGAGTTTTGTGGATTATAGTGCAGAAGAAGCTTTTTGGGCAATGGTCCGGCAGGGCTGTGGCTATGCAGAGGAAGAACCGGATCTTGGGCAGCTGGCAATTCATCTTCTGCTGACAGCTTCTACGCGCACACTGCGCCCAGAATTTCTGGCAGGGTTGGAGAAGTTCCTTTCTATTCCGCATCAGGCGTACTGCTACGAGCTGGTGTCGGAGTGGCTGCACAGTGATGATCTGCAGCAGCTTTATGACGTGGCCCGCTATGTGGAAGACGAAGCACATCTGCCGCAGAGGCTGGAAAAACTGACGGTTGATGATCTGGCGGCAACGGAATGTTTCCCGTGCATCAACGAGATCATCCTGAGCAAGCTGATGACGGAGATCAGTGACCATATCATTGATGTGGATGTGATCACAAAGACGGTGGAAAAACGCCGCACCTGTGTCTGGTACGAGTACTTCCGCAATTTCTACGAGGGTCTGCTGCAAGTGGCCAACATGCAGGAGTTCTTCAAAGAGCACTCCGCAGGGTTCCATACCCCGGACGCAAAGCAGGTCTGGAAAGAATATGCGGAGGACTATTACAGGATGGACACCTATTATCGGTTGTTCCATCTGAGCTTCCAGAGAAGTCTGGAAAGCTCCAATATCAAACTGGATGACCTGTTCAAGCATGTTGTGGATAAGGTAGAAGGGCTGTACTCCTACTGGTTTCTGGGAGGCCTCGGCAAAAACTGGTCGGATGTATGTGCTGATGAGATGGCAGAGCATGGTCGCGTATTGGAAATTCCGCAGCAGTCGGATTTCTACAATGAGCACATCCGTCCGGCAGACAGCCGCGTATTCGTAATCATCTCGGATGCTATGCGCTACGAGGTGGCAGCATCATTGGCAGATGAACTGCGCAGAGAAACGCAGAGCAATGTGAAACTCGGCAGTATGCAGAGCATCTTCCCGTCTATCACGAAATTTGGCATGGCGGCACTGCTCCCACACAAGATGTTGACGGCTGAACTGAAAAATGAGGTGCTGAATGTTCTGGCCGATGGGCAGTCTACCACAAGCACGAACCGGGATAAGGTCCTGAAAAGTGCAAATCCGGCCAGCGTGGCGTTGCAGTATAAGAACATCATCGGGATGAAACGTGCAGAGCGTGCGGCACTGGTCAAGGGTATGGATGTAGTCTATATCTACCATGATACCATTGACGAAGCAAGCCATACTTCTGACACCTCTGTGTTTCCGGCATGCGATAGGGCTATCAGTGAACTGAAGAATATGGTGCGCATTATCGTCAATGACTTCGGCGGGGCGAACATCCTGATTACGGCAGATCATGGCTTCCTGTACACTTACAGTCCGCTGACCGAGGATGACAAAGTGGATAAAACCAGTTTCCATGATATGGAAGTGGAATATGGCAGACGCTATGCGATCATGCAGAAGGAGGCGAATCCGCAGTATTTGCTTCCTGTAAAATTCCTGGACGGAAAAACGGAATACACTGGATTTGCTCCACGGGAAGGTATTCGCATCAAGATGAATGGTGGCGGGCTGAATTTTGTGCATGGCGGTATCAGCTTGCAGGAAATGACGGTTCCGGTGATCGAATATCATTATCTGCGCAACGGCTCTATGGAATATCGGCGCAATAAGCAGAAGTATGATACGCTCCCCGTAACAGTGAGTTTGCTTTCTTCCAGTCGGAAGATCAGCAATATGATCTTTTCACTGGATTTCTACCAGAAAGATGCGGTAAGTGCAAACCGTGAGGCTGCTACTTATCTGGTGTGGTTTACGGATGAATACGGAAAGCCTATCAGTGATACCCAGAAGATCATTGCGGACAAAACCAGTGAGAACGGCGCAGATCGTACGTTCCATTGCAACTTCAACCTCAAATCGATGAAGTTCAGCAATACAGCAACCTATTATCTGGTGATTGCGGATGAGCAGGGTCAGCAGATGCAGCAGCGGGAACAGTTCCAGATCGATATTGCATTTGCGATTGATGAATTCGATTTTTTTAACTGATGGGAGCAGGAGGACTATAAATGGAGCCGAATGCGGAAAATAGCTGCCGTCGAGACGAAATCAAGGAAAAATTACGGCAGAATTTTGATGGAAAGATCGTTCGCAAGGATCTGACCAAAAAGATCAAGGAAGGCGCGAATGTCCCGGTTTATGTGCTGGAGTTTTTATTAGGCCAATACTGTAGTTCGGATGACGATGCTATTATTGAAAAAGGCGTGCAGAATGTAAAGCACATTCTGGCGGACAACTTTGTCCGACCCGATGAAGCACAAAAGATTCTTTCGCAGCTGCGGAAAAAGGGCAGCCACACCATTATCGATATGGTGACCGTGCATCTGGACATCAAGAAAGACTGCTTCTTTGCAGAGTTTTCCACTCTGGGGCTCTCCAATGTGCCCATTACAGACGACTACCCGGAAAAATATGACCGTTTGCTTTGCGGCGGCATCTGGTGCATCGTCCAACTGGAATATGAATCCGAAGGTGACAGCACCTTTGGCATGGAGGACTTTGATAGCGAACCCCGGCAGAAAAAGCAGAAGGATGTTTCGCCTATCAGCATCCGCAAGCTGACCCCCATCCAGATGCCCCATATCGACATTGAGGAAGTGCGCGCCGGACGTAAAGCCTTCACGCAGGACGAGTGGATGGATGTCATGCTGCGCTCTTGCGGTTATGAGCCGGAGCAGTTGAACCAGCGGGAGAAATGGCTCCTTTTGGCTCGTATGTTGCCGCTGGTGGAGAACAACTTCAACCTCTGCGAGCTTGGACCTCGCAGCACCGGTAAGTCCCATATCTATAAGGAAATCAGCCCCAACAGCATTTTGGTGTCCGGTGGACAGACGACTGTGGCAAACCTATTCTACAACATGGGACGAAAGACAGTTGGTCTGGTGGGTCTGTGGGACTGTGTGGCTTTTGATGAGGTTGCTGGTATCAAGTTCAAGGACAAAGACGGCATCCAGATCATGAAGGACTATATGGCATCCGGTTCCTTTGCCCGTGGCAAGGAGGAAAAAGCAGCCTCGGCCTCGATGGTCTTTGTGGGCAACATCAACCAGAGCGTAGATGTGCTGCTGAAAACCTCCAGCCTGTTTGACCCGTTCCCGCCTGAAATGGGAACAGACACTGCATTTTTGGATCGCTTGCATTGTTATGTTCCCGGCTGGGAGATCCCAAAATTCCGCCCGGAGCATTTCACCAACGACTACGGCTTCATCACGGATTATCTTGCTGAGTTTATCCGGGAACTGCGTAAGGAACAGTACGGCGATGCACTAGATAAGTATTTCCGCCTTGGTAAAAATCTGAATCAGCGTGATACGATTGCAGTGCGTAAGATTGTAGGTGGCTATGTAAAGCTGCTGTACCCGGATGGTGAGTTTACCAAAGAGCAACTGGAGGAGATCCTTGTCTTTGCGCTGGAAATGCGCCGTCGTGTGAAAGAGCAACTGAAAAAGCTGGGTGGTATGGAGTTCTACGATGTGAATTTCAGCTACATTGATCTGGATACCTTTGAGGAAAAGTTTGTGTCAGTTCCCGAACAGGGCGGCGGCAAGCTGATCCCGGATGGAATGTGCAATCCGGGACAGGTCTATACCGTTTCTCGTGGAAAAAGTGGCATGATTGGTGTGTTCCGTTTGGAAAGTCAGATGCTGCCGGGCAGCGGAAAGTTTGAACGCACTGGTCTTGGCAGCGACCGTGACTGCAGAGAATCCACCAACACAGCCTTCAACTTCCTGAAAGCAAACGGAAATCGCATCAGCGGCGGCATCAGCACGGCATCTAAGGACTACATCATCAACTATCAGGATCTTCAGGGCATTGGTATGACAGGAAAGCTGGCACTGCCCACCTTGATTGCATTGTGCAGCATTGCTCTTGGTCGTCCTACGGTCAGCGCTCTTGCAGTTTTGGGCGAGATCAGCATCAGTGGAACGATCTTGAAGGTAGACGAGCTTGCAAACAGTCTGCAGGTCTGCCTCGATAGCGGTGCAAAGAAAGTATTGCTGCCGATTTCAAGTGCCGTTGATCTGGGGACTGTTCCGCCGGAGCTGGTGGGGAGCTTCAATTTGATCTTCTATAGCAGCGCAGAGGATGCGGTGTTCAAAGCACTAGGGGTAGAGTGAGAAGGGAACGTGCTATGAAAACAAACGATAGAAAAATCACAGATTTGATGTCCACAATCCACGCAGGAAAAACGCAACTTCCTGACTTTCAAAGACCATGGGTCTGGGATGATGGAAGAATTAGGGCGTTGATTGCAAGTATTACAAATGGATATCCTGTGGGAGCGGCAATGTTTCTGGAATGCGGAAGCAATGGAATACATTTTAAACCGCATGTTATTGAGGGGGCACCTGATACGGGGGTTCTTCCAGACGAATGGATTTTAGACGGACAACAGCGCTTGACCTCAATATACAATGCACTATTTAGTGAAAGTGCAGTCAAGACACGGACAGATAAAGGAAAAGAAATCTGGCGGTTTTATTATATTGATATGGTCAAAGCTGTTAACAGCACGATTGATCGTGTGGATTCTATTGTCTCCGTTCCGAAAGACCGAAAGATAACTTCAGATTTTGGCCGAAAAGTTGAGTTGGATCTTTCCTCTGCTTCTCAGGAATATGCACAGAACATGTTTCCACTGAACATTATTTTGAATCCCAGTAAATATAGCAAGTGGCAGATGGACTATATGCAATATCATCAGTACGATTCAAATGCTGCAAAATTGTATATGGACTTTCTCTCCAAAGTAATTGTTCCGTTGGGGCAGTATACGATTCCAGTGATTACATTGGACAAGGATACCCCCAAGGAGGCGGTTTGTCAGGTCTTCGAAAATGTCAATACAGGTGGGGTGTCGCTTACTGTATTTGAGCTGGTTACTGCCATTTTTGCAATGGATAATTTTGAACTACGCAAGGATTGGGAAGAACGACAGAAAAAATATTTCAGTGACGACATTCTTTCGGTGACCTCTGCAACGGATTTCCTGACGGCTTGTACTCTGTTATCTTCGTATAAAAAAGGCGGGACCGTGAGTTGCAAAAAGAAAGATGTGCTGAATCTGACGCTGGCGGAATACCAGCGGTATGCAGATGATTTGACGGAAGGATTTGTGGAAGCGGAAAAAATATTACAGGAAGAACGGATCTTTTCTAGTAAAGACCTGCCATATACGACGCAGTTGATTCCGCTTGCAGTTCTTTGCACGTTGCTGGCAGACCATAACCGCATCAAAACAACGAGCGTAAAAGATAAAATAAAGCAATGGTATTGGTGCGGTGTCTTTGGCGAAATGTATGGAAGCGCAAATGAAACGCGCTATGTGTACGATGTGGTGGGGGTAATGGCGTGGTTGGATGACGCCAGCAAAACGCCTAAAACGGTTCAGGAGTTTTATTTTAACCCGGTGCGCTTGCTATCCTTGCAATCAAGATTGAGTGCCGCCTATAAAGGTATTATGGCACGGATCTTGAAGAATCAGTGCAAAGATTTTATCAGCGGTCGTGAAATGGACTTTACGGTTTATAAAGCAGAGAGCATAGATATTCACCATATATTTCCACGAGATTATTGTGAGAAAAAAGGTCTGCCGCGTGCAAAATGGAATTCTGTTGTGAATAAGACACCTATTACATATTCTACAAACCGTGAAATTGGCGGAGTAGCACCAAGCCAATATCTGACCAAGATTGAAAAGAAAGGCCAAGTCGAACCAGATATACTGGATGGCTATCTTAAGACACATTTGATCGATACGAGTGATATCCTCGCAGACCGGTTTGATGATTTCTTCATCAAGCGCGCAACTGCTATTTTGAATGAGATTGAAAAAGCGACTGGAAAGGCGATTTCCGGTCGTGACAGTGATCTCGTAATTCAGGACTTTGGCGGAGCGCTATTATAATCTGTGAGAATAGAGCATGTCTGAATTTAGGAGGCCCTCATGGAACCATTGTGCCTGCGACCTTCTGAACGAAGGCTGGGACAGCCCGCATACCACGGTGCTGTTCATGGCACGCCCGACCATGTCCAAAACGATCTATTTGCAGCAGCTTGGCCGTGGTACACGCCGCTGTCCGGGCAAAGAGGACCTGCTGGTGATTGACTTTGTGGACAACGCCAATATGTTCAATATGCCTTACAGCCTGCACCGGGTACTGGACATTGCGAAATATCAGCCCATGGCGTATGTGCTGGCACCAGAGAACAAGCGCAAGCTAGAACAGGATATGCTGTTTCAGGGCGAAAAGCCGGAGGCGTGGCTGGATGTGCCAATCGGTGTGTCTGACTATGAGATCATCGACCTTTTCAACTGGCAGAACAGCGTCAAGGATATGATCTCGCAGATCGAGTTCGTCCGGATGGTGGATGTGCAGTCCGAGACGGTGGAGCGTTACATCAAGGACGGAAAAGTCAAGCCTGATCTTTCGATTCCCTTTGGTGATAAGCGGATGTTCCACTATTTCCGGGAGGAAAGCATCCGTAACATTGCCAAACAGTATGGCTGGGATCTTATCACGCCGCAGAATATGGCGGACAAGTTCATGAAGTTCATCGAAACGATGGACATGAGCTATTCCTACAAGCCGGTGCTGCTCAAGGCGATTTATGAGTACATGGACAGCAGCGGCAGAACTGCCATGCCGGATGTGGTGGACTACTTCATCGACTTCTACGAGGACCGCAAGGCACACGGAATGATCGCAGAGAAATCTACCAGCATTTATCAGAAGGGCGGTTATACCCGGAAGGATGTGGAGAAGAACATCCTCTCCAACCCCTTCAAGCGCTTTGAGGATATGCGATTCCTGATGCGCTGCAAGGACGTGGAGACTATCGAGGTGAACCCGATCATCTTCCGCAAGCTCACACGGGAAGATTGGCTGCATATTGTGGATGTCTGCGATAAGAGCCTTGAAAAATACTATTTGCGGATAAAAAAGTAAATAAAAGAGACGCTTATTGGACATCTTGTTTTGTAAAATTAGACGGGGCAACAGAAAAAGCCCCGATAATGGACAAGGCAAGGAAAGGCTGGATGAAATGAATCTGACAGGAAAGCGTGTGTATCATCGGAAGTTCGGTGATGGAATCATTACAGAACAAAAAGAAACTACAATCGCTGTGGCCTTCTGGAATGAAACTAAAATGTTTAGTTATCCTGATTGCTTTCAGACATTTCTCGAAATTCTGGATACTGACCTGAAAGAAGAAATTCAAGAAGAGGTAAGCCATCACGAACACACTGAGACGGCTGAGAAAAAGCAGCGAATCAATGAACTTCAAACGTCGATTTCTTCAAATCGTCATCGGGAAAAAGATAAAAGCGTTCAGATAAAGCCGTTTGCATCTGTGGCTGATTTTTGTCAGGCGTACAGGATGGCCTTAAGTGCAGAAATATCTTTCATTCGAATGACAGGCGGAAAGCATATTCTTCTTCAGGAGGGCAAGCGAATTGGACGAGATAACGGGCAATTTGTGTACCTTCTTGAATCGGAAGATGAGCTTAATTATCCTGAAGGAACGCCAGTTACAATTTGGAAGGGACAATCGCAAATTTCCGGTAAGATCCTGAATTGTGAAGCGTTTTCAGTCTATCTGATCAGTGAACTTGATTTGGGCGCAGAGGTTGAAATGCTGAATATTTCTGCGGAGGCTTGCTATTTGCTCCAATCTGTATCAGAGCGCCTTATGGATCTGTCTCTTGAACCATCGGAAATTGCACAGGACCTAATCTGTAATGGGTTGAAAGAGATCGACTATCGCAATTCGGATATTGCCAAGGGGCAGGAGACAGCGGTAAGAATGTCACTGGAGCAACCGATAACATTTGTTTGGGGACCTCCGGGAACAGGAAAGACTCAAACGCTTGCAAAAATTGCGTGGGCTCACATTGACAAGGGCGAACGTGTTCTTATGTTGTCCTACAGCAACGTTTCCGTTGATGGTGCAATTCTTCGTGTGACGTCGTTGAAAAATGACGTTTTCCCCGGACAGCTCGTCCGGTATGGTTTTCCGAAGGATAAGAGAATATCAGAGCATCCCTATCTCTCCTCATACAATTTAGCAATCAATAATTATCCAAATCTGCTAAAAAGGAGAACGCAGCTTCAAGCGGAAAAGAAACGCTTGGAGAAAAATGATCCAAAACTGATTCAGGTGGAGAAAGAACTCAACGAGATTCGACGGGAACTCAGAGCAGCGGAAAGCCAGTGCGTGAGGAATGCGAAATTTGTAGCGACGACGGTTTCAAAGGCCATTGTTGATAAGGAAATTCGTAATGGTGCTTTTGACGTTGTGATTTTTGATGAAGCAAGTATGGCAACGATACCCCAGATAGCATATGCTGCTAAACTTGCACGAAAGAATTTTGTCTGCATGGGCGATTTCCGACAGCTTCCGCCTATTGTCCAGAGTAGCAAAGAGTCACCACTGAATGCGGATATTTTTCAGTATTGCGGAATCACACAGGCGGTAGATCAAGGCAGCAATCACAAATGGCTGTGCCTCTTGGATACGCAGTATCGTATGCATCCGGAAATTGCGGATTTTGCGGGCAGATCTATATACAATGGTTTGCTGAAATCTGCGAACGGAATGACCGAAAAACGAGAAAAAACTGTGATGGCAGAGCCATTCGCGGGACGTGCAATGGAGTTTGTTGATCTGAGTGGAACAATGTCAACCTGTATTAAAAGCAGTGACGACTCTCATGCAAACGTTCTGAGCGCATTTGTGACATTTTCGCTGGCGTTAAAGGCAGCACAGACGCAGGAAGTTGGTATTATTACTCCTTATCATGCACAATCACGGCTTCTACATGCAATGGTGCGTGACGTCAATGAGCTGGAAGCGCTTCCGCATGCCATAAAATGTGCGACGGTACATCAGTTCCAAGGTTCTGAAGAGGACGTTATTGTATACGATGCAGTTGACTGCTATCGACTTCCTTTCCCGGGGGCATTGATCGCATCAACTGCTGGACGTTATGCTGACAGACTTTTTAACGTTGCCATGACGCGATCAAAGGGGAAGTTTATTTGCGTAGCAAATGGATCGTTCATGAGAAATAAAGGAATGTCAGAAAATCTGATGTTCATGCAAATGCTGAAAAGCTATCGCGCGACAGCTCCCATGATTCCGGAAATAATTCGCCCGAATGACGACCTTGAAAAATACTATTTTGATTTCGTGGAAAAAGAAAATCAAGTGGATGAATTCATTAAGGATTTGGCTACTGCAAGGCGTGAGGTCCGGATTGACATTCCGGATTCTCCGGCAAACTCGGATATAAATACCACTAGAATTGCACAGGCTCTTGCAGAAGCTCAAAGCCGTGGAGTAAAAGTATTTGTTCGAGCCGAATCGAAGAAGAACCTCCATCCGACGTTAAAGTATTTTGCGGTAGAAAATCACTATCTGACAGATCCGATTGCATTAATCGACAAGACTGTAACATGGTTTGGCATGCCAGAATCTGCAGCGTGCTTCAAAATAGAAGGTAGGACAAGCGCTATTAACAATCGTCCATGTATTCGTTTTTGGGGAACGCACACAGCAAAGATCCTTTACGGATTACTGGAAATGAGTCAGGTGATGGATCAAGCCAAAACCGTTGAAAAGGATGCACAGGGAAACTTGATAACGGATAAGTTATCGGATTATGTTCTTGCACACAAAAAGTGCCCTGTCTGCGGAAAACCTATGCAGCTGAAAAAGTCCAGAAATCAAAAGTATTTTTTGAGCTGTTCTGGCTATCCGTCCTGCAAGCATACAGAATTTGTCGAAACGGAATTCGTAGAAGAGTATTTTTATCATAAGGGCAATAAAAACGGAATGCTTTGCCCCAGATGCGGCTGCTCTCTCGAAGCCAAGATAAGTCGATATGGCATTTATGTGCAATGCTGTGGAGGGAAAAGACACAAGTATGGCTTGGATGAAATCTAATGATTGAGCTAAAGCTCGGGAACAGACAAAGATAATCGGGCAAAAAAGCTCTTGGCCTCTATATTAAGGATCAAGAGCTTTTTTACATCTTGTTTTGGAACATAAAAGAAGGTACAATAGTAGAAAAGAGAACGTGCATCAGTCAAATAAGGTGGTGGAGGCGATGGGCAAGGCAACAGTCTACTGCATTATGCACACGGAAAGATGTGTGGCACAGGTGAGTACGGCTGGTGAGTGTAAAATTTATTTTGAAGATTTCATGCCCTATGGTCTAGTGCTGAAAGAATCGAATGACTTTGATACTCGAATCAATAATGTGATTAGCTTCCATTCATGGTGTGTATCTCGGCTGATACCACGTGACCGCACTTATGCAAAGGAAATCCTGAACAGCATTGGCGCATCCCAGAGTGTTACGGATCGGGAGCGTGCACAGATTGCGCTTTCGTACCATTGCCTGTCTCTGCTGGATGTGTTCTGGGTAAAAGAAGAAAAAGAGACTGTCCGATTTGAGGATATCAATCTCTACACACACTCTTTAAGCAATGCTCTTGTGGATATTGCACTGCGTGGACATCAGATGGCTGTGACAAATGCCCATCTTTTGGCAAATGATTTGTCCACTGGCGGATGCTATCCTAAAGCGTGGGTGCGCAAAGAGGAAGGCTTCTATCTTTATAAAGACGGTGGACAAGATGCAGTCGAGCGTGAAGTGCTGGCAAGTAAAATCTGCCGATGCTTTGACTGTCATCAGGTTCTGTATGAGCAGGGAATGTTTGAGAACGAGCCGGTTTCCATCAGCAAAATTATGACCTCGCAGCGATATAGCCTTGTGACGTATGCAGCCTATGATGTCTACTGCACAAACCATGATTGGAACACGCTGGATAAGATTTTAGAGTTGGACGCCCACGGATACTATATGATGAACATTCTGGATTATCTGGTGGGCAACACCGACCGCCATTGGGAAAACTGGGGTCTGTTGGTGGACAATGAGACGAATCAACCTATCCGTCTACATCACCTGATGGACTTCAACCGAGCATTCCAGCAGTATGACATATTGGATGGTGCAAGCTGTTTGACCGTTGGAAAGCGGCACTTGAGACAGAGAGAAGCAGCATTGGAGGCAGTAAGGAATATAGATTTGAATCAGTTACATAATGTAGATGGAACAATCTTTAGGGGATATAAGATTCGGAAGGACTTATTTAAAATAAGACTAACCATCTTGACGAGTGAAACGAGTAAGATGGAAATCTAAGGGAGGCGTTAACATAATGAAACACAGTCTAGAAGTTAAGAGTCAAAGTATAGAGGCATCTGGTATTACAAAAGATTATAAAGAAGCTCTAGTTGAGTATATTTGGAATGGTTTTGAGGCAAATGCGACTCAGGTGGAAGTATCTTATATCCCCAATGATTTGGGAGGGTTATCAGAAATTAAGATTTATGATAATGGCGAAGAAATAAGTCATTCAACACTAAACGATACATTTGGGACATTTTTGACATCTAAAAAGAATAGCTACCCTAATCCATTTAAAACAAAAGCAAACAAAGGAAAAGGAAGATTTTCGGGATTTGGCATAGCAGCGGCTTTAAAATGGAGTACTGTATATAAAGAAGAAAATGAAAATTTCAAATACGAAATTATAATAGAGAGTGATAAGAAAAATGAGTTTGAAGAAACACAAATAGAGAAAACGAATGACAATACTGGAACAGAAGTCACAATTTCGCAAATTGATGAAGTGACGGTAGCGGAAATGTCTATGGAAGCGTTACGTGAATCGCTTCTGAAAGAATTTGCGTGGTTTTTATTTCTTGAAAAAAATAGAGAACTTCAGCTTAAGATAAATGGAGAAGTTCTAAAGTATGAGGATTATGTTGACACGGAACTGAGCAAAGAAAAAATAATCCGATTAGAGGAAAATAATTTTATTATCTCGATAGTTGTATGGAAAAACGCAATCAAAGAAAAGTACTGTATTTATTATATGGATACGCAAGGTATAACTAAAGGAAAAGATAGCACGGCGTTTAATAGAAACACGGTGAATTTTTGCCACAGTGTGTTTGTGAAATCCGCATACTTTAATAACAAAAAAGACGTAAATTGTGAAGAATATGAAGACGAAAAGGTAGAACAACAAACCTTGGATAATGAAAAAATTTTATTACGAAAACTTAAACATGAAATTCGTAAATTCATAGGGGCAGCTCTGCTCCACAT
>ERZ1031557.104-NODE-104-length-15790-cov-5.589959_pt1 | contig 15790 bp, 10 predicted proteins | sample MGYA00518175_ERZ1031557 | MGnify/ENA primary metagenome ERZ1031557 (study PRJEB33719, sample SAMN04261169) | wastewater metagenome | biome: rural village; feature: human; material: feces | host: Homo sapiens | place: El Salvador | collected 2014-01-14 ... | reverse complement strand
CATACATTCGGGCTGCCCGAGCATTGCCTGTGTACAGCCGTTTGCCTGTCTTCCAAACCACGTAACCGGAAAAGGCATGATCAAGGAACTGCGCCGCCGTTACCCGCAGGCAAATATTTCTGCTATTGACTATGATCCGGGTTCAAGCGAAGTAAACCAGATTAACCGTCTAAAACTTTTGCTCAGCAATGCTCCCATAGGAAATCATCCTGACGAAGAAAGCGACGGAATGATTCATTCTCCGGACGGAAAGGTTGTAAAACCCGAAATAGCCTATGCAGAAGGCGGTGCAGGTTTCACAGACCCCGAGCCGGTTAAAGAAAGCGATATTCCTGTTGCTTCGGACATAAACTAGGCAGAGGAGGCTGGCGTTGCTGAAAAAGCTTGCTGCGTATGCATTTATTTCTGTATTTGCTGTTTTGCCGTTTTTTGCGGAATACAACAGAGCCGGAATTCCTGATTCTGCAGAAATAAGATCGGGAATAACAGATGCCTGGCTTGAGGCACCCGTTTCGTCCCTTAAGTCAAAGCCGTCCGAACTCAAGGAAAATTCTGCCGGTACCGTGTTCCAGATAAGAATGGAAGAACGCATGGACTCAATTGCCGTTATTGTGGCACCGCGTTCTTTTATTGACGTTGACATTGTTGAAGATGGAAAAGTTTCTGATTCTGTAAGGGCCGCTGTTTATCCTGAATGTTCTCCGGGTAGCTGGGTTCTCTACAGAAACAAAAAAAACGGTGAGCCGCAGAAAATACGCTGGTACTTCAATACAGACAGTGACGTTTACGTTCAGTTTGAAGAATCTCAGAACCGTACTGTTGCGCAGTTGGTTGTCTGCGGACTTTATGCTGCACATTCTGTTCCCGTCGGTATTGCATTCACAAGACTCTATTCAGCTTCGTTTGCCGATGTTCTGAGGTGGACAAAAACTTCCCTGCCCTGGGAAAAAGTTTCTGTAGTTACGGGGCAGTACCATGAAATTATACAGATGGCGCAGGTAATCCGCGAAAATATTCCGCTGTTTGATTATACAGAAGATGTCTGTTACGATAGCGACGGTACGCGCAAATTTATTACTACCGGCAAAAAATATACTGTTCCCGACAAGGACGGAAACCCCGTTGAACCTCCTGAAAACGGACGCATTACTGTTGGCGGCGCGGGATTCCTTAAATGGATTGCAGACGGAATTGTAAAGCCTCTTTCGGGTTCTGCACTTAAACTTGAAGGACTTGCAGCTCCTACGGTTTTGTTCAGCGAACTTGGAAAAAACGGTGTTATCTCGCAGGAATGGAATCTTACTCTTGCACTGGACTGGACGCGAAATCTTGCTTCACAAATTTATTCAGTGCGTGCGGGAAAAGATTATGTTTTTTCTGAATGCGGTGTTGATGTAGAAGAAAACTTTTTTTCGGGAGCGGTGGATGATTCTGCTTCTGCAAAACGGTATCATTATGTTCCTGATTCTGGTTATCCCCCACAGTCACTTAAGGCGCTTTTGTACGTGCTTTCTGTACGGGATCCGGGGTGGTTTTATCTTGCCGCAATAAGGCAGCAGTCTTCCATTAAACCCGATGAACTTGTCTTTAACGGATGTGCCGCGCTGTTCCCATATTTTGATGATGCCGGAAAATTCAAGTGCGCTGTCTTTATGAACGGCGGCGAAGTTCCACTTGAAAAATTTATTTCTGACAACAGCAGTTCCTTTATCCATCTGGAAAGGGTCCGCGCTACGGACTATTTTTTTCCTGTGAATTAATGCGTGGAGATTTTTAAATTGAAAAAAATATTTTCTTTAATAATTTTTTGTGCTTCATGTTCATTTTTGTTTTCTGCAGAAACACTTACCGACTCTTCTTTGTTCGGTGAGATTCAGTCTGCGTATTCAAGCGGTGCATATCCGGGAACAGTGGAATTCTCTGTTCAAATGGAAAAAAACTTTCCGCTTTCCCTGCTCATTCCAAGAACGCTTTTGCTTAAGGGAAAAAGTTTTTATCATCTGGCAAGATATTCCGAAGCAGCAGAAACTCTGGAAAAAGCAGGTGAACTTGCCGGCGACGATTCAGAAACTGCAGCAGAGTCACTTTATTGGAAAGGAAGATCTGAGTTTGCACTTGCCGACTATTCCAAAGCTGCATCTTCTTTTTATGAAGTCTGTTTCCGGTATTCAGAAAAAAATCTTCCGGACAGTGTGCGCACATTTTACAATATGTCTGTTTTGTATGCAGGAAAATCTTTTTACCGCCTGAATGAATTTGCAAAGGCTGTTCCGCTTTTTGAAAAAGTTATTTCCGGCGGGAATGAATACGGATTTTCTGAGTATGGCGATACCTGCGTTATGCTTTTTGACTGCTATTCAAAAACAGAAAATTACACACGCGCAATAGAAGTGTATGAAAATTTTCCTAAAACAGAAAATCGTTCAGAAATTGAATCAAAGATTTCACTTTGCGCAGGAGATTCCTATGCAATGCTCGGTATGTATAAAAAAGCCTATGACTGTTATGCTGCCGTTCTTCTTGGTGAAGATTCTGCGCTTGCTGCCGAAGCGCTGCAGAAGGCTTACGGAATTGCAAGTTCCCATAAAAAAGAAGTAGGCCGCGACCCCGGTGCAGTTCTTGAAAGTGCACGCGATACGCTTTTTGAATACGATTCACTTCTTGCAGAATTCTGGACCAGACTAGGAACAGATGCTTTTGCTGACGGGGACTTTAAAAAAGCGGCATCTTATTTTGATAATGCTGAATCTGACGGTGCAGCGGGTGATGTGCTTGCTGTTGTCGGTCTTTACAGAAGCCGCATGAAGGGTGCAGACAAACGAGCAGTACTGGAATCTTATTTTTCAAAATCGCAGATCGGAAAAGAAAGCGTTTATTATGCAGATTACGAAACTTCCCTTGCAGAATGTACCGCTTATGAAAAAGAATGGACACAGTCGCTGCTTCATGCAAAGAATGCACTTTCTTCAATGGCGGCTCCGGCTTACAAAAATAATCTTTATGAAAGTGCTTCTTACTGGTTTGCTTTTTCTTCTTTAATGCTGGGCGACTCAAAGGGAGCTCTTGCAGCTTTGGAAAGGGAAGAGTCACGCAAAAGCCCGGAATCTGTTCTTTTGTATGCAAGACTTCTTTATTCCGCAGGCAAAAAAAATGAAAGCCTTGAACAGTTTAAAAAACTTGATGCAATGAATTTTCTTGACAAGGATTCATCTGCCGACTATGCAAAGGTTTTGTTTTCATGCGGTTACATGAAAGCGGCACTCAGACAGTCTTTGTTTTCAAACACACCCGACGGTTGGTACATGACGGCTCTTTCTTCATTCAATTTGGCAGACTGGCGTACTTCTGAAAAATATTTTTCAAAATATATTGAAAGCGGTGCAAAAGAAAATGTTCCCTATGCACTTTTTTACTGCGGATACAGCCGCTACAAACTGGGCGAAAATCTTTCTGCATACAAAATGCTTTCTGAATTTACAGGCCGCTATTCTGATCACCCTCTTGCGTGGAATGCAAATATGGTTGCAGCAAATGTTGCGGCTGCCAATTCAAATTATGATGAAGCGGCACACCATGCAGAAAATGCACTCAATCTTTCTAACAGCGATGAAGAAAAACAGAATGCGTATGTTTTATGCGCTTCGGTTTATTCAGATGCGCGCCGTTATGATGACGCAATCCGTGTTCTTTCGGAACCTGCAAAAAAGAATGATGACTTTGGAATACGTTCACGCTACCAGATTGCCCAGCTTTATGCAACATCTGGAAATCTTTCTGAAAGCGACGCTCTGTTTGCAAAAATCCAGAATGATTCTTCTGCCGGAAACTTTGCAGACGAAGCTTCGTACAGGCGTGGGGAACTTTATTATTCAGCAAAAGAATATGCGTCTGCAATAAGCCGTTTTTCAGAATATCAAAAAAAGTTTCCGCGCGGAAAATTTCTTGATGCGGCAGTTTACTATATCGCAGACAGTTACGCACAGCAGGGACGCTATGAAATGGCTGAACTTCAGTACAGGACACTTATTTCTGAAATGCCTGAAAGTTCTTTCATTTACAGTTCGCGCAAAAATCTCATGAACATTTACCGCACTACGCAGAATTACAAAGCCGCACTTGAACAGTCAAATATCCTTCTTGGAAACTTTCCTGAAGAATCTGCAAAAGACGGAATTTATAATGAAAGAAAAGAACTTTCGCTTCTTGCATCCGGAATAAAAGAAGATGCTTTAAGACTTGAAAATGAATACAAGTCTGCAGGAGGAAGTTCAACGCGCGAAGGACGCATTAATGGAACTGCACTTGCCGAATATCTTTGGAGTCAGGACAATAAAAAAGATGACGCGGCTGTTCTTGCAGAAGAACTTTATTCAATTCAGTCTTCGAAAAAAAATGAGGCTTCTGAATTTGAATGGGCCGCAAAAACAGGAATGATTGTTGCCGCACACAGGCGTTCTCAGAATGACAGTGAGTCTGCGGCAAATGTATATCTTTCTGTTTCACGGTATGCAAGAATGAGCGGTAATGACGAAGATGCCGGCCGTGCTTTGTACGGTGCTGCAGAAGCTTTCAGTGCTGCAGGAAAAGAAGCCGATGCTTCACTTACTGCAGAAAATCTTTTGAAACTTTATCCCGACGGACCTTATGCACAGAGTGTCCGTGTGTTTTTGAAATAGAAAAAATTGCGAGGTTTATATGAACTGTGAAATAAGAAAAAAAACGGCGGCCTGTATTTTTGCTGCATTCTGCTTTTCTGCTTTTTGCCAGAACAACAGTGCTGTTTCAGAAGACGAGCAGATTATTCTTCCGGAAGTTACAACGACAGTTTCAGGAGATTCACTTTCTGCAGGAAAAGATGCGCTTCCCGATTTTTCAAAAATAATTCCAGCTGCCCCTTCAGGAAAAGATGTCCTTCCAAAACTACCGGGCCTTGTAGCAGTGACTGCCGAAGAAGAACCGGTTGCAGATCTTGGAGAAGATTCTGTCCGTTCAGTATATGCGCAGGGACTTATAGGCTGCGGATTTCCTGGATACTTCAAAGGGGATTTTTCAATTTACAAAAGTTCAGGCGATGAACCTTTTATGCTTAAATTCCTGCACGAAAGCGAAAACGGTTACGGACTTAATTCTGCAGGCGACGGTTATTTTGATGCGAACACCGCGCTTTTCGGTGAAAAGACACTTTCTTTTGACAAAATTACTCTGGATCTGAATGCAGGTTATGAAACACTCACATACGGCCTTCAGGGAAAAAGTCCGTTCTTTTATGATTTAAACCAGCGTTTTTTTTCTACTGATAATAAGTTTGCATGGAAAATCGGACACGGTTTCGGACTTGATTTTAAACTGGCCGGTTCATTTTACAGCCGCTATGCAGGTGTTCCTGATATAGAAATTGCAACAGAAAAACTTCCTGTACGTTCGGAATCTGCCGATGTATTTTACCTGAATCCCGGTGCACGCTTTTTCTGGCAGGGAAAATATTTTTCGGCAGGTTTAAGCGCTGCGTATGACTTTGAGTCGGCATTCGGTGAAAGTAATTATTCTTCGCAGTCAGTTAACCGCGGAGTTTTTATTCTTGATGCTGACTGGAAAAATTCTTTTCTTTCAGCAGGTGCGGGCGGTGGTGTAGTAGTCGGAACTTCCATCGGTGAAAATTCTGTTGTTCCGGTTTTTGACATTTCATTTGGCGCAAAATGGATGACACCTCTTTCAAAAAGGCCGCTTGAACTGTCTTTGGCAGGCGGAATAAAATCTTCACATTCAACTTACGCACAGTCCGAGCGTGAATATGCATATTCTGCAGCAGACTCTCTGGATTCTGAAACTACGGACTGGTTTGCAGACTTCAAGGCTGCAGTTCCCGTAAGTTCAGTTTTGAATCTTGATCTTCTTGCACAATTCAAAAAGACTGCTTTCGGAAACGGTGCGCGTGAAGCAGATTATTCTTCTGAGTCTGAATGGGGACTTTATTCCTTTGAAAAAAATGAGCGCACTCTTTTTACGACAGAAGTATCTCTTTCCTATGTCTGGAAAACCTTTAACTTCAGCGCAGGATGGAATTCGCACTGGATGCATGTTCCGTCAAATGAATATGCCAATTCTGTAAAAGCAGACATTTCGTTCCAGTCCCAGAACGGAATATGGGGATTTTCTGCTGCACTCGAAGAATTTTTGGGTGAAGGAAGCGACGTTGTTCCTGTTATTGGCGGAACAGTTTTCTACAAGATTCATGATTCAATTAGGCTTACTGCAGAACTGGATGATCTTGTAAAACTTTTTGCCGGGGATGACAGAACATACTTTGGAAATAAATATATTAAAAATTCTGGAAGCGCAAATATTTCTGTACGCTTCTTTTTTTAATAAAGATAGAATCTGAAAATTGTAATTTTTAGAGATGTCATAAAATCTGAAATTAAAAAATTTGAATGGGGGTAAATATGTTTCAGACAATAAAAAACGGCGGAATCCTTATGGTTCCGATTATTATGTGTGGTCTTGCTTCTCTTTTTATTATTATAGAAAGACTTTACTATTTTATAAATGTAAAAAAGCGCGACCAGAAATTCGAAGAAGATATTTGCGGTGCACTAGATAAGCGTGATTATTCTGCTGCAGAAAGTGCATGTATTCTTGCAGACACACCCTGCGCCGATGTTGTAAGAACAGCTCTATCTTACCGCAACCTTAATGAGGCTGACTTAAAAGAAGCTGTTCAGACAAAGATGGACTCTGTTGTTCCGAAGTTTGAACATCTTCTTACTGCCCTCGGAACAATAGGAAATATTTCGACTCTGCTCGGTCTTTTGGGAACAGTTACCGGCAACATAAAAGCGTTCGGTGTTCTTGGAAACGGAGGCTCCATGGGTGATCCTGCACTTCTGGCAAACGCAATTGCAGAAGCTCTTGTTACAACTGTCGGCGGTCTTACCGTTTCAATTCCGTCCATTATTTTTCACAATTATTTCAATTCGCAGGTGAATCATAAAATCAGGGACATGGAATCTCTTGTAACAAAAGTTATATTCAAGCTTACCGGAAAAGCTCCGGTTTAAGGAAAAGTGCATGCGTGTATCAAAAAGAAATACCGTGTCTTCGGGAATAGATTTATCCCCGATGCTGGATGTAATTTTTCAGCTTATTTTATTTTTTCTTGTGTCCACAACTTTTGCGATGCTTCCAGGAATAAGTCTTAATCTTCCGCAGAGTTCAACTGCGCAGAGTTCTGATGCCGGTGGAATTACGATTACTGTAGAAGAAAGCGGTTCAATGTGGCTTAACGACGCACAGGTTGACTTCAAGGGACTTGTTTCCGGACTGAATGCATTTGACACCGGTGAAAAAAAGCGTGAAGAGTTTCCCGTTATGGTTTCTGCCGATGACAAGGTTACTAACGGTACAATTGTAAAAGTGTTTGATGCCTTAAGACAGTGCGGATTCAGTGCCGTGAGTCTCAGAACATCTGTAAAAAATGACAGGTAAAAATGACAAATAATTTGGAAAGAAAAAGCTGTATTTTTTCGGCAGCCGCAAGTGCAGTCTGTTTTATACTCATGCTTGTGATTTTTGCCTTTGTAAAATTCGAGCCGCCGGTAAAATACAAAACAATACAGATTCAGCTTGCGTCCCCGTCAGCCGTTGTTAAAAAAACTGAACCCCAGAAAAAAACGGTTTCCGCTGTAAAAGAAAATACTGCTCCAAAAAAAGAAACTGCGCCTCAAAAAGATGCTGCTCCAAAAAAGGAAAATGCAGTAAAAAAAGAAAATGCAGTAAAAAAAGAAAATACACCCAAACCTTCCGCCGTGCAAAAAAAGAGTGCTGAAGTTTCGACAAAAAAAGTGGCTCCTGCTCCTGTAAAAAAACAGGAAGTTTCCGAACCAAAGATCAGAAAAAGTGTGGAAGAACTTATGGCAGAACAGAATGCCGGCCAGACAAAAAAGGCACAGTGGGACGAAAGTATGTTTGACGATTCTGCGGAATGGGAAAGTTCGTCTTCATCATCTTCGCAGTCTTCTTCTGCAGACACTCTCTCCTCTTCACTGGAAGGAACAGCTGCTTCTGCTTCATCCGGCGCATCTGATTCGGTAAGTGCAACTTCAAGAAAAGACAGATCTTCTTCTGCTTCTGATTCCACAGCTTCTGCTTTGTCTGACATTGCAGATACAGAATACTCAATGTCTGTTTCTGACAGTGCAAAAAGTACAACTTCAATGCAGTCTTCAAAAACAGACGGCAGGGTTTCAATAATGCTTGCAAACGGAAAAATGCGTGAACTTATTTCACCAAAAAATCCTGTTCTGGATATTTCTCCTGAAAACGCAATGCTTGTCGACTCGTCACGAACTGTAAGAATTACATTTACTGTTCTTGCAGACGGAAGTGTTCCGCTCGGTGAAATTGAAATAAGACCTTCATCACTTCTCCCGCTTAAAATACAGGATGAAATTAAAAACCAGCTTCGTTTCTGGATTTTCTCAAGTGATCCTTCTGGAACTTCCGGCCGTGCATCCTTTGATTATACGCTTGAGATTAGATGAATTTTCCTGTATAATAGAGGAATGTTTGAGGGGATAAAAGCCGTAGTATTCGATATTGATGGAACTCTGTATCCTTCGTGGGCCCTTTACGTGCGCATGCCTGGATACTTCCTGCGTCACATTTCGTTTTATTTAAAATACAACAGGGTAAGAAAACAGCTTCACAAAACTGCGCCGCTTGCTGACTTTTACGAGTACCAGGCACGGCTTTTCGGTTTTGTCAGTTCAAAGCCGGCTGATGAATCAAAACAGATCATCAGGCAGATATGCTATGACGGACTCAAGCCTTTTTTTACAAAGATAAAGCCTTTTGCACATGTATATGACTGCGTGCTTGCAATGAAAAACGCAGGTCTTAAAATAGGAATTCTTTCTGATTTTCCGCCGGAACAGAAGGGCGACATCTGGGGAATACGCAGTTTGTGCGACGTATGCATAGGTTCGGAAGAGTCCGGAGCGCTCAAGCCTTCAATTTATCCGTTTGGAATTCTTTCAAAAAAACTGGGGGTTGCTCCGTCCGAAATTCTGTACGTGGGCAACAGTCACAAATATGATGTTCTTGGAGCCAACAAAGCCGGAATGAAAAGTGCATGTATTCAGACCGGTTTCAGAAAATTGTTCGGAATAAAAATTCCTGATGCCGATATTTCGTTCAAAAATTATCGCCAGTTGCAGGATATTGTGCTAAAATAAAAGTGGGTAGGAAATAAAGTGATAGAAGTAGTATTCGGAATAATAGCAGCCGCATTCGTGTCGGCAGTAGTGTCTCTTGTTATCAGAAAAATTGACCGGAATGAGAATTCCATGGAAAACATAAAACGCTATGCAAATCTTCGCAAAAATGATTTTGAAGCGTATTTTAAAGACGAAAAAGACAAACTCAAGCTTCTTGCTTCAGATCTTGATGCCAAAAATATTCAGGCAAAGGCAGCTGTAAAGCGTCTTCAGATGCAGTATGAAGACTTTGAAAAAAACTCTGCCGATCTTGAAAAACCTGTTGCAGCAGTTCGCGATATCGGTGAAAAAATTCATTCTTACGACACTCTTGTTTCTAACCTTATGCAGATGACGTCTGCGGTCGAAGAAAATCTCAGAAAAATCAAGGCAGAGGCCGGTATAGTAGAAAAACTTGGTCAGAAACTTGACACCGTAAAAAAATCTGTTGACGAAACAGAAAAACGCATTCCCGAAGTAGTGCGCCAGTTTTCTTCAAAAAATGCCGAACAGCTTAAGGCCATCGGATCCGATCTTCTGGAACGCTATGAGAAGAGGGCAGGCGAACTTGATTCTTCTACAAAAGAGTCCCTGAATCGTGCCGCTTCAATTATGAAAAAAATTGATTCTGATATAAATGATGCCTACGACAAGGCTGCAGAAAAAGCGCAGAAAATAGAAGACGAAGCCTTTGCAAAACTCAATGAACGTTCAGAAGCAAGGGTTTCGTTATGCATGGAAGAACTGAATTCGCAGACAAAACAGCTTGCCGCTCTGGTTGATTCCAAAAGTGAAGATTTTAGAAATACCATTATGGAAAAAACATCTTCGCTCGATGATGAGTTCCAGCTTAAGGCAGACGAACTTTCACGCAAACTTTCCGAAATGTCAGATGATTTTGAAAACCGTCTTCTTTCACTTGATACAAAACTTTCAGAAAACTCGGAAGCCCTTGACGGCCGCATTACTTCAAAAATTGAGTCCCTTGAACAGTCCATGGAAGAGCAGATTTCTTCTATAGAAAAGGATGTTGACTCAAGAATTTCTGTATTCAATTCACGCTTTGACGACTTTAGTACAAAAATTTCTTCTGACATGGAAGGTGAAACAGGCCGTGCCGAATCAGAAATGAAAGCAAAGGTTAATTCACTCGTCCAGCTTTTCAATGAAAAAACAACTGCCCTTGATGCAAAACTCAAGCAGACAGTCAGCGGCCTTGATGCTGAACTGAACAAGTCTTCTGACAGTCTAGGTGCGGCAATGAAAACAAAAATTGCAAAACTTGACTCAGAGATTAAGGAAAAGACTGCTGCACTTGAGTCTGTAATGAAGCAGAAACTTTCTGAACTTAATGCAAAGGCAGCAGCAATTACTTCTGATGTAGATGCCCGCTCCGAAAGCCTTACTTCCCAAACACAGCAGCGCCTCGAAGAAATAAAGGCACAGCTGGACTCTTCACTTGAAGAAATAAAGGCTGTATCAGAGTCCCTTTCAGAACAGAGTTCGGGCAATTCAGAACAGCTCAAAAAAGTTCAGTCGGCCATTGACAGCCAGTCAGACGAAATCAAAAGCCGCTTTGAATCTTTGTATGCAGATGCCCTTCAGAAAGCTTCAGATGATGAAACTGCAGCCTATGAAAAATTTTCTGCAATAAGTGAAGCAAATCTTGCAAAGTACAAATCCGAAGTCCAGCTTCATGTAGATGGAATGCAGGACGGCGTTACAAAGGCTCTTCAGGAACTTGAACAGAAGTCCGAGTCAATCAGGGCTGGTGTGGAATCTGATATTTCTGAAATTGAACAGAAGCTTTCTTCTGCACAGGAACTTTCTTCCAAAACTGCAGAAAAAATAGAAGCACAGGCAAACGCAAGCGCACAGAAACTTTCTGAGTTTGACAAGTCAATTTCCGGTGCAATGTCGGCAATGTCTGCAGAATATGATGTACGCCAGACAAAGTATCTTGCGCAGATAGACAAGCAGCTTGAGTCTTACAAAAAAGAAATGGAATACCGTTTCAAGAAACTCAATACTGCTGGAACAGATGTAGACAAGCTTGAATCTTCGCTCAGAAAACTTATGGAACAGAGCCAGAAAAAAGTTCTTGGCGACTTTGAAAAATTCTCACAGTCAACCGTCAGGCATCAGAGTGATTTTGAGACAACGCTGTTTGCAAAATATGAAAAACTCAAAACCGAACTCGACGGCCTTCAGACTGCACTTGATGATATAAAGAAAAAAGCTGTTGCCAATATGAGTTCCAAGGCAAAAATATTCGAAGACACATTCTCGTCTGATCTTACAAAAAGACAGAATGCAGTCCAGGAGCAGCTTTCAGAGTGGAAAAATAAATTTGACAGCCAGCTTGTGGTCTTTACCGACGAATATGAAGACAAACGCCGCAAGATGGAACTTGGTTATGAAGAGTCATTAAAAAAGCGCATTGCCGACATTCAGGCAAAAACTGTGGAGCAGGAAAAGAAATTCCAGACTGCACTTCAGTCGGGACAGGCTACAATCCAGGATCAGATTAACGGCGTTAACCAGAAACTCCATGATTTTATTGAACAGTACCGGCAGGAACTCAAAACCACTTCAGAAAAGGCAGATGAATACCTTAAACAGGAAACAGATGCTTATAACGCGCGTGTAAACGAGCAGCTCGAAAAGAACATGGCAGACCTTGATGCAAAGATTGAATCGTTCAAGAATTCGCTTTCCGGAAAACAGGATACCCAGACTGCGACAATTGATGCCGCCATGCAGGAATTCAACACATGGAAAAAACGTATACAGGCCCAGTTTGATGATTCTGCAAGACAGTACGATGAGCAGCTCAGGGCGGCCGCTTCCGAAAACGATGTGCGTGTAGCAGAGCTTAAGAAAGAAATGTCTGATGTAGCAGGCAAAGCATCTGAAGTTCTTGACGGATACGAAAAACGCAGTCAGGAAGTTTTGTCCGAACTTCAGGCAAAGTATGATGAGCTTCTTTCTTCTACAGAAAAATATGTTTCGGGTCAGACCGCAGAGACAGAAAAACTAATAAAAGATCTCAAAAAAGAAGTAAAGGATACTTCAGAAGACTACAAAAAGTCCCACAGAAATATCGTCGAGCGCCTTAACGAAGACACAAATACAATTCAGCTTAAGATGGACGAAATAAGAAAGGGAATTGCAAAGTTTACAGCCGAGTCTGGAATTTTTGACAAAGCCGGCATGATGAAAAAGCAGCTAGAAGATTCAATTGTTGTGCTTAAAAAAGAGATGGATGATGTAAGGTCCTTTGGTTCCAGAATTGATGACCTTAACACAAGAATTTCACAGCTCGACAAACTGGGGTCAGATGTTAACAAAAGACTTGATGCGTACGGTTCTGAAAGAAGCCGCCTTGATGAAATTGACGCAAAGTTCCAGACACTCAGCGCTCTTTCTTCAAGTGTAGACAAGAAAATCCAGGATCTTACCACGACAAGCGACAATCTTCTTAACATGCATGCCAGCGTCAGAAAGTATCAGGAAAGCCTTGCTGATGTCCAGACAAAATTTGACCGCATAGAAAACAAGGGAACAACTATAGACCGTGTTGCAGATGAAGTAGACCAGTCCTTTGAAAATATCAAGGAACTCGAAAGCCGTCTTGAAGTCTGTTCTAAAAGGGTTCAGGCTCTTCCAGATGAAATTTCTGACGTGCGTTCAAGTATAGACAAGCTTATGAGTTCTACCGGAAAAATCAATGATGCCGTAGACAAGCTTTCGTCACTTCAGAAAATAATTGATGATACCGACAAGCGCATTGACAAAATCAATACTGCCCGAAACGGAATTGCAGGAACAGAAGAGCGTCTTCAGAAACTTGCCTCAGGTGCCGATGCACAGATGAAACTTTTGCATGATATAGTCAAGGCTGATGTTTCAAAGACACCGCTTACTTCGGGGACATCCGGCGGAATTACACAGCAGGTGCGTGAAAATATTATAAAGTTAAAGAGGGAAAACTGGACACTTGCCGAGATAGCAAGATCGCTTAATCTTACCGAAAGTGAAGTGTCCCTTATTCTTGAACTTGGCGCATAAGCAGACAGGTGCAGTAGGTTTTTACGGCGTTTTCCGAGCCTACTGCATCGAGTTTTTCATTCGTCTTTGCTTTTACGAAAACCCTGGAAGTTTCGGTTTCAAGAATTTCTGCAATTGATGCGATTATTTTTTGTCTCCATGGAAGAATTTTTGGCTTTTCAATTTCTATTACACAGTCCAGGTTATTGAGTGACCATCCGGCTTTTTTTACATCAGTCCAAATTTGCTTGAGAAGAAAGCGTGAATCTGCATCTTTCCATTTTTTTTCTTCTGGCGGAAAATATGAGCCTATGTCACCGAGCCCTGAAGCTCCAAGAAGTGCGTCGGCAATTGCATGAAGAAGTGCGTCTCCGTCTGAATGGCCCAGTTCTCCTTTTGCTGCAGGAATTTCTATTCCGCCAAGAAAAAGTTTTCTGTTTTCCGACAGGGCATGAAGGTCGGTTCCCAGTCCGATTCTTATTGTGGTGTTTACCATTTTTCTGTTTTTTTCCAAATCTTCTGCGTATGTTATTTTATAATTGCAGCGGTCGCCTTCGACTACGCGCACACTTCTTTTTCCGTTAAGTTCCGGGTATGCATCCCATATTTCTGTGTCATCGGTATATTCTTTTTGTGTAAGGGATGCAGCTTTGTGGCATTCCAGAAGAGGGTAAAGCTCAAAGGCCTGCGGTGTCTGTACTGCAACAATCATTTTTCTCTGCAGGTGACGGGCGATTGTGCCGTTTTCGGAGATTTCTTTCTGCGTGTCAACTGCTGCAATTGCGGGAACTGCAGCTCCGTACAGAAGTGCAGCACTGATTGTATCCTGAATGATTTTTTCAGTAACAAAAGGCCGTGCTGCATCGTGTATGAGAACAACCGGCTTTTCTTCCTTTAAGGGCACACACCGGGCGGCGGCAGTCAGTGCATTGAAAACAGATTCCTGACGGGTTTTGCCGCCATTAACAAAAAGAAGTTTTGTATTTTTAAGTAGTGCCGGCATTCTTTCATCAGCAAACAGTGCTTCCCGTGCATCCTTTTCGCCGCCCTCAGGAACAGTAACAATAAGCATAGAAAAAAAAGCCGCCGTTAGAAAAGAGGCGGCGGCCTTTGAAAGAACTGTGCCGCCGTTCAACTTAAGGTATTCTTTCTTTTTACCTGTACCCATCCTTGTGGAAGAGCCGGCGGCAGTAAGTATAATAATTTTATCTGTCAAAGCGTCAGTCTTCGTCATCGTCCATGTCGTCGCCGTCTGAATCGTCTTCTTCGTCATCGCCGCTGTCTTTGCTGTCGAGTTCGCTTCCGAATTCGTCATCATCTTCGTCTTCATCTTCTGTAAAGACAGGCTTTTTTTCACTCTTAAGACCAAGCGGTTCAAGTTTTGCATGAAGCATTACTTCGACTTCTTTTGAAGTTATTCCGAGTGCTTCGGCAATTTCATCTTCAAGAAGTTTTTTTGCATTGTCATAAAGCTTGCGTTCAAGAATAGGAAGTTCCTTGACTTTTGAACGGTGGTACAGACAGCGTACAATTGCTGCAATATCTTCGATTGTACCTTTTTTAAGAAGTTCAAGGTTCATCTGGTAACGCAACTTCCAGTCAGAAGTAGGAGGCTCAAAGTCTTCTCCTATAAGGTCCAGTGACTTCTGTGCTTCTTCTGCAGAAACAATAGGTCTGATACCCAGATTGGCTGCTTTGTCTACCGGAACCATGACATACATGTCCGAGACATCGAGATAAATCTTATAGTAATAAGTCATCTCGCCGTTGAATTCTTTCTTGAAAATTTCAGTGATTTTACCGACACCCTGGCTAGGGTAAACTATTTTTTGGTTCACTGTAAAATCGGTCTTTGGTTTTGACATAGGGATATTATAGCATAAAAAACCATTTGTTTCAATTGAAATGGTCAGCAGTAAATTTGTTTGTGCGCGGGAACAGAAAATTACTGTTCCCGCGTAAAACTATTTTGCGGGGAAAAGCTTTTTGAAGTCAACGAGTACAAGTGAAGAATCTCTTGCGCTGTCTATGTCAGTAAGCTTGTTGATGTTTCTGTAGAAGTTAATAAGAGGCTCTGTCTGCTCTCTGTAAACTTCAAGTCTGTGAGTGATTGACTCAAGCTTGTCATCATCACGGGTGTAGAGTTCGCCACCGCATTTGTCGCAGATTCCTTCTGTCTTTGGCGGAAGGAACTTTACGTTGTAGTTCTGACCGCAACTTTTGCATACACGGCGGTTGCTTAGGCGTGCAATGATAAGGTCATTGTTTACTTCAAAATTTACAACCTGAACATCAGGGCAAATCTTTTCCAAAGCTTCTGCCTGCGGAATAGTGCGGGGGAATCCGTCAAGAATAAATCCTTTTTTGCAGTCATCTTTCTTGAGTCTTTCATCTACAAGTTCGCATGTAATCTCATCGCTTACAAGTCCGCCGGCATCAATGATAGCCTTTACTTTTACTCCGAGCGGTGTCTGGTTTTTGATGGC
>ERZ1031557.89-NODE-89-length-17450-cov-9.718080_pt1 | contig 17450 bp, 12 predicted proteins | sample MGYA00518175_ERZ1031557 | MGnify/ENA primary metagenome ERZ1031557 (study PRJEB33719, sample SAMN04261169) | wastewater metagenome | biome: rural village; feature: human; material: feces | host: Homo sapiens | place: El Salvador | collected 2014-01-14 ... | reverse complement strand
GCTTTTTTATATGGCAAGTTTCCGCACTTTCCGCATTACTTTCCACACTTTCCGTATGGTCTGCTGTTTCAGAGCTTGAAGGATCGTGGTCTTGCCACACCCAATGTGGGACAATGTGTTCAGAATTTCTGTATCCATAGTTTGCTTCTGGTCTCTTTTATCCGTTCAGTCCTTCCAACATTCCTTTGAGCTGTTCTTCCGTTAAAACGCCAAAGGAAACCAGTGTTCCCAATGTCATTCCCTCCAGCATACGGGAGGCGCCTTCGGTATCACCGGCAGAGGCCTGTCCTGCCGCCGCTTCCGCCAGTCGCTGCAGGATCGGGCCAAACACGGCGGCTCCTTTGGGATCCGATACTACGTCGGCCAGCGTACTGTATTCGGTAAACATCCGAGGCAATGGCCGCTCCGCAGTGAACGACACTTCCTTGCGAAGCCGGATATCCCTGCTGGACGCTCCGACTTCGATCTCATAACAACCGGTGGGGACATAAAAATCATGGAGCAGGGGCTCATAATATGCCAAATCCCGGGCATTCAGTTCGAAGGTAATCTCCCGCCGCTCACCCGGCTGCAGTGCCACCTTGGCAAAAGACTTCAACTCCCGTACAGGTCTGCGCCGCATCCCGGCAGGCGGTGCCACATACAACTGTACGACTTCCTTTCCCGGAAGCTTCCCTGTATTGGTCACGGTCAGCTGTACCCGCAGCGTTTCCCCTTCCCGCATCCGGGAACGGTCCACCGTCATATTGCTGTAGGCAAAACTGGTATAGGACAAGCCATACCCAAATGGGAACAAAACATCCATTTCTTTGGCGTCATAATAGCGGTATCCCACAAAAACGCCTTCACGATATTCCGTAATGCCATTTTCTCCGGGGAAGTTGAACCAGGACGGGGTATGGGCAAGTTTCTGAGGAAACGTCTCGGGCAGCTTTCCGCTGGGATTTGCCTTGCCATACAAAAGATCCATGGTGGCCGCACCCACACCGTCACCGGGGAGATACATTTCCAACACAGCGGCCACCTTGTCCAGCCAGGGCATGGTGATCGGAGCGCCGTTATACAGCACGACAATGGTATTGGGCTGCACATCAGAAACTGCTTCTATCAGTTCCTTCTGGTTGACGGGCATTTCCAATGTTGTACGGTCTACGCCTTCGCTTTCATACCGTTCCGGCAGTCCCGCCAGAATCACCGCTGCGTCAGCCTTGCGGGCCGCATCCACCGCTTCCTCCAGCAGTGTACGGTTCGATGTATCAGATGCCTGATCATAACCGCGTGTCCAGCTCATACCCTTCGGCATACAATCCACCGCACGGCTGATATATGCACTGTTTACATGACTGCTTCCGCCACCCTGATACCGTGGTGCAGCGGCAAAGTCTCCGATGAGCGCCACGGAACTTTCCTCCGTCAGAGGAAGTACCGAGTCCTTGTTTTTCAGCAGTACCGCACATTCTTCGGCAACATGACGAGCGAAGTCATGGTCGGCGGCGCGGTCAAAAACAGCATCCGGATGGTGGTTTTCTATGCCTGTCTGTACCAGTTTCAGCACATTGTACACCGCACGGTCCACCTCTGCCTCCGTCAAAGTTCCGGCAGCCACTGCATCCAATACCTGCTGAATTCCTCTCCGGCTGCCTCCCGGCATTTCCAGATCCAAACCGGCTCTTACTCCCACTGCGCGATTTTTTACAGCTCCCCAATCTGTTACCACCATCCCCTGGTATCCCCAGGCCGAGCGCAGAATATCGGTAAGCAGCGTTCCGTTTTCACTGCAGAATGTTCCGTTCACCTTGTTATAGGCACACATAACCGCCTGAGGCTTGGCCTCCTTGACGACAGTTTCAAAGGGGGCCAGATAAATTTCGTGCAGGGTGCGTTCGTCTACCACACTGTCACCCACCATGCGGTCAGTTTCCTGATTGTTGGCGGCAAAATGTTTGATGCAGCTTCCCGTGCCGGTGCTCTGGACGCCTTCCACCATGGCGGCCCCCATCTGTCCGGCCAGGACGGGATCTTCACTGTAATATTCAAAATTTCGTCCGCACAGAGGGCTTCGCTTGATATTCAGCCCCGGCCCCAACAGCAATGCGACCCCTTCAGCCTGGCATTCGTTTCCCACTACACATCCCAGCTTTTGTGCCAGAGCTGTATCAAAGCTTGCGGCCACCGCAGCCGACGAGGGGAAGCACACAGCAGGTGTACTTCCATATATGCCCAAGTGATCATTTTCTTTTTCCTGTTTTCGTAAACCACTTGGCCCATCACTCATCATAACGGCCGGAATTCCCAAGCGCTCCATGGCGCGGGTGTGCCAAAAATCTCCACCAGTCAAAAGTTCCGCCTTTTCTTCCAGCGTGAGTTGCTGTATCAATTCGTTCAAGTTCACCATGGTATTCCTCCCGTTCAAAAGCAACGCAGAGCATTTCCTACGTATTGCCGAGATTTTAGTTAATGACAGCATACACCGAATTTCGTTGCGGTGTACAATGCCTGTCCCCGCTGCGGAACAAGGCCAGCCACCGACGCAACGTTGATCAGGAAACCGCCTTTGGATTTGCAGCGGAAGATTGCCTCCGCTGCGTACTTCATGCCGGCAAATACGCCTTCGCTCGTTCCACTCTGCCTTTTTTCGATTTTATTCCGGAATCCGGTTCAGAAATTGCGCGCTGACCTGCGCGCTTTTCACCGGACTGCCATCGATCCAGTTGCGGTGGCTCTCCAGAATCACCGCGTCCACGTTGACCTGCAGAGCCTGTTCCAGCAGGCTGTCCAGGTCCATGTTGCCGGTGCCCAGTTCCATACTGTCGGTTTTCAGGATGGGGGTCACGGCAGGGCCCTGCACCCGACTGCCCCGGTCGTTGATGTGCCACAGCTTCATGCGGGGGCCCAGCCGCTGCATCCAGGCCAGCGCGTTGGCGCCGCCCTCGGTAAACCAGTAGCTGTCGAACTCAAAATTCACAAACCGGGGATCGGTCACTTCCAACAGGATGTCGTAAGCCCGCTGTTTTTCGTTCACCCGGCGCAGTTCACAGTTATGGTTATGGTAGAGCAGCTCCACACCCTCTTGCAGGAGGGCCTCCCCGGCTTTGTTCAGCCGGGCGGCCAGGTCGCGCACGGTGGCTTCGTCCCCGTAGTCAAACCGGTACATACCGGTGATGACCACATACTTGGTCCCGAAGCTCTGGGCCTCCCGGGCAACCTCTTTCGGGTCCCGTTCCAGGCTGCCCAGGTCGGTGTGCAGACTGACCACTTCCAGCCCTGCCTCCTGCACTAGCTTGTGCCAGTCCAGCTTGCCGCCCTTGCCCACCGGCATGCCGGCGGCCTTAGTCAGCATCTTGACCATGAACCCGATGGGATGGATCATGAACCCGCACAGCTCGATGCCGTCGTACCCGGCAGCTTTAAGGGCAGCCAGGGTCTGCCGGGCCTGAGTTTCATTGTTCAGTACCGTTCCCAGCATAAACTGCTGGACTGCTTTTCGGGGCATGGATCAACCCTCCATTTTGATGATTTCGCCGGTGGTGATGCCGTTTTCGTTGAAGCTGTCCACACAGACATAATAGGTCTGTCCCGCCGTGAGGGTAGACAGCTTCACCTCGTCGGCGCCATAGACCAGCCAGCTGTGGTAAAGTTTGTCGGGAGCGATGCCGTAGCGCACATTGCAGCCCTGGGCGTTTTCCAGGTGCTGCCAACTTACCTTGCCGTCCAGCGGGCCGACCCGCAGGGCAGTCGCCTGAGCCTGAGCAGGTTTTTCCCCCGCCCCGTTGCCGAAAACCCGCAGCCCGCTGATGCGCAGCGTCTGACCGTAGGGCAGCTCGCCGCCCGTCACCCGCACATACCGGGCACGGATGCCTTCAGGATATTCATAATATCCGTTGGAACATTCCCGGGCCACCGTCTCCCGGGTGATCCAGGTGGCCCCATCCAGGCTGGTCTCCACCGTATAATGAGAAATCTGCGGTTGCAGTTCAATGTGCCGGGTCTTGCGGGCATCCCCATAGCTGTCGGCGGGGAAATCCACCGCCAGCCCCTCGTCGGCCAGGTTCACCTGGATGGCCCGCACATCCTGTTCCTTTTCCAGGTCAACGCAGAGCCACTGCCCGGGGGTATCGCTGCCCGCACTCCACCAGTCCCGGCAGGTTTCGTTCACCGCCAGGGTCGGGTCGCTGCCCGCCGCCGTGGAGGAGGCGGTCACCGGCTTGTGGTAGCTCAGCAGCATCCATGCGGGCTGCCAGGAGGCGGCGTCAATGATGCCATCCGGCATGCGGTGAGGATAATCAGCAAAATTCTGGTTGCAGAAGAGCACCCCGTCCCCGTCAAAGCCCGCCGGGAACAGTCCCACCCTGCGCTCGAAGTCGTGATTGACCGAGATGCGCATGGTGGCGGCGTGCCAGTAGTTGCCGTACCGGTCGGCGATGGTGCTGCCGTGGCCCGCACCGGTCATGAAGCCGCCCGGCACCGCCGAGAAGGGGTTGGATGCCTGCCGGGTGAAGGGTCCCAGCGGCGAATCCGAGGTATAGACACCGTCGGCGTAGGTGTTGTACTGGGTGCCGGGGCAGGCGTACTGCAGGTAGTAGGTACCGTTGTGCTTGGTCATGTAGGCTCCCTCAATGTAGGGCTTGCCCACCGCAAAGAACATTGCGGCCAGATCGTCGGTGCTCATGCCGGGGATGTGCTGCATCTCCGGCGGAAATTCCAGCTTGCCGGTGGCAGGATCGTAGTGCTCTTTCAGTGCCTGATACACCACGCTGGCTTCCCGATTGACCACCCCGTTGTCCCCGGGGCGCTCATAGCCAAGGGTTTCCTCCTGCCCGAAGATCAGTTCCTTCTTTTCGCCGATGGGCATCATCGTTTCGGGGTCCATCTCTACGCCCCAGATGGGAGTGGTGTTGGAGCAGCCCCAGTAGAGATACACCCGGCCGTCATCGTCCCGGAACAGGTCAGGGTCCCAGAAGGCAAAGGGAGCGCTGACTTCCTCAAAGGGCTCGTGCAGCGGGTCCTTGGAGCGCAGAATCGGGCAATTCTGTCCCTTGCGGCTGGCACAGAAATACAGGTACTCCCCCACCTGCCGCACATCGGGGGCATAGTCATAGATCAGCAGGTCCGGGTCGGCGTGGAACTCCCAGTGCAAAAGATCCTCGGAGTACCAGAACCCCGCCGACATAGACACAAACAGGTAGTATTTGTCCTTGAAATAGACCAGCGTGGGGTCAGCTCCCTCCCGGAAACCTGCAATGCGGGGACCTTCTTTCATATGCTGGTAACGGTAGCCCAGATCCAGCGGATTACAATAGGTTTGATTCATAGTATTCACTCCTTAGATATGCCCTGCAGCACGCGGTTGAGCTGCTTGATGTCCTCGATGCTGGCGCCTGCCTGCTTGAGCATGCTCTCAATGGTCATTCGCTGCATAGCTCGCTGCATCATGGCTACCAGGGCCGGGTTGTCCTTGACGGCGGCGGCCACATCCCCCCGGGAGGCAGCAGCCTTGTCGCTGATCTGCTTGAGGATGGGGCCCACCTTGGCATCGGCCATAGCGGCGGCCATGTTGTCCTTGACGCTCCAGCAGCTTTCGTCCAGCTCGCCGTCAAACCAGTTGGTCACGACCTGCCGGTTGGCCATGGCATAGGCCGGGTTGGGAGTGTCCACCTTGTTCACCAGGATCACGCTGGAATAGCCGCCGGCCCGGGCTTCAATGGAATGTTTGCCGGTGATGGGCACATGGAAGGTGAATACCTTGTTCCCCTGCTTGGTCTCCAACAGTCGGCCGTCCACATACAGGGACACTTCCGGCAGGTTGGAGTAAACCTTGACTTCGGTGACATCCTCGACCCGGTCCACATACCGGCTGCCGCAGGTGTGCACAAAGGGTTCCTTGCTCCAGTAGGCCTTATACAGGTAGAAGGCGTCTTTCTTGATCTTGCGGTCAAAGGTGACCAGGCCCTTCTGGTTTTCGCCGTTCTTTCCGCCTTCATCCCGGCCGTCGGCGGCAAAGTCGAACATATTCCAGACGTGGGTGGCCCACAGCCAGGGACGGTCGGCGATCATTTTGGCCATGTGCTCATGGAAGATGCACTGGTAGGTCTCGGTGTAGTCGCCCTTTTCGGGATGGGCGGTCTGGTAGGCCGGGTTGGCGTCGGCGCCGTACTCGCTGAAGCCGATGCAGCGGTCGGGATACTTGGCGTGATAGCTGTCAAAGAATTCATCGTTCTGGTCCAGGTCTCCCAGATACCAGCCGAAATAGAGGTTATAGCTGTTCACATCGGGGATCTCCAGGATGGGACTGGTGATCTCCAGCATAAAGACGTTAGCCATGGTGGTGGGCCGGGTGGGGTCCAGCTTGTGGGCCAGATCGTTGAGAGCGCGGTGGTTTTCCAGCAGCTCCTCGTTCACCGGGCTGGCGGCGGTGATCTCGTTGGAGAGGCCCCACACGGCGATGCAGGGATGGTTGTAGTTCTGGACGATGAGCTCCTCCATCTGGCTCAGGGTATTGGCCCGACCATTGTGCATGTGCATGGTGATGTAGGGGATCTCGGCCCAGATCACGAGCCCCTTCTCATCGCAGAGGTCGTAGAAGGTCTGGGCGTGCTGGTAGTGGGCCAGCCGGATGGTATTGGCCCCCATCTCGAGGATCAGAGCCAGGTCCTCCTCCATCATCTCTTTGGTGATGGCAATGCCCACCCCCTTGCGGTCCTGGTGACGGGAGACGCCCCGCAGCGGGTAGGAGCGCCCGTTGAGGAGGAAGCCCTTCTGCGGGTCGATCTCGAACTTGCGGCAGCCGAAGCGGACAGACTGGATCTCGCCGTTATCAAGCGCAGCGGTGAGGGTGTAGAGGTAGGGGTCCTCCAGACCGTCCCACAGATGGGCGTTTTCCAGCGTGAATACGGCCTTGGCGGTTCCGTTTTCCACCGTAGCGCTCGCTTTCTGGCCGTCCAGAGCAAAATGTACCGTATCCACTCCCACTACGAAGGCCTCCACCGTCACCTCACAGCGGCGTCTTTCCAAATCGGTGACTACCGGCGTTACCTTTACGGGTACTGCGCCGTTTGCCGCCAGGGCAAAGTGGGCGGCGGGCAGGATGTGCAGGGTCACGTCCCGGTAGATGCCGCCGTAGAAGGTGAAGTCCGCCTTCTGGGGATAGACGGTGTCGTTGTCGCTGTTGTCCACCGAGACAGTGAGGGTGTTGCTGTCCTGCAGCGCGTCGGTGATGTCCACCCGGAAGGTGGAGTATCCGCCCTTGTGCTCGGCCAGCTTCTGTCCGTTCAGAGAGACCACTGCCGTCATGGCTGCGCCGTCAAACTGCAGCACCGCCCGGCCGCCCTCCGGCAGTCGGAGTTTCGGCAGTTGGGTGGTGTAGGTGCAGGTGCCGCGGTAGTAGTCATTGCCGCCGTCCTGGCCGTCCACCGCATTCCAGGTGTGGGGCAGGGTGACGGGTTCGCTACGACCTTCTTTGGTGAAGGTCCAGCCGGTATTCAGTAAGATTGTTTCACTCATGGGGAATCCAACTCCTTGTATATCACTGGTTCAGAACCGTCAAAACCGAAAGAGCCGAGCGGCCCTTTCGGCAAATGAAAAGACGGTTTATTGCTGGTTATCAGATGCAGCCTTGGCAGCAACTTTCTTTTCGGCAATACGCTTTTGCACGCGGACCATTTCTTCCCTGGTCAGAGGGCAGTCGCGCATGGCCACCAGGGTAACGACCCAGCCGATAAGGGGCAGGCCGAACTTGAGGGACAAAGCCATCCAGAAAATGGCGGAAGTGCACGGATCGGTGGGCTGGGGCATGGTTGTGGTGTAACCCAACAGAGCCACAGCGCCGGTGGCGATGACCGCCGCGAAGGAAGTGATGAGCTTGTCCACCAGACTGTAGGTGCCGGAAACCACCGCCGGGATGTACCGACCGGAGCGATCCAGCTCAAAGTCGATGGCGTCGGCCATGTAGGAGGTGTTGGAGGTGGTGATGCACATGTTGGAGCCGTTGAGCAGCAGTGTAAGCACTACATAAATGATCATCGAGGGGCTGCCCATCACGCCAATCTGAGAAGGTTCTCCGAAGATAAAGAAGAGCACCAGCATTGCCGTGATAGTCATGCTGACATAGGTCCAGGTGACAATGCCATTCTTGCTGCCATGCTTGCCCACATATCTGGCACCGAAGGCGGCAAAGAAAATGGAGGGCACCATGCTGATGACCGTCAGGATGGTGGCAAGACCCATGTTGCCGATGAGGATGCCGCTGAACAAGGTGTTGATAATGGCCTGGCTGCCCACCTGTTGAGCCAGTTTATCGGAGGCGTTGGAGGCAATGTAGCACTGCAGGGGTTTGTTATGCATCAGCACTTCGATGATATCCGCCATTTTCAGAGGCTCAGACTTTTTGGTGCCCAGAAAGGTTTCGGGCTTGTCGTAAGAAGAAACCCCCAGGCAGACCAGGACGGTTCCCACCGCAGCCACCACCAGGGTGACGTTGCAGGCTGCCGTAAGGAAGGCCTGGTTGTACTGCCCGCCAAACATGGGCAGCAACATCACATTCATGACCATCGACATAACCATAGGTACCAGATAGTTGAACACCGTCGTCCAAACGCCGATCGTCGGACGCTGATTGGGGTCATTGGTCATGATTGCAGGAATGGTCTGAGCCGTCATGTTTGTGACAGTGTAACCGATAATGTAGATCACATACAGAAGCGCGAACACCGGCAGCCCCAGCCCTTTGGAGGAAAAGCCGGTGAACATCCCGTAGAGGGCAGCTGCCTCGATCAGATAGCCGGCCACCAGCAGGATACGCAGTTTGCCGAACCGGGTGTTAACGCGGTCATACACAAAGGCCAGCAGCGGATCGGTGATGCCATCCAAAATGCGGGAGCAGGTCAGGATAATGCCCACGGCGGCAGTGGTGATTCCGTAACCGACGCTGGCAGAGTAACTCGCCATTCCAATCAGGGAGTAAATGCTCATGCCCACAAGGCCATTGCAGGCGTAGCAGATGATTTGCCAGAGCTTGGCACGGCGGTACTGTACGCCGTCAAGTTCACTGGCCGTAGGTTTCTTTTTGAACATAAATTTTCTCCTCCTTAAACGTGTGCAGCGGTTTTGTTTGTGCTTTCACTATAGCAGACCGCCATTGCAAGAGAGAGTCAATTATCAACAAACTGGTGTAATTATTCGTGTGCTTTCTTTGCATACATTATTTTTTATCCCTTATTCACAATTTTTGTTTCATGTGAATCCGGCAGGTATGGTATGATACGGACAAGGAAATAGAATTTGACGTTTCTATAAGAAAAAGGAGGAGCATCCATGCAGAAATTTGCAAAAGATTTTCTGGTAGGCGCCGCCACTGCGGCCCACCAGGTGGAAGGCAACAATATCCATTCGGACTACTGGGCCCAGGAACAGCTGCCCCACTCCAGCTTTACCGAACCCAGCGGCATCGCCTGTGACCATTATAATCGATATGAAGAAGATATTCGATTGCTTGCCGAAGCCGGACTCAACGCCTACCGTTTTTCTATTGAGTGGGCGCGCATTGAGCCGGAGGAAGGCCAGTTCGACGCCGCCGAGGTGGAGCACTACCGCAAGGTCATCGCCTGCTGCAAGGCCCATGGGGTGGAACCGGTGGTTACCCTGCTGCATTTCACCAGTCCCAAATGGCTGATTGCCAAAGGTGGCTGGGAGGCGGAGCCCACGATCTCCTATTTCAAGCGGTATGTCACCTATGTGATGGAGCAGCTGGGCAGCGAGCTGCACACTGTCTGCACCATCAACGAGGCCAATATGGGACTGCAGCTGGCAGCCATCTCCAAGCGGTTCCGGCTGATGGCCGAACAGGCAGCCAAAGCCACTGCCGCCGCGGGCAAATCCACCGAGGGCACCGTGCAGGTAGGTATGAATTTCCAGAAGATGATGGAGAACATGAAATATGCCGCCGCAGAAAACGCTGGTGTATTCGGTGACCCCCAGCCCAAAATCTTTGTCAGCGAACGTACCCCCGAAGGAGATCTGTTGGTGATGCGTGCCCACGCCGCCGCCCGGGAAGCCATCCGGGCCATCTGCCCTCATGTAAAGGTGGGGCTGACCCTCTCCCTCCATGATCTGCAAGCCCAGCCGGGCGGAGAAACCTTTGCTGACGCCGCGTGGCAGGAGGAGTTCACCCACTACCTGCCCTATATTCAGGAGGATGACTTCCTGGGCGTGCAGAACTACACCCGCACCCTGTACGGCCCCACCGGCCAGCTGCCCGCCCCGGAGGGTGCGGAACTGACTCAAATGGACTATGAATTCTATCCCCAGGCCCTGGAACATGTGCTGCGCAAGGTTACCAAAGACTTCCACGGCGATTTGATCGTCACGGAGAACGGCATTGCCACCGCCGACGACACCCGCCGGGTAGCGTTTATCGAGCAAGCTCTGGCCGGGGTACAGCGCTGTCTGGCTGACGGTCTGCCGGTGAAAGGCTACTTCCACTGGAGCCTGATGGACAACTTCGAGTGGCAGAAAGGCTTTGCCATGAACTTCGGGCTGATTGCCGTGGACCGCGCCACCATGGCCCGCACGCCCAAGCCCAGTCTCGCTGCGCTGGGCAGTTACGCCGGGGCATAAATCCGAAAGGGCTGTCTGTACGGCAGGCCTTTTCCATGGTATAATGGCGGCAAGCGAGGTGGTTCCGATGGACGTTTTTCAGAACATGGCATTGCTGGCGGAGCTGGTGCAGTGCGGCGGCCCGATTTTTACCTGGTGTTACGATGAAAAGGGAAACCTGCTGCGCAGCAACTGCCCGGACGAAGCCTTTTTATCCGGTGTTTTTGACCTGTTCGGCTGCAAACAGCAGATGCTGATCTACGGAACTTCCCACGATACCCCCATTACTTTGGGTACTGCCCTGGGGATCCTGTGGGCAGCTGCCTTTGAGAAGGAAGACGGGAAGCTGAAACGAGCCTGGGTGATGGGCCCGGTGTTCTACCAGGATGTTTCGATGCGTGGCATTGAACAGGGACTGCGCTATTACAGTCGCCTGGAAACCAGCATTTCCTGGACGATGCACCTGCAGCAGGTCCTGATCAAAGTCCCTGTGCTGCAAAATACCATCCTGCACCGCTATACCCTGATGATGCACTATTGCCTGACGGGAGAACACCTGACCGTCAGCGACATCGACAGCGAAGCCCTGCCCCAGGTCACCGACGCCCCTCAACAGCCCGCCCATGACCGCCACAAGGTCTGGATGGCGGAGCAGGGGCTTTTGCAGATGGTACGCACCGGCGACTTGAACTACAAACAGGCACTTTCCAACAGTATGAACCTGAGTGCCGGTGTCCCGGTACACAGCGATGACGCCTTGCGGCAAAGCAAAATTTCGGTGATCGTGTTCACCTCCCTGGTGTGCCGTGCATCCATTGAGGGCGGGCTTTCTCCCGAGGAGGCCTACGCTTTGGGGGACAGTTATATCCAGACTGCCGAGTCCGCCAAAACCCTGGACGATCTGAATCCGCTGAGCCTGGTGATGTACGATGACTTTATACGCCGGGTACACAAATGCCGCACCAATCCCAAACTCAGCCGTCCGGTACAGCAGTGCGTAGATTATATCGAAATGCACCTGGACCAGAAGATCCGGGCTGCCGACCTGGCCACCGTGGTGGGCTACACCGAGTATTACCTGACCCATAAGTTCAAGGCGGAAACCGGGCTTTGCATCAACGATTACATTAAGTTTGCCAAAATCGAAAGGGCCAAGGTTCTTCTGAAAAGCACCGACCAGACCGTGCAGGAGATTGCCGCTTCCCTGTGTTTCAGCACCCGCAACTATTTCAGCCGGATCTTTCAGGAGGTGACCGGCCAGACACCCATGGAATACCGGGAAGGATGAGCCTCCCTATTTATACACCAAAACAGACAGCGAAGGGATCCCCTCGCTGTCTGTTTTTTATAGGGAATACGCCGGCGGCTCCACGCCGGCCGCTCCAGTACACAGCGCCGCAATGGCCGCCGCCACCTGCTCCGGCGGCGCTTTCCGGTCACTGTGCAGCCAGTATGACATCACACCGGAAGCCCCCGCAAACAAAAAGGTATTCTGCATTCCCCTCCAGCCGTCATCTGCCCCGGTGCGCTCTCCAGCGTCCATCCGCAGGTCCATATAGTGAAAACAGCACCCCACCACCCGGTGCAGAAAGGCGTCGTCCGGGCTCTGCCGCGCCAGAACCGCCAGAAAATCCTCGTCGTTCTGCAGCTTTTGCAGCATGGAAAGCAGAACCGCCTGCACGCCCCGGTCCCGGGTACTCACTAAGGCTGCTTCCAACTGTTCCAGGGCCTGTTCCTCCAACTGTTCCATCAGATCATAACAATCCCGGAAATGCCGGTAAAAGGTTCCCCTGTTGATCTGCGCCAGGGTACAGACCTCTTTGACGGTGATCTTCTCCATCGGCTTTTGCTGCAGAAGCTGCCAGAAAGCGCTGGTGATGATCTCCCGTGTATAACGGGTACGCGGATCAGTTTTCATGTTTGTGCTCCTTTTTGCAACAGCCAGACGCTTTATGTCGCGCAAAGCAACGGCTGCCGCTCTATTGCCGATTGCGCCGGACCTTTTTCCTCAGTATACTGAAAGGCAGAAGAAAAAGCAACACACGTTTACAAAATCATCACGCGTTCTTTTGAAAGGAGGACTTTCTATGCAGAGTGAGCGGCTGTTCAAGGATGCGCCTGTCTGGCAGGCCATCGGTGCGCTGGTAGGCCCCTCTGTCCTATCGGTTCTGGTCATGGTCATCTATAATATGACCGACCTGTTTTTTATCGGATTGCTGAAGAACACCGCCCTGACTGCGGCGGTGGCAGTGGTCGGGCCGGTCTTTACCCTGGCTTCCGCCGGTGCCACGGTGCTGGGCATGGGCGGCTGCGCCGTGGTGGCCGGTTCTCTGGGCGCCGGTGACCGTCAGGACGCCCGGTGCGTTTCCAGCCTTTGCGGTTGGTGTGCTCTTCTGACTGGCGTACTCCTGGCCGTGGTACTGAATCTGTTCTGTGAACCGATTCTGTATTTGCTGGGCACCAATGCCGAGATCCTGCCTTACGCCACCCATTACCTGCGTATCCTGGCCCTGGGGGCCCCGGCCATGATCTTCTCGGTCTCGGCGGCTACCCTGCTGCGTGCAGACGGCGCCATCCGCCGGGGGCTTGCAGGCAATCTGGCAGGCAGTATCACCAATATCCTTCTGGACCCACTTTTCATCCTGGGCTTTGGCTGGGATATCGCCGGGGCTGCCGCCGCTACCATGCTGGGCAATCTGGTGGCCAGCGGGCTTTACCTGCACCACATTCTTTGCCGTTCCGATGCCCTGAGTCTGCGACCTTCCGATGCTCTGCGCCGCCCCGCCCGGCTGGGGCGTGTCCTGGCCCTGGGCCTGCCCAATGGGGTAAGCAGTCTGCTGAGCGGTCTGGCCGGCAGTTTCAGCAACCGGCTGCTGGCTGCCTACGGAACCAACGCTCTGGCTGCCATGGCGGCCGCCGACAAATCTGCCATGGTCGTGACCCTGGTACAGATGGGTATCTGCATGGGATTGCAGCCCTTGCTGGCCTACAATGTGGGCGGACGGAATCTGCCTCGACTGCGGGCGGTCCTGAGCAGAAGTTTTGGGTTGACGGTGGGCTTCGGCACCCTATTTGCTCTGTTCTGCCTGCTGGCGCAACGACCGCTGATCGGGCTGTTCTTATCCAATCCCGAGGCGGTGTCCCTGGCCCGGCAGCTGCTTCCCTGGCTACTGGCAGGCAGTCCGCTGCTGGGTCTTTACTATCTGGGCATCAATTTCCTGCAGGCCGCCGGCTATGCCGGCAGTGCTACCCTGCTTTCTGCCCTGCGCCAGGGCGTGCTGTTGGTTCCGGCCTTGTACGGATTCCACCACTTGCTGGGGCTGCCCGGTCTGACGGCTGCCCGTGCCGCCACCGACCTGTTCAGCGCGGCCATTGCCCTGCTGCTCTTCCTTTTGGTATGGCGCAAGCTGACGAGCGACCTCCGGCTACAAACCTGCCCGTAAAACACCCCAGTGGAGTGTCCTCGCGGCCCATAGGATGGACAGAGTCCGTTTTCCAAATTGGTGTGGATTTTGCATGAAAATTCATCCCGTATCCCGAATTATCACCCTGCATAGGTGCTGTATATTCGCTATAATGAAAACAATCTAAAAGGGAAAGGACTGCAGAACCGTGCAAGCAACCAATCTTCAAACCAATCACCTGACGTCCCCTCTTGGGATGGATGGCGGCCCGTTGTTTTTATCCTGGCAATGCAGCGGCGGATTGCGCCAGACAGCTTTTGAGATCCACCTGACGGCAGATGATGCCATTATCTGGGAAAGTGGCAAAGTGCAAAGTCAGAGTATGCACGCCGACGCCCCCGCTGTGGAAGGGGCCCGGATCCGGGGCAGCTGGAAGGTCCGGCTGTGGGACGAAACCAACTGCCCCGGCCCCTGGAGCGAAGCCCGGTTTGAGACAGGACTTTCCACCGGGGATTGGCAAGGACTGTGGGTGGACCCGGAGACTGCACCGTTGGATATTCCCGGTGACGACGCCATCAACGCCTTTGCCCGCCCCAACTGGGAACGCAAGCAGGCCGAGAAAGAGGCCGCCGGCAAAGGCAAGGCGGAGCCCTACCAGCCCCACCGTCCGGCCTCCTATCTGCGAAAGACTTTCACATCCCCATCCGGTCGCGGGCGGCTGTACATCACCGCCAAAGGATTGTATGTAGCCTGGCTCAACGGCGTGCGAGTGGGCGATATGGTGCTGGCTCCCGGCAGTTTTACTGCCGACAAGCACCTGGGCGCCCAGACCTACGATGTGACCGACCTTCTCCGGGATGGTGAAAATGAACTGCTCCTAGCCCTGGGGGACGGCTGGTACCGCAGCACCAGCGGCGTAGATGGCGACCGCAATCTCTTCGGCGATACCCTGGGCGTTCTCTTCCAGCTGGAGGTAAACGGCAAGGTGGTCTGCGTTTCGGACGATACCATGCAGGCCACCCAGCAGGGCCCCATCCGCCAGAACGATTTACAGCAGGGCGAAGTGTATGATGCCCGGCTGGAAGGGTTCCTTTCCGGCTGGCACAAAGTGCGGACCTACCGTGATGCCCTGCCCGTCACCGGCATGAATACGGTTCCCATCCGGGAGCAGGAGGCGTTTCCCGGGCGGCTGTTCACCGCCCCCAACGGAGAAACCGTGCTGGATTTCGGGCAGAACATCGCCGGCTATGTGGAGATGACCCTCACGGCACATGCGGGACAGAAGGTCCTGCTGACCTGCGGGGAGACGCTGGATGAACACGGCAACTTTACCCAGGAGAATTTCCAGGACCGCGGCCGCCACAAGGAGGGCGGCACCGCCCAGATGTTGGAACTGGTCTGCAAGGAAGGGGTAAATCATTGGAAGCCCAGCTTTACCATCATGGGCTTTCAGTATGCCAAAGTGGAAACCGATGCCGACCTGACCGGGGCGGTGTTCACCGCCCACGCCGTCTACTCTGATATGGCGGTCACCGGCTCTTTTACCTGTGGGAACGAAGCGGTAAACCGACTGGTAGCCAACAGCATCTGGAGCCAGAAAGGCAACTTCTGCGACATTCCCACCGACTGCCCCACCCGGGAGCGGGCGGGCTGGACCGGAGACATGGGCGTTTTTATCGAGACCGGCCTGACCCTGATGGACTGCTACCCGGTGGTCGCCAAGTGGCTGAGCGAATGCCGTCTGAACCAGTATCCCGATGGGCGGATGGCCAACATTGCCCCGCCCAACAGCCGCCCCGGGTATATGACACCCATGCTGTGCATGTCCGCCGGTTGGGGCGATGCGGCGATTCTGGTGCCCTATGCCCTGTACAAACGCACCGGCGACCGTCGCATTCTGGCCGACAACTATGAAATGATGCAGCGGTGGTATGCCTTTTTGCTGGGCCGGGCCCAGCAGACCACCGAGGAGCAGCAGAGCGGCGAGTATGCCAAATACACGGTACTCAACGGCCTGGACTACGGCGAGTGGTGCGAACCGGGCGTGACACCCATGCAGGCCATGGCCAATCCCCGCAAGAGTGTGGGTACAGCCTATCTCGCCTATTCCGGCCGGTTGCTGGCCGAGATCGCGGTCGTACTGGGGCGTCAGGAAGATGCCGAGACCTACCGCACCACCGCTGAAAAGGCAGTGAAAGCCTACCGGGCAGCTTTCACAGAGGATGGCGTCATTCACTCCGACCGCCAGTGTGAATACGTCCGGGTCATTGCTTTTGCCCTGTTGGGCGAAGAGGAGAGCCGGGCAGCCGCTGCCACCTTGAACCAGATGGTGGTGGACAACGGCTACCATCTGAACACCGGATTTCTCTCCACCCCCTTCCTGTGCGGTGTACTGGCCCAATACGGCTACACGGATACCGCTTACCGCCTGCTGCTGCAACCGGAGGCTCCGGGCTGGCTGTACGAGGTAAACAAAGGTGCCAACACGGTGTGGGAAACCTGGACCGGCATTGACGCCGAAGGCAAACCCCACGAATCCCTGAACCACTACTCCTACGGCGCCATCTGCGGCTGGCTGTTCAGGGGCGTCTGCGGCATTCACTTTGCGGACGGTCAACTGACCATCGCTCCCACCCCGCACAAGTCGCTGGGGTACGCCAAAGCAGTTTATGATTCCCCGGTGGGACACATCGAGAGCGGCTGGTGGTATGAGGGAGATACGGTCACTTACGAATTTACGGTTCCTTGTAACATCACAGCACACGTCCATCTTCCGGATGGGCGGACGTTGACCCTGCCCTCCGGCACACATAGGATCTAAAGGAGATTCCGTATGAAATACGGCATCCATCTCACTTAGAACGAGCTGCAGAAAGACCCGCAGACACTGGAGCTTGTCCGGCAGTAACAAGTCATCAAATGTCCTTTTTCAAAAGCACCTTTTTCCCGCACACATACGCAGCAACAGTCCAAACTCCGCAGGTAACCAATAATCATCACAATGCCGTGATGGCTGCACACCCCTGCGGCGTGCCGAAAAAGCGTTTTGCAAAAATGTGCAGTTTGCATCCACTGGATGCAGTCCAAGGGGTTGGGATTTCCCAACAAGCATTTTGCAGCGCAAAAGTCGCCGTTGTATATACGGCGGCATTACTTGCTAGCACTATGAGGCCACTCAAAACACCTCCCAAATTTGATAATCACTTCGCAAGAATGATCGTCCGTTTTCAAGCTCAACCTGAAGCGGACGGTTGTTTTTCTGCTCGGAAAAGTTCCGAGTTGGCATTCCATTGCAAACAGAACGAGCTATCCAACCCTCTCTCTTTTTACCAAAGTTTTCCTTGCGTTTTCTTGCAAACCGCCGAAAGTGGTGTGTTTTCGAAAGTTCGCGTTTGCGGAGCGCAGCGCAGCAATGAAAGCCCCAGTGGGGCTTTTAAGCGACAGAACGGTCTTGCG
>ERZ1031557.87-NODE-87-length-17646-cov-5.979137_pt1 | contig 17646 bp, 33 predicted proteins | sample MGYA00518175_ERZ1031557 | MGnify/ENA primary metagenome ERZ1031557 (study PRJEB33719, sample SAMN04261169) | wastewater metagenome | biome: rural village; feature: human; material: feces | host: Homo sapiens | place: El Salvador | collected 2014-01-14 ... | reverse complement strand
CCCTATCATACCATTTGACCAATCCCCTATATATAAGAAAATTACCTTTTCAGCTACCAAGACCTCACATGGCGCTTTGAAAAGATCGGCTGCGCAGCCATCGCGATCTACACTCTCCTTACCCTTTTCATCGCCCCCGAGATCATGCTCCATCGCTCCGGGAAGGAAATCGGGCAGGCTCTCGCCCAGATGGACACCGCAGGCAAGACCATCGCCTTCCTGCATGACTATCGTACCTCCACGGTCTTCTACAGCGATCAAACGATCTACCGTGCCGAGCCTGCTTTAAAGATCGATGCCATGCGTCCCGGCACCCTCTCTTGGAATGCAAAGAATGTCATGCCGTTCATTGCAGAAGAAGACCTCCTGCAGCGGGACAATGTGATCCTGATCACAGAGGACAAGAGCCAGGACCCCCACCTTGTTGCCTCCAAAAAGGCAAATCACCTTAACGAACTTCACATCCCCGGTCTGTACAACTTCTGGATCAGTCGGCACGCATGAGCTGCCCCTTCCCCCGCATTCTCCGCCTCCATCATGGCTTCCCCTTTACTTTTTCGAAAAAAAGCGATATACTAGGAAACGTCATCTATGGCGGTGTAGCCAAGCGCTAAGGCGTGGGGCCTGCAAGCCCCTTATCCCCGTGTTCAACTCCGGGCACCGCCTCCAACCATCCAACTCCTGCATGAGCAGGAGTTTTTTGATGCCTGAACGCAAAAGACGGGCGTATCCTCATGCGATCAGAATACGCCCGTCTGTGCTCCAGTCTTTTCAAAAACCTATGCTTCCACTCAATCACTGTTTCCCCAATAGCTACTCCTTCGGGACAGGACCATATGTATTCTTTTTATTCTGCCCTGGGAAGAACGCAAGCAGGATCACCGCTGCCATGAAGATCACCGCGATCGTCCGTGTGGCAGTGAGCTGCGAACCCAAGTACTGCCCTCCCAGCTGATTGATGGCAAAGAGGATCGCGAAAAAGATCCAGTAATAGATATGAGAAAGCCCCAGATCCGACATACGCCGCATCGCAAGGCTGATGAGAGAAATGAAGCAGAGCGTCCCCAGGATCAGAAACGTCATGATGTATGCATTCGCATCTCCCACAAAAAGCTCAGGCTTGAAGCAGGTGAAGGCGAACATGAAGACAGCCGGAATGCCGGCGGTCAGCATCTTGGGGATATAGGATCTGCGACTGATACGGCCCACGGGATCAAAGAACGTGGAAAACAGGCGTCCCAAAGGTCCCTTTGCCTGTTTCTTTTCTTCCGCTTCGACAGCCGCCTGATCAGAAAGCGCTTTCGCTGCCTCGCTGTCCATGAGCGCGATCGTGAAGCTCTTGTCGCCCTTCGCCGGGCGTGTCACAAAGATCGAGGTCACTGTATCTGCGAAAATATCCATCGCGCTTGATGCCTGCGCTTCGCCCGCTTCCTTCGTGAGTGACTCTATCAGCGCCGCTCTCTTCTCCGCCCGCAGCTCTGCGTAGATTGCTGCGGTCTTCTTACGGTAAATGCAGACGCCCGTGAGAGAGATCTCTTCCCCGTAGAAGGATGCCTTCTCTTCTCCTTCCGAGAGAGAATAGAACGCAATATTCTTGTCTTCGTCCCGACTCTCCTCGGTGCATGTGAAGTGATTTGCGATCATCCTAAGCGAGTCTCCGAGACGGAGTGCGCCGATCTTTCTCGTCTTTCTCTTCTTTCCCCCTGTCACGGCCTTGCCCGCTGTCTCAGAGATATCCGGAATATCAAAATTCATTGCCATAGCCCTCACCTGTTTTCTAAAAATTTTACTCTACCTATTATACCTTCTTGCCGGCAGGAAAGAAATAAAAAAGAAGCCGCTCCGGAGAGCAGCCTCTTTTTCATTTCGTATTAGTCCACCAGGGCAATGATGACCTGAGGAGCGTTGTCGCCGAGACGAGCTTCTACCTTGACAATGCGGGTATAGCCGCCATTGCGTTCGGTATAATTCTTAGCGATTTCGTCAAACAGTTTCTTTGTAACAGCTTTATCCATGATGTAAGCTTCAGCCTGACGACGAGCATGCAGATCGCCTCTCTTAGCGAGGGTGATCATCTTGTCTGCGACGTGGCGAAGTTCTTTGGCCTTAGCTTCCGTGGTGGTGATGCGGCCATACTGGAAAAGAGAAGTTACGAGACTGCGCAGCAGAGCCTTGCGAGCACCGCTGATTCTTCTGAGTCTACTACGTGCCATTTCTTTCCTCCTATAAAACTATCAATCCTTGGCGTTTCCATCCTTCAGACCAATTCCGAGGCCTTTGAAGTTTGTCAGTTTTTCTTTAATTTCATCTACCGATTTTTTACCAAGGTTGCGTACACGAGTCAATTCATCTTCTGTCTTATCCATCAGTTCGCCGATGGTATTGATCTCGGCTCTCTTCAGGCAGTTAAACGCACGAACGGACAGTTCAAGATCATCGATCGGGAGTTCGCGGATCTTATCGATCTCGCTTCCCTCTACGCTGACATCAGTGTCCTGTGCTTCATCAGAAACAGCCGGGACTCTATTGTCCTGTGCGTCTCCGATGTTCAGGAAATTCGTGAAGCAGCTGATCAGGATGTCGGCAGCCGTTGCGACAGCATCGTCTGCATTGACGGATCCATCCGTATCCAGTTCAAGAGTCAGCTTGTCGTAGTCCATTTCATTTCCTACGCGGGTATCGCTGACGTTGTAGTTGCATTTAATGACAGGAGAATAAATGGAGTCGATCGGAATGACGCCGATGACGTCTTCCTCTCTTTTGTTCTTGGTGAAAGGAACATAGCCATGTCCACGATTAATGGTCATTTCCATGCCCAGATGAGCATCGGAATCCAGTGTGCAAATGACGAGATCCTTGTTGAGAACATCAATTTCTGCCGGTAACTTCATGTCGCCAGCATGGAAAATACCTTCTTCAGTGATATCGATACGAACTGTCATCGGGAAGACGGCTTCTTCGTGTGCGATGAAGCGGATCTTCTTCAGGTTCAGGATCATATCGGTTACATCTTCTTTGACGCCGTTGATAGTGGAAAATTCATGAAGCACGCCGTCGATTTTGATAGACGTAATAGCCACACCGTCTAAAGATGAAAGCAACACGCGTCTTAAACTGTTTCCCAGAGTAATGCCATAGCCTCTTTCGAGCGGTTCACACTCAAACTTGCCATGACGCTTATCATCGCTGAGTTCCACAGTCTTAATTGTGAAGCTTGTATTTTCGATCATCCGAAAGTCCTCCTTCTGCGCCTTGCAGCGCCAAAATGATACGCAAAGGGGTAATCCTTATACTCTTCTGCGTTTCGGAGGACGGCAGCCATTGTGCGGAATTGGGGTGACGTCCTTAATGCTGCTGACTTCGATGCCTGCTGCCTGCAGTGCACGAATAGCAGCTTCACGGCCTGCGCCCGGTCCTTTGACGAAAACGTCAGCGGAACGCATTCCCTGATCGATTGCAATCTTAGCAGCCTGTTCAGCTGCCATCTGTGCTGCGAATGGTGTGCTCTTACGAGAGCCTTTGAATCCGAGTCCGCCAGCGGATGCCCAAGCGATGGTATTGCCGTTGGAATCAGTAATCGTTACGATCGTGTTGTTGAAAGTAGAACGAATATGAGCTGCACCGGATTCTACATGTTTTCTTTCTTTTCTTTTAGCTTTGCTTTTTACCGTAGCCATGTTATCCCTCCTTCAACATTATTTCTTAGTCGCAGTCTTTTTGCCTGCGATGGTCTTCTTCGGACCTTTACGGGTACGAGCATTGGTCTTTGTGCGCTGTCCACGGGTCGGGAGTCCTGCACGATGACGTCTGCCTCTGTAAGAACCGATTTCTACCAGACGTTTAATGTTGAGGGATTCTTCTCTACGAAGGTCACCTTCGACTTTATAATCAGCGAGTACGCCGCGGATCTTTGCTACATCATCTTCAGACAGATCTCTGACGCGGATGTCAGCATCAATTCCTGCTTTGCTTAAAATTTCTTTGGAAAGAGTGGGGCCAATTCCATAAATATAAGTTAAGCCGATCTCAACGCGCTTATCTCTTGGTAAGTCTACACCAGCTATACGTGCCATCTACTCTTTAACCTCCTTTTAATTAACCTTGTCTCTGCTTATGTTTCGGATTTTCACAAATGACCATTACACGGCCTTTGCGTTTGATGATCTTGCACTTGTCGCACATCTTTTTGACGGACGGTCTGACCTTCATCTTGGTTCCTCCTTGCTTACTTGTAACGATAGGTAATCCTGCCGTGCTCTAAATCGTAGGGCGTCAATTCTACTGTTACTTTATCCCCTGGCAGGATGCGGATGAAATTCATACGCATTTTGCCGGAAATCGTAGCCAGCACAATATGTCCGCCGTTTTCCAATTTGACACGGAACATGGCGTTTGGAAGTTTTTCTACTACTTTGCCTTCGACTTCAATAACGTCTGCCTTGCTCATGAGAGCCTCCTTTGGCTTATCATATGCTGACCGCCTGTAACAATGGAATCAATGGCGCAGCGTCAGAATTTTTGGACCATCTTTGGTAATGGTAATGGTGTGTTCGATATGAGCCGACGGTTTACCGTCTGCTGTCACGACGCCCCATCCATCACGAAGGGAGATGATGTCCGGACTGCCCATGGTGATCATAGGTTCAATACAGATGCACATGCCTTCTTCCAGACGTGGTCCATGTCCTGGTGTACCGTAGTTTGGAACTTCCGGATCTTCATGCATACCGATTCCGATGCCGTGACCTACATATTCACGAAGTACTCCATAGCCATAGGGCTTCACGTAGCTTTCGACAGCGTGACCGATGTCGCCTACGGTATTGCCTATTACGGCCTGCTTGATGCCAGCAAAGAGTGCACCTTCGGTGGCGGAAATCAGCTGGAGGTTTTTCTTGTTTGTATGTCCTACCGGAACAGTGATACAGGAGTCACCCATGTAACCATTTAATTGTACCACAAGATCAATAGAAATGATATCACCTTTTTTAAGAATTTTTCTTCTCGAAGGGATTCCGTGGACAACAGTATCGTTAACAGAGGCACAGATGGTGGCAGGGAAGCCTTCATAGCCTTTGCAGGCTGGGATCCCGCCTCTGTCTCGGATAAATTTTTCAGCCAGTTCATCGAGTTCATAGGTACTCATCCCCGGCTTTACGGCTTTTTCAAGCATAGAGAGAGTATCCGCAGTCAGTCTCCCAGCTGCGGAAATTTTCTCTACCTCTTCAGGTGTATAAACGGTGATCATTTGGAAGCCTTCTTCAAAGCATCCTGGATGTCGGCATATACCTCATCCATGCTCTGATCTCCGTTGATTTCATAGTAGCGGCCGCTGACCTTGTAGTAGTCGATCAGTGGTTTTGTGGACTTGTCATAGACATTGAGTCTTTCTCCCACTGTCTTCTCATTGTCATCAGCACGCTGATACAGTTCGCCGCCGCAGTTGTCGCATACGCCTTCGACCTTTGGCTGACGGAAAAGTTTATGGAAGGAAGCACCGCATTTTCTGCACACCAGTCTGCCGCTGACTCTCTTCACCAGGTCATCTCTGTTGGCTTTGATGCCGATGACGGCGGTGAGCTGAATCCCGAGTTCATGGAGAATGGCATCGAGTGCAGATGCCTGTGCCGTGGTACGCGGGAAGCCGTCAAGAATCCAGCCCTTCTGGCAGTCTTCCTGAGCGAGTCTTTCCTTGACGATACCAACAGTTACGCTGTCCGGTACAAGGTCGCCCTTGTCCATGTAGCTTTTTGCTTCCTTACCAAGAGCAGTTCCTGATTTCACGGCTGCACGGAACATGTCGCCGGTGGAAATCTGGGGGATGCCGTAATCGCGAATGAGTCTTTCTGCCTGAGTGCCTTTGCCTGCACCTGGAGGTCCCATCAATAAGATATACATATCCCTTACTCCTTTAGGAAAAAGGCTTTATTTGATAAAGCCCTGATAGTTTCTTGTGACCATATAGGACTGTGCCTGTCTCATAGTATCGAGGGCTACGCCGACGATAATGAGAAGGGAGGTACCGCCGAAGTACACGCCCTGGATGCCTGTGATGTTTCCGATGAAATTCGGAAGGATCGCCACAAAGGCAAGGAATACAGCCCCGGTCAGGGTGATTCTGGACAATACCTTGTCTACATACATCATGGTCGGCTGGCCAGGACGAATGCCCGGAATAAAGCCGCCATACTTCTTCATGTTATCAGCGAGATCTTTGATGTTGACAGAGATCGCGGTATAGAAATACGTGAAGATAAAAATGAGGAAGCCGTAGCAGATGGTATTTGGCCAAGTGCCCCATCCAAAGAAATTGCCGACAGCCTGTACCCAGCCGATATGAACGAACTGTGCAAGGGTGACGGGAAGCATGAGAATGGAGGAAGCGAAGATGATCGGAATGACACCGGCCTGATTCACCTTGAGCGGCAGGTAGGTGGAGTGTCCGCCATACATTCTGCGTCCAATGACACGCTTTGCATACTGGATAGGAATTCTGCGCTGCCCTTCATTGACTTCGATGACCATCAGGATCATGACGAGAGCAATGACAAGGAACAGAAGCAGCTGGAACGGAGAAATGGTACCGACCTTCAAGTAATCGATCACCGTGGTGATAGCCTGCGGGAAGCGGGCTACGATACCACAGAAGATGATGAGGGAAATACCATTACCGATCCCGTGTTCCGTAATTTTTTCGCCGATCCACATGAGGAGGCAGGTGCCAGCGGTGAGGACGACGACAACGAATACAAAATACAGCCAGCTGTTATCGACAAGAGCATTGTTGATGCGCAGGGCATAGGTCATGCCGAATGCCTGTACAGCTGCGAGGAAGATCGTGAAGTATCTGGTGACCTTCTGGATCTTCTTGAAGCCTTCCTGTCCGTCCTTTCTCCATTCTTCGAGTGTAGGAATGACGGCCGTCAGGAGCTGCATAATGATGGAAGAGTTGATGTAAGGGGTGATACTCATAGCAAAAATAGAGAATTTGCTGAGCGCACCGCCTGAGAAGAGATCCAGGAAGCCGAAAAGGTTTCCGGATGTAAACAGACTTTCAATGACAGAAGCGTCAACTCCCGGTACCGGGATATGGACTCCCAGTCGGAAGATGACGAACATCATGAAGGTGAAGAGGATGCGATCTTTGAGTTCTTTGTTGGCAAAAAGGTTTGCGATCACAGACCCCATATTAGATCACCTCTACTTTTCCACCTGCTGCTTCGATTTTCTGCTGAGCGCCTTTTGTGAAGCCCTGAGCTCTTACGGTAAGAGCTTTGGAGAGTTCACCGCTTCCCAGAACACGTACACCATCGAGAACGTTCTTCAGAATACCTGCTTCAACGAGAGCGACCGGATCAACAACAGCATTGTCTTCGAAACGGTTCAGCTGTTCAACATTAACTTCGGAGTATTCTTTAGCGAAAATATTTTTGAAGCCGCGCTTTGGAAGACGACGGTACAGAGGCATCTGGCCGCCTTCAAATCCCGGACGTACGCCGCCGCCGGTTCTAGCGTTCTGGCCTTTCGCACCGCGGGTGGACTGTTTGCCCATGCCGCTGCCGAGACCTCTGCCTACACGACGACGAACTCTTGTGGAACCTTCAGCTGGTTTCAGTTCATGAAGTTTCATTAGTGCACCTCCTTCTTATTTATTCTGCTTCTTTGCAGTCAACCAGATGACGGACAGAGTGGATCATGCCCTTGATCTGTGGGGTAAGTTCTTTTTCAACAGAGGAGTGGGTCTTTTTGAGTCCCAGAGCCTTGATGGTAGCGACATGTTCCGGTCTGGAGCCGATGACGCTCTTTTTCAGTGTAACGATAACTTTCATGTGGGGCCCCCTTAGTTGTAAATTTCGTCTACGGACTTGCCACGAAGTGCTGCAACAGTTTCAACATTTTCGAGTTTAGCGAGACCGTCCATGGTAGCTCTTACCATGTTGATCGGATTGGAGGAACCCAGGGACTTGGTCAGGATGTTGCGGATACCTGCCATAGCGAGTACACTTCTGACCGGGCCGCCTGCTTTGACGCCGGTACCTTCGGCAGCAGGTTTCATGATGACTTTGCCGGCACCATAGATACCGAGCATCGGATGAGGAATCGTACCGTTCTTCAGAGCAACGGTGATCATATTCTTCTTGGCATCTTCGACGCCTTTACGGATAGCTTCCGGAACTTCAGCAGCTTTGCCGAGGCCTGCGCCTACTTTGCCTTTGCCATCGCCGACTACTACAACTGCAGCAAAGGAAAAACGACGGCCGCCTTTTACGACTTTAGCAACGCGGTTAATGAAAACAACGTTTTCCTGTAAGTCGGATTCCTGTTTTTCAAATCTTGGCATGTGTTTTCTCCTTTACCTTAAAATTTCAAGCCAGCTTCGCGGGCGCCATCAGCCAGAGCCTGGACTCTGCCGTGATAGATGTAGCCGCCGCGATCGAATACGACGTTTTCGATGCCCTTTTCCAGAGCTCTCTTTGCTACCAGCGCGCCGACTGCTTTTGCAGCTTCTGCGTTGCCGCCGTATGGGAATTCAGCTTTAATTTCTTTGTCTAAGGTATTTGCGGATACCAGCGTTACGCCAGCTTCATCATCGATGATCTGAGCGTAGATGTTAGCCAGGGAACGGAAAACATTGAGACGCGGGCAAGCGGCAGTACCGGAGATTTTTTTACGAAGACGCAGATGACGGCGAATAACCGCATTTCTGCTTGCATTTTTACGCATAGTTCTTTACCTCCTGTCTTACTTTGTTGCGCCGGTCTTACCAGCCTTACGGCGTACGTATTCACCGGAGTAACGGATACCTTTGCCTTTGTAAGGTTCAGGCTGGCGCCAAGCGCGGATTTCTGCAGCGATCTGTCCAACCTTTTCCTTATCGCAGCCAGATACCACGATAACAACAGAAGACGGGGTGGAAATGGTGATGCCTTCCGGTGGAGTTACGATAACCGGATGGGAGAAGCCGAGAGCCAGCTTCAGGTTCTTGCCCTGCATCTGTGCATTGTAGCCGACGCCCTGGATTTCGAGCTTCTTTTCAAAACCTTCCGTAACGCCTACTACCATGTTATGGATGAGGGTACGGTTGAGTCCGTGCAGGGAACGGTTTTTGATATCATCATTCGGACGGGTAACGAGGATCTCGTTGCCTTCCATCTGAATTCCGATCTCTTCATTCAGTGTACGGGTGAGTGTGCCTTTCGGACCTTTTACGGTGACTGTATGGCCGTCAATCTTGACTTCCACACCTGCCGGTACCGTAATCGGTTTTTTGCCAATTCTGGACATATTTTACCTCCAACGATTACCAGACAAACGCAAGAACTTCGCCGCCAAGACCAGCTTTACGAGCTGCTTTGTCGGTCATAACGCCCTTGGATGTGGAAATAATAGCGATACCAAGTCCGCCGAGTACCTTCGGCAGTTCGTCTTTGCCTGCATATACGCGCAGACCCGGTTTGGAAATTCTCTTCAGACCTTTGATGACCTTTTCACGGTTTGCGCCGTATTTCAGAGCTACGCGCAGTTCCGTATGTCCTTCGACTTCGATCTGTTCAACGCTTTTTACAAAGCCTTCGTCTTTTAAAATAGCCAGCACAGCAGCCTTCATTTTAGAAGCAGGCATATCTACTTTATCATGATATGCATCGTTCGCATTACGAATACGGGTAAGCATATCCGCAATCGGATCGGTTGTTACCATTATTTATCCTCCTCCCGAAATCTTACCAGCTGGCTTTTTTAATACCCGGAATTTCTCCGCGGTAAGCCAAATCACGGAACTGGTTACGGCAGATTCCGAATTTACGCATGAAGCCGTGGGGACGGCCAGTCAGTTTGCAACGGTTGTGCAGGCGTGTTGGGGAAGCGTTGCGCGGGAGCTTGGAAAGAGCTTCCCAGTCGCCGGCTTCTTTCAGAGCCTGACGCTTTTCAGCGTATTTAAGAACTGCGAGTTCTCTTTTCTTCTCGCGTTCCAGCATAGACTTCTTTGCCATGTTGTCCTCCTGGTTATTTCTTGAACGGCATGCCGAACTGACGGAGAAGTTCACGTGCTTCTTCATCGGTCTTAGCCGTTGTTACTACAATGATATCCATGCCACGGATGCGGTCGATCTTTTCATAGTCGACTTCCGGGAAAATCAGCTGTTCTTTTACGCCGAATGCATAGTTTCCGCGGCCGTCGAAGCTCTGGTCGCTGATGCCACGGAAGTCACGTACACGTGGAAGAGCGATATTGATCAGACGATCGAGGAATTCGTACATTCTGTCACCACGAAGGGTAACTTTGCAGCCGAGCGGCATTCCTTCACGGATCTTCCATGCAGCCAGGGATTTATGGGCTTTGCAGATCATCGGCTGCTGGCCGGTGATCGCTGCGAGATCGGATGCTGCAGCGTCTACTGCTTTGCTGTTTTCGGTTGCTTCGCCTACACCGATGTTGATGACGATTTTATCCAGCTTCGGGATTTCCATGTCATTCTTGTAGCCGAATTTTTCGCGCATGGTGTTTTTAATCTGCGCTTTGTATAAGTCGTTTAATCTGGACACTTGTTATCCTCCTTCCCGCTTAGGCTTTGTCAATAATAGCGCCGCTCTTGACAGCTGCTCTGACGTAAGTTCCGTCTTTCTGCTGAACTTTCTTGACGCGGGTCGGTTTCTTTGTTTCCGGATCCAGGATCATGACTTTGGAAGCATAGAGCGGAGCTTCCTTCTCGATGATGCCGCCCTTCGGGTTTGCCTGGCTCGGATTGGTGTGTCTTTTGATCATGTTGACGCCTTCAACGACAACACGGCCTTCTTTCGGCATAGCAGCTTTGACTTTGCCCTGCTTGCCTTTATCTTTGCCGGAAATGACTACAACGGTGTCACCGGTCTTTACATGCAGTTTCTGACTCATTCGTTTGCCTCCCTATTAGAGCACTTCCGGAGCCAGGGAAACGATCTTCATGAAATCTTTTTCACGGAGTTCTCTTGCTACCGGTCCAAAAATACGTGTTCCTACCGGGCTCTTGTCATCTTTTACGATAACGACTGCGTTTTCGTCAAAACGGATATGGGATCCGTCGCTGCGGCTTACACCGCTAACGGAACGAACTACAACAGCTTTTACTACCTGGCCCTTCTTAACAACGCCGCCGGGGGTTGCATCTTTGACCGTACAAACTACAATATCACCGATATTGCCGCTTTTACGGAAGGAACCACCCAGAACTTTGATGACCAGGACGTTCTTAGCACCGGTATTATCTGCAACGTTGAGTCTGCTTTCCTGCTGAATCATCGTGCCTATCCTCCTATATTAATCTTTGTATATCAGTTCTGACGGGCAACGATTTTTTCAACTCTCCAACGCTTGTCATGAGACAGCGGGCGGGTTTCGACGATGCGTACGGTATCACCGACACGGCATTCGTTGTTTTCGTCATGCGCTTTGAACTTTGTTGTGGTATTAATCGATTTTTTGTAGAGCTTGTGGGGAACTTTGCGTTCTACAGCAACAACTACGGTTTTATCCATCTTGTCGCTGACAACAATTCCCTGGCGCACCTTGCGCAACTTTCTTTCTTCTGCCACGTTGAGATCCTCCTTTGGATAAACCGTTATGCCTTCTTGGCAGCCTTCAATTCTTCTTCGCGCTGTACAGTCTTGATGCGGGCGATGGTCTTCTTTACTTCACGAATACGCATCGGGTTTTCAAGCTGTCCTGTAGCGAGCTGAAAACGGAGGTTAAACAGTTCTTCCTTTAAGCCGGCAACCTTTTCAGTTAATTCGGCAGTGCTCAGGTTACGAATTTCATTGACCTTCATTTTATTCACCTGCCACTTCTTGACCTTTAACTACAAATTTTGTCTTGATTGGCAGCTTGTGGCCTGCAAGGCGCATTGCTTCCTTTGCAGCTTCCATGGAGATGCCACCCATTTCGAACATCACGCGGCCCGGTTTAACTACGGCTACCCAGTATTCAACTGCGCCTTTACCGGAACCCTGACGGGTACCAATTGGTTTAGCAGAAACCGGTTTGTCTGGGAAAATCTTGATCCAGACCTTGCCGCCACGTTTGGTGTAACGGGTCATGGCAATACGGGCTGCTTCGATCTGACGGCTGGTAATCCAGGACGGTTCAGTGGCTACCAGACCAAATTCACCGTAAGTAACGGTGTTTCCACGATGTGCTTTGCCTTTCATACGGCCGCGGAACTGTTTACGATATTTTGTACGCTTTGGAATTAACATCAGGAATCACTCCTTTCAGAGTTTTTCGGTCTACGTTCTCTGCGATCGCCACGACGGCCGCCTCTTCTGCCGCCTTCATGACGGTTGTTTCTATCTTTGCTGGTGCGGACGTTTTCGTTTTCGTCTACTACCTGGCCAGGAGCGAGTTCGCCTTTGTAAATCCATACTTTAATGCCGATAGCACCGTAGGTGGTATGGGCAGTGGTGACACCGTAATCAATGTTTGCACGGAGAGTCTGCAGCGGGATGGAGCCTTCGCGGTAGCTTTCGCTTCTAGCGATTTCAGCACCGCCCAGACGGCCGGAAACGGTAACTTTGATACCCTTGGCACCAGCGCGCATGGTTCTGCCGACGCACTGTTTTACAGCACGGCGGAAGCCGATACGTCTTTCGAGCTGGGAAGCGATGTTTTCGCCGACCAGGATGGCGCTCATGTCAGTGGATTTGATTTCCAGGATGTCGATGTCGACTTCTTTGTCGGTAACAGCAGCGAGAGCTTTTTTGATGTCCTCGATGCCTGTGCCGCCACGGCCGATGACCATGCCCGGTTTAGCGGTATAAATCGCAAGCTTTACACGGCCGCTTACGCGTTTAATGCCAATTTTGGAAATGCCTGCTGCGAACAGGTGCTTCTTTAAGAACTGGCGGATTTTGGCATCTTCCACAAGCAGTGCAGCATAATCTTTTTCTGCAAACCATTTGGAATCCCAGTCATCGATCACGCCTACACGCATTCCATGCGGATTAACTTTCTGACCCAAAACGTTTCCCTCCTTCGATTACTCTTTTTCAGAAACTTTTACCGTCAGTGTGCTGGTACGTTTCATAATCCCGAAAGCCTGTCCACGGGAGCGTGGATGTACGCGCTTCATAATCGGGCCTGCATCTACAAAAATTGTGGAGATGTAGAGTTTGTCAATGTTCATGTCGTTGTTGTTTTCTGCGTTGGCCATAGCGCTTCTCAGTGTCTTTTCGACAACGATGGAAGCTGCTTTATGGGTATTGCGCAGGATAGAGATAGCTTCTCCCGCTTTCTTGCCGCGGACAAGGTTCGCTACGATGCGGACCTTACGGGGAGAAATGCGGATATTTCTTGAAATTGCCTGAACTTCCATTTTATTCCTCCCTGGTTATTTCTTCTCGGTCTTGTTATGACCCTTGAAGGTACGGGTCGGAGCGAATTCGCCAAGTTTATGACCGACCATATCTTCAGTGACATAAACCGGTACATGCTTTCTTCCGTCGTGAACAGCGATGGTGTGACCAACGAAGCTCGGCAGGATGGTAGAAGCACGGGACCAGGTTTTTACAATTTTCTTATCGTTAGCTGCGTTCAGCGCATCGATCTTCTTTACGAGAGAGAAAGCGACGAACGGGCCTTTTTTTACGGATCTGGACACTTTTACTCCTCCTTATCTTACTTGCGTCTCTTAACGATCAGTTTGTTAGACGCTTTTCTGCTGTGTCTGGTCTTCACGCCGTAAGCCGGTTTGCCCCACGGGGTAACTGGACGCTTACGTCCGACAGGAGCTTTACCTTCGCCGCCGCCATGCGGATGGTCATTCGGGTTCATGACAACGCCGCGGTTAGCCGGACGAACACCGAGCCAGCGGTTTCTGCCTGCTTTGCCGAGGGTAATGTTTTCGTGATCTTCGTTGCCGATAGCACCGATGGTAGCACGGCAGCGAATGTGAACTTTTCTAAGTTCGCCAGACGGCAGACGGAGAAGTGCATAGTCGCCTTCCTTAGCCATCAGCTGAGCGCTTGCGCCGGCAGAACGGACCATCTGGCCGCCTTTGCCGATCTTCAGTTCTACGTTGTGAACGATGGTACCAAGAGGAATGTTGGTGAATGGGAGGCAGTTGCCGACTTTAATATCGGATTCCGGACCGCTGGTGACTACGTCGCCGACCTTCAGACCTTTCGGAGCGAGGATGTAGCGTTTTTCACCATCTGCATACTGCAGCAGTGCGATGCGGCAGGTACGGTTTGGATCGTATTCAATGGTTGCGACTTTAGCCGGAACGCCATCTTTATTTCTCTTGAAATCGATGATTCTGTACTGACGTTTATGTCCGCCGCCCTGGTGACGAACGGTGGTCTTACCGGAGCCATTACGACCGCCATGATTGTGAACAGGAGCCAGAAGGGATTTTTCTGGGGTATCTGTTGTAATTTCCTCAAAGGTGGAAACGGTCATCTGACGGCGTCCGGGAGTGTACGGTTTAAATGATTTGTATGCCATTTATATTACTCCTCCTTACGCTTCGAAGAGCTCAATTGTTTCGCCCGGTTTGAGGGTAACAATTGCTTTCTTCCAATCACTGCGACGACCTTGGGTGCGGCCCAGACGTTTCATCTTGCCTTCATAACGCATGGTGTTCACAGCCTGAACTTTAACTTTGAAGATCTGTTCTACAGCCTGGCGGATCTCCACCTTGGTAGCAGCGAGCGGTACACGGAATGTGTACTTGCGTTCTTCCATGAGAGCTGTAGTTTTTTCGGTAACGAGCGGTTTAATGAGGATGTCACGTGCGTCCATTATGCGAGTACCTCCTCAATTTTCTTAACAGCTTCCTGAGTCAGGAAAAGTTTGCCGGTGTTTACGATATCGTAGATGTTGAGTCCGTTCGGTGCGTAAGCTTTGACGCCCGGAATGTTTCTAGCGGACAGAACGGTGTTCTGGCAAAGAGCGCCGCCGTCAACGATGACAGCTTTGCCTTCTGCCTGGAAAGCAGCCAGCATTTTGACTACTTCTTTGGTCTTCGGTGCTTTGAAGTTCACTGCGTCGAGAACGACGAGTTCGTTAGCACGAAGTTTTTCAGACAGTGCAGATCTTACAGCCAGCTGACGTGCCTTTCTCGGCATATCTTTGGCATGGCTTCTCGGGGTCGGTCCGAATACGGTACCACCGCCGACCCACAGTGGGGAGCGGATGGATCCGACTCTGGCACGGCCGGTGCCCTTCTGTTTCCAAGGCTTCTTGCCGCCGCCGCGTACAAGGCCTCTGGTTTTGGTGGCATGTGTGCCGAGGCGTTCATTGGCCATCTGGCGCACCACTGCCTGATGAATAACAGCTTCGTTGTAGTCTACACCAAAGACGCTGTCATTCAGCTCTATTTCACCGGCAGCTTCGCCGGCTACATTATACAGCTTTACTTTCGGCATTGAGATGTTCCTCCCTAATCAGAACAATTTTCTGTTGTTCCAGACAATATTATTTTACAGGCTTTACGGTTTCCTGTACCATGACGAGGCTTCCCTTAGCACCTGGGATCCCGCCTTTGACAAGCATAAGATTACGGGCAGTATCAACTCTTACTACCTGAAGATGCTGTACGGTCACACGTACACCGCCGAGCTGACCAGGCATCTTCTTGCCTTTGAATACTTTTCCGCCGCCGCCGGACATACGAGCACCGAGGGATGCTGTCTGACGATGGTTCTTGGAGCCGTGGGATTCAGGTCCACGCTGGTGGTTATGACGTTTGATCGTGCCGGCGAAACCTTTGCCGCGGCTGGTGCCAATAACGTCGATAATCTCGCCTTCTGCGAAGATATCAGCAGCCAGAGTTTGGCCTACTGTGTAAGACGGCTTTTCAGCGAGTCTATATTCACGCAGATATTTAACTGGGTCGATACCAGCTTTTTCAAACTGACCCTTTACAGGTTTTGTCAAATGTTTTTCTTTGACAGCGCCGTAGCCGAGCTGTACTGCGTTGTATCCGTCGGATTCAACAGTTTTAACAGCTGCTACCACGTTTGGCAGAACTTCAATAACGCTTACCGGAATCAGGTCGCCGTTTTCAGCGAACACCTGAGACATTCCTAATTTTGTTCCCAAAATAGCCTTAGACATCTTTGCACCTCCTTACAGTTTAATTTCAATGCTGACGCCAGCTGGGAGTTCCAGTCTCATCAGCGCATCCGCGGTCTTCTTGGACGGATCGAGGATGTCAATGAGTCTCTTGTGGATACGCATTTCGAACTGTTCACGGCTGTCTTTGTTGACATGTGGAGAACGAAGAATGGTGTACACGTTCCGTTCGGTCGGGAGCGGAATCGGACCGGAGACTCTGGAGCCTGTTCTTTTTGCAGTCTCCGCGATCTTCGCTGCGCTCTGATCAACTGCTTTGTGATCATAGCCTTTCAGACGAATTCTGATTTTTTCCTGTTTCGACATTAGATAAACCTCCTACGTTCATTTCATGAATGAACTGCTCCGTGGAAATTCCCCTGCTCAGCAGGCCACCTTCCACTTCATAGTTTGTTCTGAACACTCTTTTGCCTTGCGCCCTCGCACAAAGGTACCAGACGTTCAGCTTTTCTATAATACTATTTTTCGGCACTGAAATCAAGCGCTTTATACAAAATTTATTTTTTCTGATTTTTACTGGAATTCTTCGGTATTTACTGACTTTTCTGTAGTTTATTTTCTTTATTTTCACATGGCCACGCCGCCGTGCGTGTACTCTAATTTCTAAAACTTTCATAAATTCGTAAAACCGCCATGTAGTATGCCGCTTTTCAGCCTAAAAAATGCGACGCGGGCGCAAATTTCCATCCGATCTTCGATCCCTATCCACTTTTACACCGGTCTTACACCGGCCATATACCGTCTTGACGCATTCCGCAAAAACTATAGGAAAGGAGATCTTATAGGGACATATGTTTATCTCGCATTTCAAAAGCCTTTCAGGGAAAGCCCGTCATCAGGGACTTCTCACTCACGATCAAGAGGGAATCTTCAAGACAGAAATGGGAAAACGGCTGCCACAAAGATCCCCCGCTCCGCTGGCGATGCCGCTCGCCTCTATGCTCGTTACCATCTGCCTTCTTCTCTGGATGGTGCAGAATGCAAAAGCGACTCACTCGTAGGCGGCAATGACAAGCGGATGACGCTCGCTCCTCTCTCATCAAGCTGCGTGGGTTCGGACTCTCGGCGAGTCATTTCCCCCTCTCTCACTACGCCGAACTTTTCAGTGAGACGGAGAATGACGCCCTCTCCGCCATCGAAAGCAGCTTTTCCCTTGGCATTGCCAGCGCCACTCTCTGCGCCATACGGGGACGCTCATCGTGCTTCCTATGCGAAAACACGAAAAGAATCGCAAGATCCTCGAAGCCGCAAGTCTTCTCGCGAAAATGCGCCCCGACCTCTTCCTTGTCATCGACATCATGCTCTTTGGGAGTGACATCTACTCCCTTCTCCCACTGTACAACACCATGGCGATCCTCGTCATCACCTACGCCATCCTCTTCCTGCTCCATACCGAAGAGTACATCACCTCCGCCTGATACCTAGCTGCCCGTCCACAATCACCACTTTCAAGCACGCAAAAAAACTCCCCCTTGCGGGAGAGTTTTTTCATTCAGCGGATGCTGAAATTATTTTGCGATCTTAGCTACAACGCCTGC
>ERZ1031557.82-NODE-82-length-18023-cov-16.097451_pt1 | contig 18023 bp, 17 predicted proteins | sample MGYA00518175_ERZ1031557 | MGnify/ENA primary metagenome ERZ1031557 (study PRJEB33719, sample SAMN04261169) | wastewater metagenome | biome: rural village; feature: human; material: feces | host: Homo sapiens | place: El Salvador | collected 2014-01-14 ... | reverse complement strand
ATCTACAATAACGGCAAGTTGGTTGACAAGTACACCACCGATAAAAACGGCGGTTTTACAACTTCAAACTATGTATGCGGAGATAAGTGGACTTTGAAAGAAATTGAGCCGAGCGAGGGTTATCTGCTTGACGAAACCGAATATCATATCGGTGCAGAGGCGAAAAAATATACACTTGAAAACAACAGCGTTTCAATTGGAGTAACCGAAGATATACTGAAAGGAAAAATTGCAATCATAAAGCACACCGATGACGGCAGTACAAAAATTGAAACACCCGAAAAAGGTGCTGAATTTCAGGTGTATCTGAAATCATCGGGAAGCTATACAAAAGCAAAAGAATCCGAAAGAGATAATCTTATATGTGACGAGTACGGCTTTGCGGAAACAAAGGATTTGCCTTACGGCACATACACTGTTCATCAGACCAAAGGCTGGAACGGTACAGAGTTCATTGCTGATTTTGATGTGTTTATTTCTGAAAATAATAAGACTTACAAATACCTCATCAATAACGCAAGCCTTGAAAGCTATGTAAAGATAGTAAAGGTTGACAGCGAAACAGGCAAACAGATTCCGTATGCAGGCGCAGGCTTTCAGATTTATGATCCCGATGGAAACAAGGTAACAATGAAGTACACCTATCCGAATGTTACAGAGATTGAAACATTCTACACTAACAGCGAGGGTTATCTCATCACACCCGAAACTCTGCCATACGGCAAAGGTTATTCAGTAGTTGAGGTGCAGGCTCCTTACGGATATACCCTCGACAGCACACCTGTATCTTTTGATATTACAGCAGAAAACACAAGTGAAGAAAACGGCGTTACAATTGTAAAAACCGAGAAGAAAAATACTCCGCAGAAAGGCACAATTACCGTAGAAAAAACAGGCGAGATTTTCTCGAATGTAACTGCAGTCGGCGGCGGATATACTGATGAAAACGGAAATGATGTTGCACTTCCGACCATCTATCAGCCTGAATATTCTGTAAGCGGTTTGTCAGGGGCTGTGTTTGAAATATATGCTGATGAGAATATCACAACGCCTGACGGAACAGTTCGATATACAAAAGATACTCTTGTTGACGCCATTACCACAGGTGAAAAAGGCACAGCAACAAGCAAACAGCTTTACCTCGGCAAATACCGTGTTGTAGAAAAAACTGCTCCTAACGGATTTGTTCTGAACAGGACTGTAAATCATATTGCGCTCACCTATGCCGGACAGAATGAAAAGGTGACTAACACCTCAACATCATTTACAAACGACAGACAAAAGGTTGAAATCGACCTTACCAAAGTGCTTGAACAGAACGAGAAATTCAACATTGGCAGTAATGACGAAATACTCAATGTTTCATTCGGACTTTACGCTGATGAAGATTTGAAAGCCGCAAACGGATCTGTCATTCCAAAGGACGGACTTCTTGAAATTATCACCTGTGATGAAAAAGGCAAGGCAACCTTCACCACCGACCTTCCAATCGGCAGTTACTATGTTAAGGAAATCAGCACTGACAGTCACTATATCCTATCTGAGAAAAAATACCCTGTTGTGTTTGAATACGCAGGACAGGATACAGCAACTGTTCATATTTCTGTAAATGACGTTGAACCGATTGAAAATGAAATCATCTATGGCACAATCCAAGGCTTGAAAATTGACCGTGAAACAGGCGAAAATATCACAGGCGCATTATTTGGATTGTTCAGTATTACTGAAACCGAATTTACAGAAGAAACTGCAATTCTGACATCCGAATCAAATGAGGAAGGAATCTTCACTTTTGAAAATGTTCCATACGGAGAATACATTATCCGTGAGTTAAAGCCTGCCGAGGGTTATCTGCCTAATGAAGAAAACTATACCGTAACAATTTCTGAAAACAAGGAAATTATCGAAATCACAATTGAAAACGTTAAAATACCTGAACTCGGAACAACTGCAACTATTGACGGTAAAAAGGAATTCACAGTTAACGGTGATATTACCATTGACGATGTTGTTTCCTACAAACATCTCACAGCAGGAAAAGAATACACAATTAAAGGCGTCCTTATGGATAAATCCACGGGTAAGCAATTCCTTGTTGACGGCAAAGAAGTTTGTTCCGAAGTAACATTCACACCCGAAACAGCAGACGGCGAAGTAACAGTATCTTTCACCTTTGACGGCTCTGCAATTACTAAAGATACAGAAATCGTTGTGTTTGAAACTCTCTACCGTGATGGAAAGGAAATTGCCGTTCACGATGACATTGATGACAAGGATCAGACAGTAACAATTCATCCACAGCCTGAACCCGAAAAACCGCAGACAGGCGACAATTCAAATCTCGGCTTTTATATCGGATTGGCTTCTGTTGCTGTCGGCTGTTTAATTGCATTTCCCATCATCAAATTTAAGAAGAAAGATGAGGACGATGAATAATGCGCAGGGTGTATATCTGTTCGCCTTTGGGCGGTAATGTATCTGCAAATATTGAAAATGCAAAACGATATGCCCGATATGCGTTAGAGTGCGGTATGGCTCCGTTCATACCGCATTTTTATGCGCTGATTTTGAATGATGACAATGAAGAAGAAAGAAACCTTGGAATGCTTGCCGGACTTTCTATGCTTTGGGTGTGTGATGCGGTCTGGGTTTTCGGAGATGAAATAACTGAGAGTATGAAAACAGAAATTCGCTTTGCAGAAAAACTGAACATCGAAGTCAGATATATATCGGAGAATGATTTAAGAAAATCGGAGGTAAAAAATGATAAAATCAAGAAGAACTAAGTTAATTAAATGGTTATCAGGCGTATCAGTAATACTGTTAATGCTCGGAATATCGGCAGTAACAGTCTTTGCCGCAGGAGATGTATCATCAGCAATCGAAAGCACATGGACATCGGCTCAAACACAGATTAAAAATGTTGTAAACAATGTTGTCTTTCCTGCGGTAGATATGATTCTTGCCATACTTTTCTTTGTTAAACTTGCTACTGCTTATCTCGATTACCGCAAGCACGGACAGTTTGAATTCACCGCGCCGGCAATTCTTTTCGGCTGTCTTGTGTTCTCTCTGACTGCACCGCTATACATCTGGACGGTACTCTAATAACAATAAAAACAAAGGCTGTTGTGTTGAGTCATAACAGCCTTTTGCGAGGTGATTTATATTTTTGATTGGTTAGGGGATTTCATCGGCGGTATCGGCAGTGCCATAGGCGATGTGTTCGATTACCTCGGTGAGCAAATCTCAAATGCTATATGGAACACGATGCTTCAGTGGTTTTATGAAACTATATACAACGCTGTTGCAGACTTCTTTACGATGATGGGAAATATGGGAGCAGATGTGTTCGACCTTGAATGGGTGCAGGCGACAATAAATCTGTTTACGCTTTTCGGCTGGGCATTGTTTGCCGCAGGGACGGTTGTTGCCGTGTTTGATGTGGCAATAGAGTATCAGAACGGCAGAGCGAACATAAAGACAACTGCAATTAATGTCTTAAAAGGTTTCTTTGCCTGTTCGCTGTTCGGCGTTGTGCCTGTGGAACTGTATAAATTTTGCATCAGCCTGCAAAACACATTCTCAAAGGACTTGTCATCTATAATGGCAGGGCAACAAAGCATTGATTTAGCCGGACAGAGTACGAGTGTTTTAGAGGGCAGTTTTGCAGTCGCAAACCAGACAACATTCGGATTATTGAATCTGTTATGCATGATAGCCTTTGCCTACTGCGTAATAAAAATCTTTTTTGCGAACATCAAGCGTGGAGGAATTCTGCTCATACAAATGGCGGTAGGTGCGTTGTATATGTTCAGCGTTCCGAGAGGATATCAGGACGGCTTTAATCAGTGGATGAAACAGATAGCGGCACTGTGCCTTACGGCATTTATGCAGACAACTCTGCTGTTCCTCGGGTTGCTGACCTTCCCCGGCAATATGCTTTTAGGACTTGGAATAATGCTTGCATCAAACGAAGTGCCGAGAATTGCACAGCAGTTCGGACTTGATTCATCAGTTAAGGTTAATATGACGAGCATTGTTCACGCAACTACAACTGCTGTTAATCTGACGAGAAGCGTTGCGAGGGCGGCTAAATAACTTAGTGCCAATGTTCTACTCCACTTATGTTGCGTAGAACATTACTGCTTTTTAGCGTAAAAATTCCGCTAAAAAGCAGAGGAGCAATGCTCCTTGGCACAAGTTGCAATCTATCGCAAAGTTCTAATCAAACAAGCTTGTTAGAACTTTGCTCCGATTTAAAACGAAAGGAATTTAAAGATTATGACAACTTACCTATATCCGCAAAATCTAAAATCTACCGCCAATCTGTGGCTGTGGAGCTTGCGGGATTTTGCAATTATGAGCATAGCGCTTTTATTATCAATACTTATACTTGCACAGACGAGAATAATAGTACCTCTTGCGGTAACTCTATGTTTCGGCTTTTTGTCAATACGACTTGAAGATACAACAATTCTTGATTTTATCCGCTATGCTGTGAAGTATTTTATATCAACTCAACAGACTTATTTTTGGGCAGAAAGGGGCAAATAAATGAAAAACAAGCAAAAGAAAACAAAGCAAAAAGGCAAATTAGTACAGGACTTGCTGGGCATAAAAACCTTTACGAAAAACGGCTTGAAGGTCGGCAAAGAAGAGCTCATCTTCTATATGGTTCAGCCGACAAATATTTCTGTTTTGTCGCACACGAATATTGAAATCAAGGTGCGCCATCTGATGATGGTACTTTCTGCTGTGCCGGATATTGAAATTACCTGTACCGATTCCTGCGAGTGTTTCGATACAAACAAAAGCTATATCAAAGGCAGAATTGAAGCTGAACAGAATGAAAAAGTCAGAAAAATTCTGAATAAGGATTTGAATTTTCTCGACAGTATTCAGACTGAAACCTCAACCGCAAGACAGTTCCTGTTCATCGCAAGGTGCAAATCTTCAAAATCCGAAAATGTTTTGCAGAAAGCAAACAGAGTCGAAAAAATCATATCCGATCAGGGATTTGAAGTAACCCGAATGAAAAAAGCAGATATCAAGCGGTTTCTCGCAATCTATTTTGAAGCAAGTATGAACGGCGATTTAGTACCCGACTATGACGGCGAGCAGTATTTTGAAAAGGAGCAGACCTATGAAGAAGCATAAAGGAAAAATCCAAACGGGAATTGTGATAGGCATATTTTCAGTAATTATAATTGCTTGTCTGATTTCGATATTTTCAAGGCTCTATGCCGAAAACAAGGAAAAGGAAGAATTCAGACAGCTTGCAGAAATCGTTACAGAGGAAACAACGAATACAGATACTGTAACAGAAAGAATTAAAAAGCCAAATATATTTAAAGTCAGTGATTGTGAAAATGATGTTGGAGATAAATCGCCCGTGTCTTACACAACCTGTTACGAACCGCATTCAATATCAGAACTTGTTTCAATGAATTCCGAGTGTTTTGGCTGGATAAGCATATCTGGCACAAATATTAATTACCCTGTTATGCACACACCGAGTAATCCGCAGAAGTATCTGAACAAAAACTTTTACGGCGAGTACAGCTATAGCGGTACACCGTTTCTGGACAGCAGATGTTCAGCAGACAGTACCAATCTCATAATTTACGGACACCATATGAACAACGGCACAATGTTTGCAGATCTCTGCAACTATAACGATTATTCTTATTTTACGGAACATCCGACAGTTGTGCTCGAAACGAAAGACGGGGCATTTGCTTACTCCGTCTTTTCTGTTATGAAAGTAAAATCCGATGATGATTGGTACAGATTCACAACAGTTGGAACGGAAAAAAGCTATAACTCAAGAATTGAATATGCAAAAGAGAAATCCATATACGACACAGGAATTACACCTGTTTACGGTCAGCAGATTCTAACGCTTTCAACCTGTTACGGATACAATCAAGATGACCGCATACTTGTGTTGGCAGTCCGAAATTAAAGGGGGTAAAAATTATGGGACTATTCAATAGAAAACCAAAGGTGCTCACACCCGAACAGGCAGAAGAAATATATACCAAAGATTTCTTTGATATGATTCTGCCGTCAACAATAAAATTTTTCACCGATTATTACATTGTCGGCGACTCGTACCGCAGTGTATGGGCGGTTCGTGAATATCCGCCGAGTACGGAAGAACAGGCAATATTATCACAGCTTGCAGACAGAAACGGAGTAACGCTACGCATTTACCACAGACTTGTGGAGAGTATGGAACAGCGTAAAATCATACAGAACGCAACACGCAAAAATAAGCTCAAATCAAGCGGTAATGATGTAAACGAAACCATTGAAGCACAGGGCAACTTGCAGGATGTTGTCACGCTGATGGCAAATCTGCGAAAGAACAAAGAGGCTTTATTGCATTGTTCTGTGTTCATAGAGCTTAAAGCCAAGAGCAAACAGAAATTAAAGGAGTTACAAACCGATATTGCAATGGAGCTGACACGCTCCAAGATTGAAGTGGATAGATTAACGCTAAGGCAGAAAGAAGGTTTTTTGTCTGTAAATCCCATAGGTTCAAATCAATTTGGCAGTCTATATGAGCGTGTCCTGCCTGCTTCTTCAGTTGCAAATCTGTTTCCGTTTAACTTTTCAGGCAAGACCGATCCAAACGGTTTGTATATCGGTCGAGATAAGTACGGCACGAATATTCTCGTTGACTTTGACCGCAGGACAGAGGACAAGACAACCTCAAATATCCTTATCCTCGGCAATTCAGGACAAGGCAAAAGCTATCTGCTCAAATTGATTTTGACAAACATCCGAGAAAGCGGAAAGAAAATAATTTGCCTTGATCCCGAGTCTGAGTACGAGGATTTGACAAACGCCCTCGGCGGTTGCTACATTGATTTTATGTCGGGGAAATATAAAATAAATCCTCTTGAACCCAAGGCTTGGAATGACGGTCAGGATGAGATTGACAAAGACGCTCCGCCTGCATTTAACAAAGTAACTCGATTATCACAGCACATTGCATTTCTAAAGGACTTTTTCAGAACCTACAAGGATTTCACAGACGCACAGCTTGACACAATCGAAATCCTGCTTATGAAGCTGTACGCACGATTTGGTGTTACAGACACGACAGATTACAGTACAAAAAAGCCTACTGACTTTCCTGTAATGAGCGATTTCTATGACTTGTGCGAAGAAGAATATATGACCTACGACCACAAGCGAAAGTATCTTTATACAGAAGAAATCCTGCAGGAGGTTTGTCTGGGTATTCATAGTATGTGTGTAGGTTCAGAATCAAAGTATTTCAACGGTCACACCAACATTACCGACGACAGTTTCCTCTGTTTCGGGGTTAAGGGATTGCTTGATACTAATAAAAGACTCAAAGATGCAATGCTGTTCAACATTCTTTCCTATATGTCAAACAAGTTATTGGGTGAGGGAAACACTGTTGCATCGATAGATGAATTGTATTTGTTCCTTTCAAATCTTACAGCTATTGAATATATCCGCAACGCAATGAAGCGTGTTCGAAAGAAAGATTCAGCAGTAATTCTTGCCTCGCAAAATATCGACGATTTTCTGATTCCTAGCGTTAAAGAATATACAAAACCGCTGTTCTCAATTCCTACTCATCACTTCTTATTTTTCCCCGGCAATATCAATCCGAAGGACTTTGAAGATGCACTAATGGTTGAGCCAAACGAGTATGCCTTAATCAAATTTGGTGAGCGAGGAACTTGCCTGTATAGGTGCGGTAATGAAAGGTATCTGCTTCTTGTTCAGGCTCCCGAATACAAAGCAGAGATTTTCGGATCCGCAGGCGGTAGGTGATTGTATGTCAGCAACAGTAGGTGCGGCACTAAAGAAAATAGCAGTTGCTCTGCTCACGGATAAAAAGGTAATAAAAACAATAGGCGGTGTAGTTCTCGGCATAATCATAATTGTGGTTATGCCGATTATTGCTGTTGTTTCCGTTTTCAACGGAAGTATGGATATTGATACCGACAAACTCAATCAGTCTATACAAGAAAACATTTCAGCCGAGCAGATGGAAAATCTACAGCTTATTAACGACACAATGACAGAGGTTGAAAACCAACTGAAAAATAAAAAGTTGTCCGACTATAACACGCAGGCAGAGGTTATCTATCTGTTTTCTTTGTCCGATAAATCAGAGGATGAGAATTTTGTAAAAAACTTTGTATCCTGTTTCAAGAAGAATCAGTCTGATGAGGATTTGATAAAAACCGTCAATCAGAAATTCGGAACGGAGATAAAGTATGACGAGTTCCAAAAGATGATGCAGTCAATCAAGGGTGCGGAAATCAGTACCGCAGGCTTTACTGACAAGACCACGAAGAACAATCTCGACCTTGTCAAGTGGTGCGAGAACGCATACAAAAATGGCTGGGGTTATGTGTACGGCGGTTACGGTCAGGTCTGCACAAAGCAATACCTTGACCAACAGGCAAGTCTGTATCCCGGCAACAACGAGGCAGGCGGTGAAATGCGACAGGTCGGTGAAAAGTGGCTCGGCAAGAGAGTATGCGATTGCATAGGCTTGATAAAATCCTATGCTTGGTACAACGCTGACAGCGGAGAAATTGTCGCAGGCTCAAACGGTTTTACAGACTGCGGAGCAAATTCTATCTGGAGTAATGTAAGCGAGAGCGGACCGATTTCAAATATGCCCAATACACCCGGACTTGCGGTCTGGATGGACGGACACATCGGAGTGTATATCGGCAACGGTGAAGTCATTGAAGCACAAGGCACAGCCTACGGAGTTGTCAAAACTCAGCTTAAAGGTCGAGGATGGATTAGGTGGTTGAAGATACCAAATATCAAATATGTGGAGGTAAAATCAAAATGAAGAAAACAAGCGTAAGTATTATGTATGATGATGAAAAGCTGAATGCAATCAGGCTGTATATGTCACAGCGTGATTTGGATTTCAAGGAAGAGCTTGAAAAATCTGTGGACGCTCTGTACGCAAAATATGTCCCTGCAAATGTCAGGGAGTTCATTGATATGAAAGATTCACAGGTAAAAACACCCAAGCCTAAAAAGCCAAAGCCACAGGAAGAAAATACCGAGGTGGTAACTTGAAAAATCAGAATTTCGGAATAGAAATTGAAATGACCGGCATCACTCGCAGTACTGCGGCGAAAGTGATTGCCGGTTATTTTCATACAGACGCAACTCATGTCGGCGGCTGCTATGATGCGTATTCTGTTCGTGATAATGACGGCAGAATGTGGAAGATTATGCGTGACGCAAGCGTTAGATGTGAAAACCGTTCGGGACAGAATGCAAGCTCTCTGTACTCGGTAGAGTTTGTCACTCCCATTTGTAACTATGATGATATAGAAACTATACAGGAGCTTGTCAGAAAGCTTCGTGGCGCAGGAGCGAGAGTCAACTCAAGCTGTGGTTTGCATTGCCATATTAATGCGGCTCCGCATACCCCGAAAACACTTCGCAATATTGTAAACATTATGGCGGCGAAAGAGGATTTGCTCTACAAGGCATTAAAAGTGAATGTATCAAGAGAACATTACTGTCAAAAGATGGACACACGCTTCCTTGATGAAATCAATAACCGTCCTCCGATGTCTATGGAGCAATTCAAGTCAATGTGGTATGACGGCGAGGATTACAGCTACCGACACTATGATGACACACGCTACCATGCTTTGAATCTTCACAGCGTGTTCTACAAGGGTACGATTGAATTTCGTCTATTCAATTCCACTTTACACGCAGGAGAAGTAAAGTCAGCGATTCAGCTGTGTCTTGCAATCAGCCATCAGGCATTGTTACAGAAGTCTGCAAGACACGCTAAAACTCAGTCGGATAATGAAAAGTACACTTTCAGAACTTGGCTTTTAAGATTGGGTTTGATAGGTGACGAATTCAAAACAGCTCGTCATCATCTGCTGAAAAATCTTGAGGGCAACATTGCGTGGAAGGATCCTGCACAGGCTGAAAAGCAAAAGGAAAGACTTGCTCAAAAACGAGCCGCACAGTTGAACGATACAGTTCAGAATACAAACGAAAATATAAATATCAACGAACCCGAATCTGAAACTGCAACTGAGCAGAATGAGGATTCGGGTTTTGTTATGAGTATGTAAGGAGAGAAATCTATTATGAGTAAAAAATTATACATTGCCTATGGCAGTAATCTCAATCTTAAACAGATGAAATACCGTTGTCCGACAGCAAAGCTTGTCGGAAAGGGTGTAGTCGAAAATTACGAATTACAATTCAAGGGTATGCCTCACTGCTCATATGCAACAATCGCACCTTGCGTCGGTAAGTCCGTTGCCGTTGCACTGTGGGAACTTCAGCCGAGAGATGAAAAACTCCTTGACCGCTACGAGGGTTATCCGTCACACTACTTCAAACAGGATTTGCCTGTGAAATTGAATAACGGTTTGGAACTTACTGCAATGGTTTACATTATGAATCTTAAGCAGGATTTCGGCTTGCCCAGCGCAAGCTATTACGATACAGTATCGCAAGGTTATAAGGACTGCGGTTTTGATATGAAAGTTTTAAACGAAGCCGTGAATGACAGCGCAGAAAAGTTCTACGAAAACCTTGAACAGAACAACCTGTTTGATTCACTTGATGAAGATGAGAATATGGGAATGGGCGGTATGAGTTTATGAATGAGAGAAAGAAATTGAAAAAGCAACTCGGTAATAAATATATTTTTAAAATGTATTTATCGGTGAACGAAGTTAAGAAAATACTTTCCGAAAATCCAAAGGACAAGCACGACACTCTCTTTGCTTCACTTACAGTCGGGTGTGTGAAAATCAACGCTGTTGTATTTCCTACTCCCGATAAAATGATTCTCGGCTTTGACATTCTTGTAAAGGACACACCCGAGAGTGAAGAATGGGTTTGCTACGATACGCTATCGGACGAAATTAAGTTATCTCCTCGCAGTATTGAGCAGTCAATGTTCGATATTCTGAACCGTGAAGTCAAGGAGTACGGACTGTCATATACCAAGTGCAATTTTGAAGTAATAAACGGCAAATCAATAAAAGCAGAATAACGGCGGTATTCTCGCCACATTCGCCTCGTGTCGGCTTTTAAAGGAGAAGTCGGAAAAGTATCCGAAATCGAATAAAAGCCGAAATCGGGCGGTTTGTGGCAAGGTGTGAAAAATCGAAGTTACGGCAATTTGGGCAGTTTTTCAAGGGTAGGTATTTAAGCAGGAGAAAGACACGGGGTTGCAGTCGCTCCCTCGTGTCGGTTCACGGCAGACGGCAACGCCGGCTGACATGCGGTTTTTCGCACTTTTCAGCCTCAAAAATCCATAGGGGTTAATTTTCAGCCTTGGGGTTGTACTTGTGGGTTTAACTGCCCGATTTGCCGAATAGAATGCCAAAAATAAAGGAGTTGCAACTGTGGGTTGTGACAAAACAGGAGGTTTTGCACTTGAATGAAACGGATAAAAGAAAAGAAGTTAAGCGGAAATTTGCACTGTGGATAAAGCAGTCAACAATTGATATGGTCGAGGGTATTTATAAGGAAGATAACTGCTCCAGTCGCAGTGAGTTTATTGAAAAGGCAATCATTTTCTATGCAGGCTATCTCTCGTCAAACGACAACAGCGAGTATCTTCCCAATGTGGTTACTTCAACCTTGAAATCAATCGTTGCCGAGAGTGACAACCGAATGAGTAGATTGATTTTTAAGTTGGCGGTTGAACTTGCAATGACAATGAATATTATTGCTTCATCACAGGATATAGACAAACTGACACTTACAAAGCTTCGTGGCGAGTGCGTCAAGGAAGTCAAACGACTCAATGGTTCGTTTTCCTTTGACGACGCATACGACTGGCAGAAAGGGTAGTTATTCGTGGCAAGATTAGTTACAAAATTCAAATATCTCAAGCCGAATCGAAAAGTTAGTGCGGGCGGTTATGCAAAATATATTGCCACCCGTGAGGGAGTTGAGAAGATCGATGACACTAAAAAATTTGCTCCTGCAACTGTACTGCAAAAGAATTTAATTGAGAAAATCCTGAAAGATTTTCCCGACAGCAAGGATATGTTTGAGTATGCCGATTATATTGAAAAGCAAAATCAAGGTTCGGCATCTGATTTTATCTCAAGAGTTATGGAAGATTACGCTTATGAAAGCTCGGGCAGAAAAGCATATGCCGATTATATTGCAACCCGTCCTCGTGTCGAGAGATTCGGCTCTCACGGACTTTTTACAGATGACGGTGTACAAGTACAGTTGAGCAGGGTTAGCGAAGAACTCGACCGTCACAAGGGCAATATCTGGACTGCGATAATTTCTATTCGCAGAGAGGATGCGGAACGGCTTGGTTTTAATACCGGAGCTCGGTGGAGAGATATGCTCCGAACGCAGACAGAAGCACTTGCAAAAAATCTGAAAATACCAATGGAAAATCTTCATTGGTATGCGGCATTTCATAATGAATCGCACCACCCTCATGTGCATCTGATTGCATATTCAACTGTTGAGAACGAAGGCTATCTCACGCAAAAGGGAGTTGAAAATCTGCGCTCGTCATTTGCAAAAGATATTTTTCAGCAAGATTTATTGTGCATCTATGAAAAGCAAACCGAACACAGGGATAAGCTCCGTGCTGAGGCTCGTGACATAGTAGAGGATTTGGTTTCAAAGATTAACTCTGAAATATATATCAGCGCATCAATTCAACATAAGCTGTTGGAGCTTGCCGACAGGCTTTCAAAAACGAAAGGTAAAAAGGTTTACGGCTATCTTAAACCCAATGTAAAAGCAATCGTTGATTCTATTGTTGATGAGCTTGCAAGTGATGGCAGAATCAAAAAACTATATGACCTTTGGTATGAGCAAAAAGAGAATACAATCCGCACCTACACAGATGAAATGCCTGACAGGATTCCGCTTGCCCAAAACAAGGAGTTCAAGTCAATCAAGAATGCAATAATCAAGGAAGCGTTGAAACTAAATCTCACTGAAGATGTGGTTGAGAAAAGCGAAAATTCGGACAATGAATCTGTTACAAAACCCTTTGAATATGAAGAAAACACCTCTGCCGAATCAGTCTTTGATTCAGACAGAGGTGTTCTGTATCCCAGATATTCAATTAAAACAAACCGAAAAAGTGCTGTAGCTTCCTCTCTTTATCTACTGCGTTACCTCTGCAACATCATTCAAAATCAGCTTCGCTTTGAAGAAAAGCAGAAAGCACAAAGAACGGATAAAAAGTTACAGCAGAAGATTAATGATAAGAAACACGCTCAGGGGTTGAAAATGTAGTTTGATAAACTGGAATTTGCCAGTCTTGAAATTTTACATAACTTCACTGAGTTTATTGACCGTGCAACCCTTGCTTGTATAATATTCAAACATCTTATTGAGTTTCTTTTTATCATAGCTGGTGATACAGTCAGACAAAACATGAACGGCATAACCGACTTTGGTCATATTGTAGCAGGTAGATTTTATGCAAGCAGTGGCATCTGCTCCAGCAATAAAAAACTCGGTGATATTGTGTGCTTGGATAAAGGCGACAAATTCTTCGCTTGTCAATGCATTGCTCTTTGTTTTGGTAAAAATGTGCTCTGATACGATTTTTAGTTCGGGAACAAACTCGGCACCACGAGTGCCGGACTTAAATGTCCTCATTACAGCAGACGGATTGTTATGTTGAATGTAAACAACATCCATGTTGTTTGCAACCGCCCAATCAATCGCTTGATTAGTAGTTTCAATAATCTCTTTGTAGTTTTTTGTAATGTCATTCTGCAGGTCGATCACGACCAAAGCTTTGTTTTCCATAATACTTCTCCCACAAATTTTGCTTTATCAATTAGTTATTTATTATTATCATACCACATAATAAGAAAGTTGTCTATCCAAAAACAATCCTCCACCAAGAGATAACTATATCCAAAAGCTGACAGGTGCCACCTGTCACGGTGATAAGAGAAGAACTACCCACTTTAAGATATTACAGCAGAAAGAAAAATATAAGGGATGTGATAAAAATGTCAAAGTATATTAACTTTACAAAAGAACAAAGAGAACAGGCAAGGCGAACTGACCTTGCTAATTTTTTAATCCGTCAAGGCGAGAAAGTCAGGAAATCAGGGTCAGAATATGAATGGCTTGACGGCTCGCAAAAGGTAACAATCAGAGGTCACCTCTGGTATCATCAGTACGAACAGAAAGGCGGTGATGCGGTTGGTTTTGTCCGCAGATTTTACAACAAGGACTATGCCGAAGCGGTGGAAATGCTTTTGAACGGTATCGGCGGTCAAATCATAACATCACCACCCATAGAAAAAGAGCATAAACTTTTTGAACTGCCACCGAGGAATGACAGAATGAGCAGAGTTTTTTCTTATCTGCTGTTGACTCGTGGCATTGACAAAGATGTACTTTTTGAGTTTGTAAGAAACAAAATGATTTATGAATCTGCCGATTATCACAATGTAGTATTTGTCGGCTATGATTCAAGCGGTAAACCTCGCCACGCACATAAGAGAGGAACTGTGACGAGTAATCCGTATAAAGGAAATGTTGCAGGCAGTCAGCCAGAGTTCAGCTTTCATTGGCACGGCACAAGCGAGAAGATATTCTTGTTCGAAGCTCCGATTGATATGTTATCGTTCATAAGTATGCATAAAGAGAATTGGCAAGAAAATAGCTATGCGGCATCCTGCTCCGTTTCGGACAGGGTGCTTTTTCAATGTCTGAAAGATAATCCGAACATCAAAAATGTTTTTCTTTGCTTTGACAATGACGAAGCAGGACAGACCGCCAACAAACGCATAGCCGACAAACTGAACAAACTGAATATTCAAAATGAAATCCTCATTCCAACTCATAAAGACTGGAATGAGGATTTAACTTTATCAGAAAAAGGAGATGAACGAATATGCCATCAGGTACTGTAACTTTGATAATTGTAACAGGTTCAATGTTAGCTTTGTTTGTGATTATTACAACAGTTGGTAATAACTATTCTCTTAACCAAATAAAAAACAAAACTGTCGGACAAGGTCAGCACGGAACTGCTCGTTGGGCGACCAAAAAGGAAATCAAGAGAACTTACAAGCAAATTGATTTTCAGCCTAACGAGTGGAGAAATAATCCTGAAAGCAGACCAACTGAACAAGGAATAGTTGTTGGCTGTAAGAACAGTAGGAAAGGAACAACCGCATTGGTAGATACAGGAGATGTTCACGCTCTGATGATTGGTGCGGCAGGTGTCGGCAAGACTGCATATTGGCTTTATCCTTGCATTGAATATGCCTGTGCAACGGGTATGTCATTCTTGTCAACCGACACGAAAGGTGACATCGTGAGAAACTACGGAACAATCGCAGAAAAGTATTACGGCTACAAAATTTCTATTATTGACTTGCGTAATCCCACACGCTCCCATGGCAACAATCTCCTGCATCTTGTGAATAAGTATATGGACTTATACAAAGCCGAGCCCGAACAGCTTGTTTACAAGGCAAGAGCAGAAAAATACGCAAAAATCATTTCAAAAACGATTATTCTTTCAGATATGGACTCGGCTTCATTCGGACAGAACGCTTACTTTTATGATGCCGCAGAGGGACTGCTTACTGCCACGATATTACTTGTTGCAGAGTTTTGTGAACCCGAAGAACGGCATATTGTTTCGGTATTCAAAATCATTCAGGAGTTACTTGCTCCGACCAACAAGAAAGGCAAAAATCAGTTTCAACTTTTAATGGACTATCTTCCAGACGACCACAAAGCAAAGTGGTTTGCAGGGGCGGCTCTCAACACAGCCGAACAGAGTATGTCAAGCGTTATGAGTACGACACTTTCAAGGCTGAATGCATTTCTTGACTCTGAGCTTGAACAGCTTTTGTGTTTTGATACAGAAATAGACGCTGAAAAATTCTGCAATGAAAAGTGTGCAATCTTCATTGTAATGCCGGAGGAAAACCCTAACACATTCTTTATGGTTTCGCTTATTATCCAACAGCTTTACCGTGAAATACTGTCAGTCGCAGATGAAAACGGCGGTGTACTGAAAAACCGCTGTGTGTTCTTCTGCGATGAATTTGGAACCTTGCCAAAGATTGATTCAGCCGAGATGATGTTCTCCGCTTCCCGTTCAAGGCATTTGCAGATAGTACCGATAATTCAATCCTTTGCACAGCTTGAGAAGAATTACGGCAAAGAGGGGGCTGATGTAATTGTCGACAACACACAGCTTACAATCTTCGGTGGATTTGCACCAAACAGCACAAGTGCCGAGGTACTATCAAAAGCACTTGGTTCAAGAACTGTAATGTCTGGTTCGGTTAGCAAAGGCAAGGATAATCCGTCACAATCCTTGCAAATGATTGAACGACCTTTGATGACTCCCGATGAGTTGAAGTCACTTCCAAAAGGCACATTCGTTGTTATGAAAACAGGCTTTTATCCGATGAAAGTTAAATTGAAATTATTCTTCAAATGGGGAATAGAATTTGAGGGAAAGTATGAAGTAGCGGAAAATGGTAACCGTGAAATCCACTATGCCAACCGTTCCGAACTGTTCAATAACATAATTCAAACTTACAGTCCACAGTTATTTGAACAGCTTGTTGTCGATTCGGAGTTTGAAAAAGCTAATGGCGAAGCAAATAAAGAAAACGCAAATCTCAAGACTTCGCCAAACGAAGAAGAAACAGAACCGCAGGAAAAGCCGACAGAGAGTACAAACACCAAACAGCAAAAAGTGCCGATTAGAACAACAAGACCTGCGCAGGAGGAAAATTACAATGAGTAGATTATTATTTTTATATCAAATGGACTTGCCGCACAGAGCCGTTGCCGTCTACACCTATCTCTACGACCGAGCAAACAAAAACGGCGAATGCTGGCCCTCAGTAAACAAAATAGCAGGCGACATTAAGCTGTCGCCTGCTACCGTCCGCAGAGCTATTAAGGATTTGAAAAGAGTCGGATTAATTGAAACTACACAGCGTTACCGTGATAAGGGCGGCAAAAGCAGTTTACTGTTCAGAGTTAAAAAAATCCTCTGATATAAATCAATTTGCACAAATAGTTACAATAAGCATAAGTCGATACTTATTGTAAATTCCCTATCTACACAAGACAAACTTAGACTTCCATTATATTTTTTTATAATCCGATTTATAGAAAGCAGTCCAAATCCATGTGATTCTTTATCTTCTTTAGAAGTGAGAATAGTGTTGTTATGTATAAAAATATCTTTGAACACGGGATTTGTTATAGTAAGAAACATAAAGCCTCCATTGCACTCGCAATTGATTTGGATTGCTTTTCTTTCAGATGATTTAATTTTTTCACATGCTTCTATAGCATTATCTAAAGCATTGCCAAAAATCACACATAAATCAGTGGGATTAATTTTATTTGAAATAGCTCCTTTAAAAAATAATTGAGCATTATAAGCGGTAGCTTTCTCCTGCTTATCTGTCAATAATGCATCAACTATATTATTTCCTGTATCAAATTCACATATACTTATTGCTGAGAGTAGCTGGTTGTCGCAATAATCCAACATATTCAAGGCATCTTTATTTTTGCCTTCTTTAATTAATTCAGAAATTCCAATCTTCATATTATTATAATCATGGCGGAATTGTCTTAATTCAAAATTTGATTTTGCTAAAGATGCATAATAATCAGCTTGAACTTTGAATTGATTCTCTAAATTTTCAGATTGTTTCATATAATAGTTTTTAGTATATGAATTAATGTTTAAAATAGGAAATGCAGCACCTACTATTATAATAAATACTGATATTATAATTTTTAAAATAGTATTCCATTTATATATGTTGGTGAAATTGGAAGCTTCTGAAATTATCGTTAATAAAAAAGCACTTGTAATTAGAGAAAGAAAAGTTAAAATTTTTACTTTTTTAGATATTAGATCAAGGCATTGTTGAATTTCAGAACGCTTTAATTTTATTATAATAATAAAGCCAACAGTAAAAAATATATTAAGTATAAAACCAAGTATC
>ERZ1031557.80-NODE-80-length-18241-cov-5.420983_pt1 | contig 18241 bp, 20 predicted proteins | sample MGYA00518175_ERZ1031557 | MGnify/ENA primary metagenome ERZ1031557 (study PRJEB33719, sample SAMN04261169) | wastewater metagenome | biome: rural village; feature: human; material: feces | host: Homo sapiens | place: El Salvador | collected 2014-01-14 ... | reverse complement strand
GATAAGAAAACTAAAGAAGAACAAACTTTCTTCCAAAAATTTATTAATTTATTTACAGATTTATTTAATTAATAATGTTAACAATAATTATAATATAGGTTGACATTGCATAAAATATCAATTATAATCTCTTATAGAAAAGAGGTTGACAATAATGGATATTAAGAAGTTATCTAATGATATTATAAATGGCAAGAGATTAACTAGGGAAGATGACCTTTCATTTTTCAAGACTGTAGATTTAGATGAACTATGCAGTGGTGCTGATGAAATCAGAGAAAAGTTATGTGGTAATCATATAGACCTATGTTCTATCATCAATGGTCGTAGTGGTGGTTGTAGCGAGAACTGCAAGTTCTGTGCACAAAGTGCCCATCATCACACAAGTGTTGAAAGATACAAATTCCTTGAACCTGAAGAAATTGTTAAGGATTGTGAATATCACTACAACAAAGGTGTACATAGATATTCTATTGTTACAGCAGGTAGAACTCTCGAGGGTGAAGATCTGGAAAAAGCTTGTAAAGCCTATAAAGAAATGCATGATAAATATGATATTTGTCTTTGTGCATCTCATGGTCTTGTAACTGAAGAAACTTTTAAAAAGTTAAAAGACAGTGGTGTAAGTATGTATCATGAAAATATTGAAACATCCAGAAGAAACTTCCCTAATGTATGCACAACTCACACTTTTGATGATAAAATCAATGGTATCAAAACTGCTCATAAAGTTGGTTTAACTGTATGTTCAGGTGGCATTATCGGAATGGGTGAAACCTTTGAAGATAGAATTGATATGGCTCTTACTTTAGCTGAACTTGATGTTGAGTCAATTCCTCTTAATTCTCTTATTCCTATTAAGGGTACTTGTTACGAAGATTTACCAACACTTACTGAGAAAGAAATTTTGCGTACTGTTGCAATGTTTAGATTTATCAATCCTACTGCATATATCAGACTTGCAGCAGGTAGAACTTTAATGAGTAATTCCGGTGAAAAAGCATTCACTTCCGGTGCTAATGCTACTATTACCGGTGATATGCTAACTACTTCCGGTAATAATATTGATGAAGATAAAGCAATGCTAACTGATATGGGATTTTCTATTTAACATAGAACTTCATATTTCTTGACTAATCTTTCTACAACTTGTATAATTACTGTAGTATATAAATCATTTAGTTAGAGAGATTTGATTTTATGAAAATATATAAGTACAAGAAAATATTTTCAATATTTTTACTAACGTCTTTGTTGTTGCTGATTGTACCCATTACAACGCTCAATACAAATGCAAGTTCTAAAATTGACTTTTCTTTGTCTTGTGATTCTGTATATAAAAACAGACTTTTCAATGTAGACTTAATTGTTAACGGTAATGCTAACTTATCTGCATTTAGTGTGTCAATTACTTATGATTCTGAGTCTGTAGAATTTAGAAAAGTAGATTCACCTGATAAAGCATTTGATGTTAAGAAAAAGAATTCTAACGGCAAAGTAAATGCAATAGTACTATGTTCTTATGGATATAAGTTTAACGGTAAAGCAAAGATTATTTCCTTTAAATTTAAGTCAGTTGATACCGGTATAACTGATTTTGGTTTAGCTATTTCTGATCCTGTAGATAATAATGGCAATAAATTGTCAATAGGTTCAGTTTATGGTGCTGAAATGAAAATTGAAAAAAATAAAATCACTTCTAAAAGAATTAAAAGCAATAGTAGCAAGAGTTCCGGTAGAAGTAATAGCACAAGTAGCAAAACCTATGGCTCAAACAATTCTGTAAATGGAAAGGCTGATTCTGTAAAAGTTCCAAAGGTTAACTATGTTGGTGGTGACAGTAAAGCAAGTGCATCAACAACTTCTCCTATGGATAACGCCTATACAGATAATAGTGAACCAAAATCACTATTTGTTATGGGTGTATTAGTAACTTTAGGTGTTGTACTTATTATTTATATAGTCTATAATGTGGGTAGAGCCGGTAAAGAAAATAAAGATACTAAAATTGAAAAAGATAATAATGAAGAAGATAAGTAGAGGACTATAATTTTATAGTTCTCTTTTCTTGTTTGTAATTATAGAATATTTATGATATACTAAATGTGTATTGCTAGAAATTAATAAGGAATGATATATATGAGTGAAATGCAAAATATACAATGGTTTCCGGGTCATATGACCAAAACTAAAAGACAAATTCAAGCATCACTTAAACTAGTTGATGCTGTTGCTGAAATTATTGATGCAAGAATACCGATAAGTAGCCGTAACCCTGACCTTGATTCAATTATTCAAAATAAGCCTAGAGTTGTTTTGATGAACAAATGTGATATGGCAGACCCATCATCTACTCAAAAGTGGATTAATTATTTTAAAAATAACGGCATTGTAGCTATTCCAATTGATTGCAAAACAGGTAGAGGTATCAACAAGTTTGTATCTTCTGTTAATGAGGTACTTAAGGAAAAGATTGAAAAGCAAAAGGCAAAAGGACTTTTAAATCCTACAGTTAGAGTTATGATTGTTGGTATTCCTAATGTCGGTAAATCAACTTTCATCAATAGAATTTCTAAGAACAGAAAAGCTAAGGCTGAGGATAAACCGGGTGTAACAAGAGGTAATCAGTGGTTTACTATTAACAAAGGCTTTGAAGTTCTAGATACTCCGGGGGTATTGTGGCCAAAGTTTGAAGACAAAATTGTTGGTGAAAGACTAGCTTTTACAGGTGCAGTTAAAGACCAAATTATGGATACTGAACTTTTAGCTATGAGATTATTGGATTTCCTAAAGGTTGAGAAAAATCCAATATTTGTAGAAAGATTTAAACTACAAAATGAACCGATTGAAGATATTGAAAGTTATGAACTTCTTGAACTTATCGGCAGAAAAAGAGGTATGCTGATTTCCGGTGGCGAAATTGATACTGAAAGAGCTGCTATTATGCTACTTGATGAATATAGAAGTGCTAAACTTGGTAAATACACATTTGAATTACCGGAGAATTAATTATGGAATGGCTAAAATATGAAAATGAAGCCTTAGAAAAAGGCTATACAAATATTTGTGGAGTTGATGAAGCAGGTAGAGGACCATTAGCCGGACCTGTTTGTGCAGCAGCAGTAATTCTGCCTAAAGGTCATATTATTGATGGTGTCAATGACTCTAAGAAACTTACAGAAAAAAAGAGAGAAAAACTTTTTGATGTAATTATTGATGAATGTGTTTCTTATTCAATAGCTTTTGCTACAGTTGAAGAAATTGAAGAACTTAATATTCTTAATGCTACTATGCTTGCAATGCAAAGGGCAGTTGGAGGTCTTGATGTTAAGGCTGATTATGCTATGATAGACGGCAATAGACTTCCACCACTTAATATTCCTGCTGAATGTATTGTAAAAGGTGATGCAAATTCTATGTCAATTGCTGCTGCCTCAATCCTAGCAAAAGTAGCCAGAGACAGACTTTGTTTAAAGTATGATGAACTATATCCCGAATACGGTTTTGCTAAACATAAAGGATATGGCACAAAGTTACATAGAGAAATGATTTTAAAGTATGGACCTTGTGAAATTCACAGAAAAAGCTTTTTAAAGAAAATTTATAAAAATGCAAATAACTGAGAAAAGACAAATCGGTGATATTGGAGAGAAAGCATCTAGAAAATATTTAAAGAAAAATGGATATAAAATCGTTGCAAAAAACTACAACACTAAGTATGGTGAAATTGATATTGTAGCAGAAGATAAGAATTACATTGTTTTTGTTGAAGTAAAAACAAGAAAAGAAAATTCTCTCTATGCACCGGTATTAGCAGTTACAAAGCAAAAACAAAATAAGCTGATGAAAACTGCTTATATATATCTTAAAGAATATCCAACAAATAAGAACATAAGATTTGATATAATAGAAGTTATCCATAATTCTAAAAAGGTTGTAAGTATTAATCATATAAAAAATGCATTTATGCAAGGAGGTAGTTATGGAAGTTTTTGATTTTCATTGTGATACCTTATATAAAAGTATGATGAATGATTGACTGCTTGATGCCGATATTTATGAATTCAAAATTTCTGATTTAATGAAAGAGCATAAATGGCATCAATGTATGGCAGTATGGACACCTGATGACAGAAATGAATTACCATTACAGTTTATAGATAAACCTCTTATAGAGTATTTTATTGCAAGTGCAGAAAAACTTATTTCAGAATGTAAAAGACTTAAAATTCCTTTTAATGATATAAATGCAAATAAGTCATTGCACCTAACTGTAGAAAATTCTTCAATTTTAGAAAATAATATTGAAAATATAGAATTCCTAAAAAAGTATGGTGTAAAAGTTGCTACACTAACTTGGAACGAAAGTAATTGTATCGGTGATGGCGTTCTTGCAAAAAATCCTATAGGTGCTACTACTTTCGGCAAAAAGGTAATTGATGAATATATTAAGAATAATATTGCTATTGATGTATCTCATACAAGTGACAATTTATTCTATGATATAGCATCAAGTAACCCAAAATATATACTTGCTACACATTCAAATTCAAGAGAAATTTGTAGTAACAAAAGGAATATTACAGATGAACAATTTGAATATATTAAAAGCAAAAACGGTGTTGTAGGACTTAACTTTCATAAATATTTTTTAAGTGATAGTGACAGTTACAGTATAAAAGATATACTTAATCATGCATACCATTTTCTAAGTCTTGGTGGTGAAGATAACCTATGTATCGGTACGGATATGGACGGTTCAGACCTTGTTGATGGTTTTTCTTCATCAAGTAATTTTAATAAACTGTATAATTCTTTTATAGAAAATAACTTCAAAAAATCTGTTGTTAACAAGATTTTTTTTGAAAATGGCGTGAAATTTTACGATAAACTTTGACATTTAGCACAATATAGTGTAGAATGTAAAATCGGAAATATGTACTGAAAGGAAGATAAAAATGTTATATAACAGTACTGAAAATAATAAAGAAGTTGTTTCTGCTGCTCAGGCTATTGCCCAGGGTATCAGTAAAGACGGTGGTCTTTTTGTACCTCAGGAATTACCTAAGTACACAGAAGAAACTTTCAAATCTTTACTAGGTCTTTCATATAACGAAAGAGCAAAGATTGTGTTCTCTGATTTTCTAACAGATTTCACAGAAGAAGAAATTGCTGATTGTGTTGACAAGGCATATACAGTTGAGAAGTTTGGTTCAGAATTTCCTGCTCCTTTGGTTGCTAAGAAATACAACGGTAACGAAATCAACATTATGGAACTATGGCATGGTCCAACATGTGCATTTAAGGATATGGCACTTCAGATTCTTCCACATTTCCTAACTAAGTCATTAAAGAAAACTTATGATGGAAAAACTGCTGTTATTCTTGTTGCTACATCAGGTGATACAGGTAAGGCTGCTCTTGAAGGTTTCAAGGATGTTGACCACACTAAAATGATTGTATTCTATCCTGAAGATGGTGTTTCTCCAATGCAGAAGCGTCAGATGAACACTCAGAAGGGTAGTAATGTAAATGTTTGTGCAATCAAGGGTAACTTTGATGATGCTCAGACAGGTGTTAAAAAGATTTTCACTACTGATGAGATTGTTGAACTTCTACATAAGAACGATATGCTATTCAGTTCAGCTAACTCTATCAACTGGGGTAGATTACTTCCTCAAATTGTTTACTATATTTCTGCTTATTGTGATTTAGTAAACAGTAAGAAAATTAATATGGGTGACAAAATCAACATTGTTGTTCCAACAGGTAACTTTGGTAACATTCTAGCTGCTTACTATGCATATTGTATGGGTATGCCTGTTAACAAGTTTATTTGTGCATCTAACCAAAATAATGTTCTTACTGATTTTATCAATACAGGTGTTTACGACAAGAACAGACAGTTCTACGCAACTGCTTCTCCATCAATGGATATTCTTGTTTCAAGTAACCTTGAAAGACTACTTTACAAGTTCTCAGGTAATAATGATGAACTAGTTGCAAAGTGGATGAATCAGCTTAAGACTGAAGGTAAGTATGAAGTAACTGATGAAGTTAAGAAAGAAATTACTTCTAAGTTCTTTGGTGGTTTCTGTGACGATACAAACACAAAGGCTACAATTAAGGAACTATTTGATGAAGAAAAGTATCTATGCGATACTCATACATCAGTTGCTATTAATGTATATAATCAGTATGTAGAAAAGACAGGAGATAAAACACCTGTTGTTATTGCTTCTACTGCCAGTCCATATAAGTTCTCTCATTCTGTACTTGAAGCAGTAGCTCCTGAAGCTATCTGTGATGATGAGTTCACAATGGTTGATGAACTTAATAAGATTACAGGTGCTGAAGTACCAAAGCCAATTGCTGAACTAAAGAATCTAGAAGTTAGATTTAATAATGTAACAGATGCTGATAAGATGCCTGAATATGTTAAGAATACATTAGGTATCTAATATGTCTTTATTTTGTATTGCTGACCTTCATTTATCTATCGGTGTTGATAAGCCTATGGATATATTTGAAGGTTGGGACAATCATATAGAGAGATTGCTTAATAACTGGAATAGCATTGTAAAGGATGAAGATACAGTTATTGTAGCCGGTGACATTTGTTGGGCTCTTAAGCTTGATGAATGTTACAAAGACTTTGAGTTTATAAATAATAAACTTAAGGGTAACAAAATTTTCTTAAAAGGAAACCACGATTTATGGTGGGGAACTAAGAAGAAAGTAGATAACTACCTTGAAGAAAATAATTTTAGCAAAATTAAGATTCTTTTTAATAATTCTTACAAGGTAGGTAACTATAACATCTGTGGTACTCGTGGATGGAATTTAGAAGTTGACAGTGCTGAGGATGAGAAAGTCCTTAACCGAGAACTTGGTAGATTAAAATTATCACTTGATAGTGTTGATAACGATTTAGAAACAATTGTTTTTCTTCATTATCCGCCGGTATTCGGAAATCAGTGTTGTCAAGAAATATTTGATATACTACATAACTACAATATAAAAAAATGTTACTATGGTCACTTACATGGTCGTAAAATTACAAAGTATGCTTTTAATGGTGACTATGAAGATATTAAACTAAAGTTAATATCAAGTGACAGTGTAGCATTTACCCCCGTGCTAATTGCAAAATAATTTGATAAAAACTATGGAAATTATCAAAAGCATATGTTATAATTGTCTAGTTATTTAGTCATAAACAGGAGGAAATATAAAATGAGTCTTAATAATTCAACAAAAACTAAAGAAAACACATACGAAGTAGAAGTATCTGTTGATGCTGAAACTTTTGCAAAAGCTTGTAATAAAGCATACAAGAAGCAGGTTAAGAACATCAATGTTCCTGGCTTTAGAAAAGGTAAAGCTCCTAAGCATATGATCGAAAAGATGTATGGCGAAGGTGTATTCTTTGAAGATGCAATGCAGGATTGTTACCCAGAAGCTCTTGATGCAGCTGCTAAGGAAGCAGAACTAAATGTTATTGCAGTTGAATCCCTTGAAGCTATGGATGCTTCAGAAAAAGATGGTTTTACTTTCAAGGCTACAGTAATCACATACCCTGAAATTGACATTAACGATTACAAGGGTATCACAGTTAAGAAGAAGTCAACAAGAGTTACAAAGAAACTTATTGATGAAGAAATCGAAAAAGTTCGTGACAGAAATAGCCGTATGGTAACTGTTGAAGACGGTGCTGTTGAAAATGGCGATATGGTTGTTATCGATTTTGAAGGTATGAAGGACGGCGTTCCATTTGAAGGTGGTAAGGCTGAAAACTACAACCTAGCAATTGGTTCAGGCAACTTTATCCCAGGTTTTGAAGAACAGATTGTTGGTCACAAGACAGGTGAAGAATTCACTATCACAGTTAAGTTCCCTGAAGATTATCAGGCTGAAGAACTAAAGGGTGCAGATGCTGAATTCAAGATTAACCTACACGAAATCAAGAGAAAAGAACTTCCAGAACTTGATGATGAATTTGTTAAGGATGTAAGTGAAAAGGAAACTCTTGACGAATATAAGGAAGAAGTTAAGGAAACTGTTAAGAAACGTCTAGAAGATGAACAGAAGAAGGATATCGAAGATCAGGTTATCACAAAGCTATGTGATGCTGTTGAAGGTGAAATCCCTGAACAGATGTATGATAATGCAGTTAACGAAATGATTCAGGAATTCGATATGCGTCTAAGAAGCCAGGGTATGGACTTTAACACATATATGAAGTATATGGGAGCAACTCCTGACACTATTAAGGAAATGTACAGACCTGACGCTGAAAAGAGAGTTAAGCTAAGACTTGCTCTTGAAAAGATTGCAGAAAAGGAAGCTATCGAAGTAACAGAAGCTGACCTAGATGCAGAATACACAAGACTAGCTGATCAGTACAATATGAAGGTTGAAGATGTTAAGAAAGCAATCAACGATGAAGCACTATCAGCTGACCTAAAGACTCAGAAGGCTATGGACCTTGCAGTAAACAGTGTAAAGGCTGAAAGCAAGAAGGCTGCTGAAGACAAAAAAGAAGACTAATTGAATAAATTTAGTCTATCTAACCTATTATTATAATTGAAAGGATTGATTAGAATGGCATTAGTACCATATGTCGTTGAACAAACAAATAGAGGCGAACGCTCCTATGATATTTTTTCAAGACTTTTAAACGATAGAATTATTATGTTAACAGAAGAGGTAAACAACCAGACTGCAAGTTTGGTTGTAGCCCAACTTCTATACCTAGAAGGTCAGGATCCAACAAAGGATATTAGCTTATATATTAATAGCCCCGGTGGTTCTGTTACTGACGGTATGTCAATTTACGATACAATGAATTACATTAAGTGTGATGTATCAACAATTTGTATGGGTATGGCTGCATCAATGGGTGCTTTCCTACTATCAGCAGGTGCAAAGGGCAAGAGATATGCTCTACCTAACAGTGATATTATGATTCACCAGCCAAGTGGTGGTGCTCAGGGTCAGGCAACTGATATGCTTATTCATACTCAGCACATTATTGACACAAAGAAGAAGTTAAACGAAATTCTTGCTGCCAATACTGGTCAACCATATGATGTAATTGCAAAGGATACTGAAAGAGATAACTTTATGACTGCTCAAGAAGCACTTGAATACGGTCTAATTGACAAGGTTATCACAAACAGATAAAAGGGGAATTAGTTAATGCCAAAGGACGAAAAAGAAATTTACTGTTCTTTCTGTGGTAAACCACAAGATATGGTTGGTAGAATAATATCTGGCAATGGTGTATATATTTGCGACCAATGTGTTGATTTGTGTATGCAAATATTAGAAGATGGTCTTGAACCTGTTAAAAACCAAAAGAAAGATATTGAAATTCCACAGCTTCTTAAACCACAGGAAATTAAGGATGTGCTAGATCAGTATGTTATTGGTCAAGATAGAGCAAAGGTTACTTTGAGTGTAGCAGTTTATAATCATTACAAGAGAGTATTTTCCCTTGATGATGATGTAGAATTTGCTAAGAGTAATGTGCTTTTACTTGGTCCAACCGGTGTGGGAAAAACACTTCTTGCACAAACCTTAGCAAAAACACTTGATGTTCCTTTTGCTATTGCTGATGCAACCACATTAACAGAAGCCGGATATGTTGGTGAAGATGTTGAGAACATTCTTCTAAAACTTATTCAAGCTGCTGATTACGATATAGAAAAGGCTGAGCGTGGCATTATCTATATTGATGAAATTGATAAGATTTCTCGTAAGTCTGAAAACCCATCAATCACCAGAGATGTTAGTGGTGAAGGTGTTCAGCAGGCTTTACTTAAAATTATTGAAGGCACTGTTTCTAATGTTCCACCTCAGGGTGGCAGAAAGCATCCTCAACAGGAATTTATACAGATAAATACTAAGAACATTTTATTTATTTGTGGTGGTGCTTTTGAGGGGCTGGAAAAGATTGTTGAGAAGAGAATGAACTCCTCAGTACTTGGCTTTGGTGGCACAATCAGAAGCCGTAAAGAACTTGACAGTACAGATTGGATGAAAGATGTTGTAGCTCATGACCTTGTTAAGTTTGGTATTATTCCTGAACTTGTTGGTCGTATTCCTGTTATTACATCACTTTCAGGTCTTGACGAAAATGCCCTAGTTAGAATTTTAACTGAACCTAAGAATTCAATTGTCAACCAGTACAAGAAGCTGTTTGAACTGGATGATGTTGATCTTGAATTTACTGATGATGCTCTACTTGCAGTAGCTAAGATTGCTAAGGAGCAAAATACCGGTGCAAGAGGTTTGCGTGGTATTCTTGAAAATGTTCTTACTGATTTGATGTTTACAACTCCATCTGACGAAACAATCAAGAAGATTGTTATTAACGCTGATGTTGTAAACGGTAAGGCTAAACCAAAGATTACAAGACGCAGAACTAAGAAAAAGCAACCAATAATTATGGATGAAGAATCCAATCCAACAGCTTAAATAAACATACGAAATAGCTGTACTCTTTGGGTACAGCTATTTTTGAATTGAGTGATTATATGAACGATACACCTAATATTGTTGAATTACCGGTTCTACCACTAAAGGGATTAGTTGTATTTCCGGATATGATTCTACATTTTGATGTAGGTCGAAAGCGTAGTAAAGCTGCCGTAGAAGCTGCTATGCTTAATAACCAAGAAATTTTTGTAACCACACAAAAGCTAACTTCTGTAAATAGACCAAAACTTGATGATGTTTACAAAGTTGGTGTTATTTGCAACATTACCCAAATAGTGAATCAACAAGAAGATATTATAAGAGTGACTATTCAAGGTAAATATCGTGGTATTTTAAAAGAGATTACAACTGATACAAATTGCTTATTTGCTAAAGTAGAAGAAGTTCCTAGAAGTGAAATTACCGATAGTGAAAAAGGTGATGCTTTAGTAAGAGCAGCAAAAAATGTATTTGAACAATATATATCTATTACACCTAGCTTTTCAACTGATTATCTTTATAAACTAAGTCTTTGTAAAGATGCCTCTGAAATTGCTGATTATATAGCTAGTAATATTATTACCGACTATACAAATAAACAGACAATTCTAAATATCTTTGATATTGAAGCAAGGCTGGAAGCCTTAATTGAATTGCTGTTGGAGGAAATCAATGTTATTGAAATTGAAAATGACATTGTGGAAAAAGCCAGACAGAATATAGAGAAAAATCAAAGAGATTATTTTCTAAGGGAACAACTTGCAGTAATTCAAGAAGAACTTGGTGAACAGGACAATCCTGAATCTGAATCAGAAGAATATAAAAAGAAAATTTTAGATTTACACCTTGATGAAGAAATTAAAAAGACTTTATTAAAAGAATGTGCTAAACTTAAAAAGATGGGTTATTCAAATCAAGAAGCTACTGTGATTCGTACATATCTTGATACTTGTCTTGATTTGCCATGGAATAAGTTTACAACTGATAAACTTGAAATACATAAAGTAAGAAAGTCTTTAGATAAAGAACATTATGGTTTAAATAAGGTTAAAGATAGAATTATTGAACAACTTGCAGTTAAAATTCTTAATCGTAAAAATAATTCACATATCATTTGCTTAGTTGGACCTCCTGGTGTTGGTAAAACTTCTATTGCACAGTCTATTGCTAAAGCTATTGGCAAGAATAGTGCAAGAATTGCCCTTGGTGGTATTCATGATGAAGCAGAAATCAGAGGTCATAGAAAGACATATATAGGTTCTATGCCGGGTAGAATTATCAATGCAATGAGAAGTGCAAAGAGTATGAACCCTTTGATTATTCTTGATGAAGTTGATAAACTTGGACAAGACTACAAAGGTGACCCAACATCAGCTTTGCTTGAAGTTCTTGACGGTGAACAGAACAGTACATTTGTTGACCATTACTTAGAAATTCCTTTCGATTTATCCAATGTAATGTTTATCACAACTGCAAATGACTTGTCACTTATCCCTGCACCATTAAGGGATAGAATGGATATTATTGAACTTCCATCATATACAAGAGAAGAAAAGCTAAATATAGCTAAAAAGCATTTAATTAAGAAACAACTTGAATTAAATGGTCTTGATAAGACACAGTTTAAGATTACTCCTAAGGGTATTTATTCGTTAATAGATTATTATACAAGAGAAGCCGGTGTTCGTTCATTAGAAAGAACAATAGCTTCCTTAATGAGAAAGTCAGCAGTTAAAATACTTACAGAAAATGTTGACTCAGTTTCTATTACAGATAAGAATGTTCAAGAATTCTTAGGTGCTTATAAATTTACTGATGACGCGAAGAGTAAACGCAATGAAGTTGGCGTTGTAAACGGCTTGGCTTGGACTTCAGTTGGTGGTACATTGTTACCTATAGAAGTTGCATTAATGCCGGGTAAGGGTAATATTCAATTAACCGGTTCATTAGGTGAAGTAATGCAAGAATCAGCAAAGATTGCTATTACTTGTATCCGTACTATGAGTGAAAAGTACATAATCAATAATGATTTTTATAGGAAAAATGACATCCATCTTCATGCCCCGGAAGGTGCAGTTCCAAAAGATGGACCATCAGCCGGTGTAACAATGGCAACTGCTATTTTCTCAGCATTAACTAATATGCCTGTAAGAAGTGATGTTGCTATGACAGGTGAAATTACTTTAAGAGGTAAAGTTCTTCCGATAGGTGGACTGAGAGAGAAAAGTATGGCAGCCTATAGAAATGGTATGAAAACTGTTATCATTCCTTATGATAACATTAAAGACCTTGAAGAAGTTGATGATGTAGTTAAAGAAAAGGTTGAATTTAAACCGGTAAAACATATAACTGAGGTTTTAGAAATTGCAATTTGCAATTACAATAAATCATTTGCAAAGAACATAAGCACATCTGTTAAAGATGGCCTAGTTAATGCAATTAGACAGTAGGAGGTAATTATGACTTTTAATAGTGCAGAATTTGAATTTGCTTGTGGTACAAGCAGTCAGTTACCTCAGTCAACTAAACCTGAAGTTATTTTTTCCGGCAAAAGTAATGTTGGTAAGTCATCACTTATCAATAAACTTTGTGGTAGAAAGGCTTTGGCCAGAATTAGCTCAAAGCCAGGTAAAACTGCAACAATTAACTTTTTTGATGTTGATGATTTTCATCTTGTAGATTTACCGGGTTATGGTTATGCAAAGGTAAGTAAAGCTGAAAAACAAAGATGGGCAGAACTAATGGAAGGCTATTTTGACCAAGAAAGAGCCTTTTGCCTAGTTGTTCAGTTACTTGATATGCGACATAAACCAACTCAAGATGATATTGGTATGATTAGTTTTTTACACAATAGTGGTTTGCCATATATTGTGGTTCTTACAAAGCTGGATAAGCTAAAGAAATCAGAAGTTAATAAGAATTTAGCTATGATTGGGGAAACTCTAAAAGAGTTTGATGATATAAGATTATTTCCATTTTCAGCACAAACAGGGGAAGGTGCCGAGTCAATAATCGGTGTTATTAATGAAAGTGTTGAGGAATACTTAAAAGATTCAGAGGAGGAATAAAAATGGAGAAGAAGCCATTTATTACTTTGGAACAGGCTAAGGATATTATTAAGGACATTCCTACACCATTCCATATTTATGACGAAAAGGGTATTAGAGAAAATGCTAGAGCACTTAACAAGGCTTTTAGTTGGAACAAAGGTTATAAGGAATATTTTGCAGTAAAAGCTACTCCTAACCCATATCTAATGAAGATTTTACAAGAAGAGGGTTGCGGTATGGACTGCTCTTCTTATACAGAACTTGAACTATGTGAGGCTTGTGGTATCACAGGTAGTGACATTATGTTTAGTTCAAATGTTACACCTGTACAGGATATGAAAAAGGCTTATGAACTAGGTGCTAACATTAACCTTGATGATTTAACTCATGTGGAGTTTATCAAAAAGGTTTGTGGTGTTCCAAAGACAATTTGTTGCAGATATAATCCGGGTGGTGTTTTTAAACTAGCTGACAGTGAAGAAAAAGTTCAGGTTATGGATACTCCCGGTGACTCAAAGTATGGTATGAGTGAAGAACAAATGGTTGAAGCATTTACTGAACTTAAAAAGGCCGGTGCTGAAGAATTTGGTATTCACGCATTTTTAGCATCAAATACCGTTTCAAATGAATATTATCCTGAACTAGCCGGTATTCTATTTAACCTAGCAGTTAGACTACACAAGAAAACAGGTGTACATATTAAGTTTATCAACCTTTCAGGTGGTGTTGGTGTTGATTATAAACCTGAACAGCCAAAGAACGACATTGCTATTATCGGTGAAGGTGTTAGAAAAAAATTTGAAGAAATCCTTGTTCCTGAGGGAATGGGCGATGTAGAAATCTACACAGAACTTGGAAGATATATGCTTGCACCATACGGTGCTTTGGTTGCTACTGCGATTCATGAAAAACATATTTATAAGGAATACATTGGTCTTGATGCTTGTGCAGCAAACCTAATGCGTCCTGCAATGTATGGTTCTTATCACCATATTACTGTTCTTGGTAAAGAAAATGAACCTTGCGACCATAAGTATGATGTTACAGGTGGCCTATGCGAAAATAACGATAAATTCGCTATTGACAGAATGTTACCAAAGATTGATATGGGTGACATTATCTATATTCATGATGCCGGTGCTCATGGTTTCTCAATGGGCTACAACTACAACGGTAAGCTAAGAAGTGCAGAGGTACTACTAAAGGAAGATGGCTCACATAAATTAATTAGAAGAGCAGAAACTCCAGGTGACTACTTTGCTACTTTTGATTTTTCTGATGACTTTAAGTTACCAAAAGACTAATTTTAATTAAGCAATTTTCAGAGATTATGATTAATTTCATAATCTCTGTTTTTTTTAAAGAGGTGTATTATGTTAAGACAAATACAATATTTTCATTGAGTGATAAAGGTGCTTTCATTACAGGTACAGACTTTATGTGTGATGGTGGTGCTACTGCCAGTTATTACTATGGCCCATTAAAACCTTAATTTCTTAATAATCTTATTACCGACTACAGAAAAGTAGTCGGTATTTTTATATTTGTACAAAATTAATTATATTATAGTGAATGTTTAGTGAAAATTATGTGTACAACCGTTGATTTACTTGACTTTTATACAAATTAGTGTTATACTTCTTAATAGTTCGTTACCGAACTAAGAGGTACTTTATGGAAGCAAATGAACTGTTGTCTGTTGCTAGACAGATTAAAAAATTAATTAATAAAAAAATGGAACCGGTTTTAGCCGATTGTGAATTAAAACCTATTGAGGTTGATATATTGGTGTTCTTATATAATCACCCATATGTGGATACTTCAAAGGAAATAATGAAGATATTTCATTTATCCAAAGCTCATATTTCTCATTCTTTGGATAACCTAAGAGAGAATGGTTATATTCGTCTTGCTGAGGACAGTAAAGACCACAGAATAATGCATATTATTATCGAAAAAAGAGCAATGGATATAATAGATAAAGTTGATAAAGTGTATTGTAATTGTAAAAATGTAATTCAAAAGGAAATCACAAAAGATGAAATTTCTGTACTTAAGTCTATAATACACAAAATTAATGACAATGTAGAAAAGGAACTTAACTCATAGTTCTTTATACGAAGGGAGTTATTTATGGATAAGCTACTTAATTATGCAAAAAGCAATGTTGATTTGTGTGTTACTCATGACTCAATCAACAAAGGCTTATATGCAGAGTATGGTGTAAAAAAAGGTTTAAGAGATGAAAACGGTCAAGGTGTTTTAACAGGACTTACAAATATATCTCAAATTACTGCCTTTAAATATATTGATGGAGTAAAGACACCTTGTGATGGTGAACTTCTTTATCGTGGATATAATGTTCAAGATATTGTAAATGGCTCAACAGGTAAGAAGTTTATTTTTGAAGAAGGTGCATATCTTCTATTATTTGGTGAACTTCCAACAGAAAGTCAGTTAAGCAAATTCAAAATTGCTCTTTCTGACGGTATGGAATTACCAACTAATTTTACTCGTGATGTAATTATGAAAGCTCCTACTGCTGACATTATGAACTCAATGACTAGAAGTATTCTTACTTTAGCATCATATGATAAAGATAAGGACAACCTTGAACTTTCCAATGTATTAAGACAATGTATGATGCTTATTAGTACATTCCCAATGATGGCAGCATATGCGTATCACGCATATAACCACTACGAAAATGACGGTAGTATGTATATTCATAGACCTGATCCTGAACTTTCTATTGCTGAGAACTTTCTTCGTATGATTAGACCGGATCAAAAATATACAGAACTTGAAGCAAGAGTTCTTGATATTGCTTTACTACTTCATATGGAACATGGTGGTGGTAATAACTCAACCTTTACAACAAGAGTTGTTACTTCTTCAGGTTCAGATACATATTCAGCTATTGCTGCTGCTATGTCATCACTAAAAGGTAAGAAGCATGGTGGTGCTAACATTATGGTTATGAATATGATTGATGATATTCGTCATCATGTATCTGATTTCTATGATGAAGATGAAATTGAAAATTATCTAAAAAAGATTCTTAATAAAGAAACATTTGATAAGCAAGGTCTTATCTATGGTATGGGTCATGCAGTTTATTCATTATCTGACCCAAGAGAAAAAGTATTTAAGAGATTTGTTGAACAGCTTGCAGAAGAAAAGCATCGCAATGATGATATGACTTTATATAACAACATTGAAAAACTAGCACCAAAGGTTATTGCTGAAAAGAGAAAGATTTACAAAGGTGTTAGTCCTAATGTTGACTTCTACAGTGGCTTTGTTTACGATATGCTGGGTATCCCTAAGGAACTATACACACCGTTGTTTGCAATTGCAAGAATAGTTGGTTGGAGTGCTCACCGTATTGAGGAACTTGTAACTACTGATAAGATTATCAGACCTGCATACAAGAGCCTTGTAACAAATAGAGATTATGTAAAAAGAGAGGACAGATGTAATTGAGTAGTATCCAAGAAGATTTCTTTCTAAGAAGTATTAATATTGACAATATATTCAAAACTTTTGAAAAAGCTGATTATCTATTTTTATATAGCATAAAGCATTGTATGGAAAATTCAGAAATTGAAGATGGTGTTTATCTTTCAGATTTAGCTGAATATATGCATATGTCTATTACTGATATTTCCAAAGCAGTAAAAAAGCTTCAGCAAAAAGGTTATGTAGAATGGCATACCGATGATAAAAAAGAAAGAACATATATCACTCCTACAACTAAGGCAGTTTCTGAAATGCACAGTCAGAAAGAAAGTTTAGTAAGTGCTTATAGCAAGATTATTGCTAATATTGATGGAGAAGATTTAAAAACTACTATTGATACACTTGCTAAAATCAGAAAAATTTTAGGTGAATAAATAATTAAAGGTCTGTAGAAATACAGACCTTTCAGCATGTCGAAAAAGTCCAGCGAAAGCTGGGCTTTTGTTGTTTATGGTGGTATAATAAAGATGGTGATGAAGATGTTAGAAAAGGAGAGTAAACAGAAGTGCCTGTAGCTGCAAAAAGATATGCCGATGAACTGTTAAAAGAAATTAATGCCGACAGAGAAGCACATGGCAAAGCACCTTTCGATGATGATAAAAACGGATATATATTAGGAGTAGAAGTTACGCCTGGCAATGTTCATGACAGTGTAGCTTTTGATGATGTGTATGAAGAAGTAACTGAAAGGTTTCCAAAAGTAAAAACAATAGTAGCAGACAGTGCGTGCAAAACACCACATATATGTAAAAAAGTATTCGATGACTGCAGAGTTATTTCGTTAAGAAGGGTTTTGTTATGTAACCATCTGCACCTAAACCAAGACCAATAATTTTGTCTTAATCTCTTCATCTTTAGCAGTATGAAAGATAACAAGAATATCAGATGATTTACGAATTTCTTTCATAAAGTCTAAACCGTCACCATCAGGTAACATAACTAGAATCATAATATTAGGTGTTATTTCTTTAACTGCTTTTCAGCAGTAGTAATGTTATTTGCAGAAAATATATTTTCATAGCCTTCTTTTCTTAAAGCAGGCTCAATCATATTAATAATTTCTTGTTTATCATCAAGTAAAAATATTTTTGCATCATTCATAATCATTATTCATACTTTCTTGTAAACAAAAATTACATTACTATATTTTAACATATTAAGAGGACAATTCCAAATATCACTTTTAT
>ERZ1031557.78-NODE-78-length-18384-cov-5.812756_pt1 | contig 18384 bp, 9 predicted proteins | sample MGYA00518175_ERZ1031557 | MGnify/ENA primary metagenome ERZ1031557 (study PRJEB33719, sample SAMN04261169) | wastewater metagenome | biome: rural village; feature: human; material: feces | host: Homo sapiens | place: El Salvador | collected 2014-01-14 ... | reverse complement strand
TTAATTTCACCACTAACAAGCGGGTCATACACTATAAACGCCTATTACAATGGAACAAATATTGTTCTTGATGAAGATGTTTCATTACGTCAGGGGCAAAAAGTTATGGTTACGATTCTTTCTCCGGAACAAAAAACTCGTAGGGCTGTTGACTGGGATTCTTACGTGGTAAAATCAGACCGCGGACAGAATGTTGAAAAAGATATGAAAGAAATGCGTGCTGATGACAGAGTTTAACAAAGTTTTTTTTGACACCGCACCTTTTATATACTATTTGGAAAGGAATGAATTCTTTTTTGACAAAGTAAAATCATTTTTTCAAGAATGTTATCGGAAGCAAATTGAATTTGTTACATCAACTATTACTGTTGAGGAATATTGTGTATATCCCTACAGAAATATGGATCTTGAACAAGTTTATCGCTTTGAGAAATTTTTGAATGATCTGAATTTTACAGTTCTTGACATTACGAATGAAATTGCGCATCAAGCTGCAAAAATCAGAGCGGATTTCAAGGATTTCAAAGCAATGGATTCTTTTCAATTGTCTTGTGCAGTTTGCAGCAGTTGCGACTTGTATTTTGGCAATGATAAACAGTTACTCCAGTTCAGTAAGATTCCAGTAATTACAATAGACCAGTTATAATTTCTTACCTGTTTATTAAACACAACAAACTTTTTCGTAGTGCAAAAACACTATGGAAAATCAAATTTCAGAACAATATCAAATAACTCCAAAAATCTCATGCATTGTTCCTGTTTACAATGTTGAAAAATATCTGCGCCGTTGCGTTGATTCTATACTTAATCAAACATTTACTGACTTTGAATTGATTTTAGTTGACGACGGAAGCCCTGATAATTCTCCTGCTATTTGTTATGAGTATGCTGTAAAAGACAGTCGAATAAAAGTGATTCATAAAGTAAACGGCGGTGTTAGTTCTGCGCGTAACGTCGGGCTGGATGTGGCTAAAGGTGAGTGGATTTGTTTTGTAGATAGTGATGACTTGATTGAAGCGGATTATATGCAAAAAATGTATGAAGCTGCGATTAATAATAATTCTGATTTTATTATGTGCGGAATACAGCAAATTGCTGGATATGAAACTCTTAAAAATAATTATAAAAAGAAAATAAAAAAAAATACAGTTTGTAAAAATCGACGTGAATTTCTTCAAAAAATTATTCGCTTACGCTCAAGACTGGAGAATGCTGTAGTACTGCATTCTCCAGTCAATAAACTTTTCTGTGCTAGTTTATTGAACGGAATTAGATTTAGAGAAGATTTGCTTGTCTGTGAGGATTATGTATTTAATCTTCATTATTTTTATCAAATTAAAAGTGCAGTATTTTTGTATGATGAACTCTATGTTTATTTATTGAATACTTCTTCTGCTACTCATAATTTCAAAAGCAAGTATATTGAAGATATATTATTTGCTTTAAGTGAAATTAAAAACTTTTATGACAAAAATCATTTGAATCATCATTCGTATAATATTTATAGAAATTCCGTTTTTTATCAGTGTCTTGTTAATTATATATCAGAATATGTAAATAAATTGGAGTAAATTCAATGATTTCTATGGAATGGATGAATTTGTTTGGGCTTTACAGTTGTGCACGATATGCAGTACGAAGGAAAACGATTATACAGTTGGGAAAGAATTTCCCAACTGTATAATCGCTTATGGCATCTCTAAAAACTCGGTAAACTGGGTTTTTAGAGACAACTTTATTTTGTAACTCTTAGTTCAAGTATGCGCGGGCTTTGTGATTGTTCGCAGATGAGCTTTACATTCATTATGGCTGTTCTTCGTGACTTTGCCTTTTCTTTGATGATTTTTGCGGGAACTTCAATCTGTGTGTCGGTTAGTTTTTCACCGTCTGTTCCGGCCAGAGTTACTGAAGAAAGTTCTGTGTCGTCAATATATACTTTTATTGTTCCTGCATCTTTACCGTATGTTGTAAGAACAATTTTATTTTTGTTTGTATTGTCGAATTTCATTCTGTAAGAAATAAATCCTTCACATGACATAATCTTTCTGTAACTGCGGTCAACTTCTGGGATATATCCCATTTCTGTTGCTTCGTTTTTGAAACGGTGTTCAACTTCACTTTGCTGGCGGCCGGGTTCAACGAAGTCAACGGTTATGCTTTCGTATTTCGCTTCACGCTCGTCTTCTGCGGGGTTTGATGCATTGAAGTAAACGGAATAGCGTGTGTGGTGAATGTCGTAGAAAGGCTTGAGTGTGTATGAAGTTCCGTTTTCTGCGGCAGATTCTTTTGTTGCAAAAGTCAGGTTTTCTTTGTCCAAAACTTCTATCCAGCCCTGCGGTGTAAGTGGGTCGGCGGTGATGGCAGAAATTTTCTGTGCCGGAGAGTTCATGTACACAAGCTGGTTGTCTACGGTGTCGTTGGGCATTGCACGTTTTCCCATGTCTGCGGCAAGAACGAGTGGTCCGTAAAGTATGCTGAAGTTTCCGCTTCTGTCCCTTGTTCTTCTTGTGTGAAGGTTCATCGGAAGATTTACGGAATAAGTTTCGCCTGCGCTTATTTTTTCAGACTTGAGTTCGTAGCCGTCAGCGTTTCTTGCATCTTCTGTCCATAAAGGTTTGCGTATTTTTAATGAACGCGGACTTTTTCCTTCAGAAAGAATTTTTATCTGCGCACTTTGTTCATACGGAAATTTTGTTTCGATGGCAATTTTCCATCCGTCTTCTGTAGTAATTGCAGACGGAATAAACAGATTTATGTAAATTGTTCCGTCGTAGTCTTTTGCAATAAAGCGGTTGTATCGTGCAGGATTTTCCATTCCGGTTCCGGTGCAGCACCAGAATGCATTTTCAAAACTTCCGTATACTTTATAGAAGCCGGGCAGAGTAGAAACAAAATATGTTTTTGCTCCGGTGACCGGTTCCTGTGAGGCAAGTATGTGATTGTAAAGTGCAGTTTCGTAATAATCGGCTGCATCTGCGTTTTTGTTCCACCTGAAAATATATTCAGAAAGTTCAAGCATGTTGTAAGTGTTGCATGTTTCGCAGGTGTCGCGTCCGAGTGTTTCCTGGTATTCAGGGCCAATGTGTTCGCCTATTGAATTTCCCCCGATAGCATAACTTCTTTTTTTTGTTACAGTGTCAAAAAAGAATTCTACGGCTGTGCGGTATTCCGTTTTGCCTGTGAGTTCGTATAGTTTTGCAAGACCTATGAATTTTGGTATCTGAGTGTTTGCATGAAAGCCCTGCAGTCTGTCTGACTGTTTCATTGCAGGTTTTACAATTTCCTGGTGAATGAAACGTTCTGCCATTTTGAGATATTTTTCATCTTTTGTAATACCATATAAGTCAGCAAAGACTTTGCACATTCCGCCGTGTTCGCAGGTGAGCATTTTCTGGAACTGTTCTTCTGTCATATTGGCTGTTCCGTTTACTGCCCAGTCTGCCATTTTTTTTACGATTTCAAGTGCGTCTTTGTTTTGTGTAAGAGTGTATGCGTCAATGAGTCCTGCGTAAATTTTATGGACAGAATACCACGGTACCCAGTATTTTGCCAGGCTGAACCGGTCAACTTCAAAATTTCCTGTAAACGCTGTGTCAAAGGGAACAGAAGGAACTCCGCCGATGTAGCCGTCTGCGCGCTGTATTTCCTTAAGTTCGGAAACAACGTAGTCCAGTTTTTCTTTTGCCTGCGCATTTCCTGTAGAATTAACAAAAGCAGAAAGTGCAGACATGTAGTGTCCAAGACTGTGTCCCTGGATCTGCATGCTTTCCCAACCACCGTAAGTTGCTGCCCTAGGTCTTTTTCCTGCGGCGATTCTGCACGGGGCAAGAAGTCTGTCTGGATCGAGCCTTAAAACATATTCAAGACCTGTCTTCTGCGATTTCTGGAATAATGAATTTTCTTCAAGAACCGTTTTCTGTGCGCTCATACAGGCTTCTCCTAAAAATAAAAATACTGCTGTTAAAATAATTGACTTTCTCATACACATATTTTATTTTGGAATGTGTAATTTTTGTAGATACAAAATACAGAGAATGTGTGCGGAATTCCGACTTTTTTACTCTGTTTCTATTTCGCGTAAAGAGGTTTTATGAATTACTTTCATTTTTCGCATGTAGACAAAACTGTTCCGTCTGTGTGCGGCTGTGCAATGCTTAACCCCGGCTGGTCCCACATGAGCCGCACTCTTGAAAACGATACCGTACTCATTATCGGAAAGAAAAACCGTGCTTCAATTACCTGCTGCGGACTTGAACTCGAAGTAAAACCCGGTCGCATGATTCTTCTTCCTGCCGGCGAGTTTCATTTTGGAACGCGTAAGATTCAGTCTCCTGCATCTTATTACTGGTTTCATTTCTGCCAGTGTGAAAATGTAAGCGGACAAAAGCGTTTTTATGCGCCCCACCTTATGGAAGAAAAAGAAGCACTTACAATTCTGAGCAGTCCTGCAATTGCCTATGAAAGACTTTGTGATTCAATAATTCTTCCGCAGAGCCTGGACCTTAAAAATACTTCTTCTGTAACGCGCATGTGTTCGGATATTCTTTGCGAATACCAGAAGCCTTCTTTTTCTTCACTTGTGTACCGCATTAAACTGATTAATCTTCTTCTTAAACTGAGTGGCGAGTGTTTCAATGAGGATCAGCCCTTCCAGAAATCCGGCGGAACCCCGTCTATTGTAAGACAGCTTATTGTAATGATGGAAGATGAACTTTCAAATGCAGATGCGTCAGTTAAATTTTTTGCAGACAGAATGAATGTCAATGCAGACTATCTTGGGCGAATCTTCAAGAACGCGATGCATATTCCGGTCGGACAGTATATTGCAAGAAGAAGGGTTGAACTTGCCTGTACAAGACTACGCGAAAGTTCTGACAGAATTGATGACATTTTTGTCCAGTGCGGTTTTGGTTCACGCCGCCAGTTCTATGAAGAATTTTCGCGCATTACAGGAAAGACACCGCGCCTTTACCGCGATGAATGTGCCTTTATGGGAATCAATTCTCTGTAGAAAAAGTCTCCTCTTCGGATGAAGCAACTTCGAGTGCTGCCGAAGCCAGATCTGAATTCAGTTTGTAGCGTGCAGCTTTTTCCTTTGTTGTTCCGGGAAGCCCCAGCGACATGCGTTCTTCTTGTTTCTTTTTTTCCTGTTCTTCAAAAAGAATTTTTGCATGCATCAGAATATCGCTTGCAATGTCTGCCCTTACGTGAAGGGACTGTGCAACCTGTGCTTCATAAGGAGTTAAGGAGTTAAAGGAGTTAAGACAAATGCTTTTGTGGACTTGAAATCCCCATTCCCTCAAGGCTGTTGTCTTAACTCCCTTAACTCCTTAACTCCTTTAACTCCTCGAAAAACTATACGAAAAACATGATCAGCACTTGGGCGATAATCACCCTGACAAACATGCCGAGGGGATAAACCGTGGCATAACTGATGCTTGGCGTGGGTTGCGGCTTGTTGCAAAGCGGTGTGTTTCGTCGCGCACACGCTGCAGAAGCCTGAGAGCATCACTTCTTTTGGGAAGACAGACCGGTTCGCTTTTTCCGGGACGGTAAATTTCTTCATCACGTTTTGCAAGACCCGCTATCGGTATTTCAAGTCCGAGCGCAGAAATTATTCCGTGTACGGCATTTACCTGGCCTATACCGCCGTCGATTAAAATAAGGTCTGGCAGTTCCTTTCCTTCGTTTACAAGACGCGTGTATCTTCTGGACGCAGCCTCGCGCATTGAAGCAAAGTCGTCAATTATTCCGTCTGTAGTTTTGAGTCTGAAATATCTGTAATTTTTTTTGTCCGGGTTTCCGTTCAGAAAACTGATTAAACTTGCGACAGGAAATTTTCCGCCTATGTGTGCTATATCAAAACCTTCTATGCGCACTGGAAGTTTTGGCAGTTCAAGTATTTCCTGAAGTTCCCGCATTGCAGGAAAGTCACCGCGTTCCCTCATAAGGCGGATTATATCTTCGTGTGCATTTTCTTTTGCCATATTCAGTGCAGCCCGGTGAAGTGCAAGTCCTGTTCCGCTTTGGCCGCGTTCCTTTGTAGTATTTTCCATATCTTCTGCAGAGGTTTCTTTTGATTCCGGAACAGAAATTATCTGTATGAGCGTTCCGTATTTTTCTTCCATCCAGCGGCAGATGTTTTCTGTAATGTCATTTTCGGTAACATAAATCTTTGGCGGAATTTCATTTTTGTCAGTATAGTATGCGCCCATGAATTCTGCGCAGAGTTCTGAATCTTCATTAAGACTGGACGTTCTGTAATTGTCGCGGCCCAGAAGTTTTCCGCCGCGCATCTGCATGACTGTAAACGAAATGAGTTCGCCTTCGCGCCAGTATGCTATATAGTCGCGGTCGTCAGAGTCAAAGCCTTCTACAATATTCTGGTTCTGCATTATGCTAAGCGCTTTGAGTCCGTCCCTGAGCCGTGCTGCCTTTTCAAAGTTCATGTCCTGCGCGGCTTTTTTCATTTCGGCTTCAATTTTTTTTGATGTTTCTTCGCCTTTGCCCTCAAGTAGGGACTGTATTTCTTCGATATATTCTATATAGGTGGGTTCGCAGCCTTTATCTTTGCACGGTGCCAGACATCTTCCGATGTGATAGTACATGCACGGCGAGGCGGCACTCATTTTTCGGCAGTGCCTGAGCGGGTATATCTCGTACAGCGTTTCCAGAAAAGTTTCAAGAGCATTGGAATCGGGATAGGGACCAAAGTAAACCGAACCGTCCTTTACAATGTTCCGTGTCTTTATGAGCCGCGGGAATTTTTCTCTGGTAAGCTTGAGCGACGGGTAGGATTTTCCGTCCTTAAGACAAATGTTGTAACGCGGGCTGTACTTTTTTATGAGGTTGTTTTCAAGAAGAAAAGCTTCGTATTCATTGCCTGTCGTTGTGTATTCTATGCTGGCGGCGTTTGCTATAAGAAGACGAGTCTTTATGTCCTTATTTCCGCTAAAGTAGGATGAAAGCCGGTTTCTGAGGTTTTTTGCCTTGCCTACATAGATGACTGTTCCCGACGGATTGCGCCACATATAGACACCGCTTTGTGAAGGAGCTCTGAGTGCAGTATTGTGCAGCGTCTCGTAAAAGGGGAGTTTGTTTTTTGAATCGGAATTACCGGAGTTACTCATATGCGTGTCAACAATAGTATAAAATATGTTTCAGCAATTATAGCATTTTTTGCGCTGTTTTTAAATCCCGCCGGAACACAGGAACGTAAAATTATTCTTGGCGGTAAAGCCGGCTGGCCCGAACTTTCCGTGCAGGATGGAATTGTTTCGGGAACAGGTCGCTTCGGTTACGAAAGCAGGCAGCTTGACACAAACGGCCGGCGGCTTGGTCTGGACACAGACATGCTTTTGGACTTCGAGGGCAGCAGTGTAACTGACCGTGCAGAAAACTACAGCGTGGACTCGGACTCTTCTGTCATTTCACAGAATGCGGCTATGGGAAAGAGCGGCCGTCTATTCCGGGGTACAGGCGGAATCCGTCTTCGCGGCAACAGCAGTTCAGTCTTCGGAAAAAGTGGAACAACAGGTCCTTTTACAATTGAATTCTGGCTCAATCCTTTTATTGCAGAAAACGGTGAAATTGTTTTTTCTTGGCGTTCTTCAAGAACAGTTGCAGGTTATCCTCTTTACCAGTTTATTTCTGCTTCGTTTTTTAACAACACTCTTGTCTGGACTTTTTCAAATGTTTTTGACGGTTATACAAAAAATGACGGTGCCGTAACACTTTCTGGATACAAAGCTGTAGTTCCCGAAAAATGGTCGCATCATTCAATAAGCTACAATGACGAAAACGGTTGCCTCGAATACTGGGTGGACGGTTCGCTTGAATCCCTTGTTTATGTTACATCAAACGGGCGTGAAGCAGGCGGTTCCGTTCATTCAATGATACTCGGTGTTGTGGCAGACGTTGAAATCTGCCCCGAATTTACAGGACTTGCAGATGACTTTAACCTTGTGCGCTCTGCCGTTTCTGAAGACGACGGAAGTCTTCTCTGCGACATCTACGGAACCGAAGGCGGCCGTCTTGAAACAATGCCTATAATGGTTTCAAAGGGTGCAGCATTAAAAAGAGTAGACGCGGTAACAACCGTTCCGGAACAGACAGACATTCTTTTTTATGTAAGAAGCGGGGACAATTTTTTTAACTGGACACGGAGCGAGCCTGAATGGATTGCAGTAAATCCGGGCGAAGAAATTGCTGATGTAAAGGGATTGTATTTTCAGGTCGCTGCAGAACTTCTTCCAGACGGAGCCGGAACAAAAACGCCGTCACTTACCCAGCTTGAACTCACATTTGACGAGGTGCCTTCTCCGCTTGCGCCGTTTACGGTAATTGCAACTCCGGGTGACGGTGAAGTAACACTCAGCTGGTCGTATTCCGTAGACAACACTGCGGGCGGATATTACGTGTATTACGGGGAGCGTCCGGGGGAATACCTTGGCAGAACTGCAGCAGAAGGCCGCTCACCAATCAGGGCAGGAAACAGTTCGTCCTTTACCGTAAGCGGTCTTAGGAACGGAAAGATATATTATTTTGCGGTTGCATCTTATTCAAAAATTGACGACAGAATAACAGGGGAACTTTCAAAAGAAGTGTTTGCCCGGCCGCAGAAAAAAACAGAAAAATCAGTCAGACAGAGGTAATTATGGATGTACTAAAATCACAGAACGGAATCATTTTGGAGCGGGCTGAATCAGCTGTTCTTTCCAGGGACTATGACCTTGCTGCAAGACTGTACAAGGGGCTTTTAAGAACTGACCCGCAGAACAAGGACCTTCTTGTAAAACTGGGAAACATATACGTAAAAAGCGGTGACGACAAAAGTGCCCTTCCTTATTTCAAGGAAATTGTGCGGACCGATCCCGAAAATATTTCAGCTCTCAATAACCTCGGTGCAATTTACAGAAGGCTCGGAATGTACGATGAGTCAATAGCGGTTTTGGAACAGGCTGTTATTGCAGACGAGTCAAATATGCAGGTTTTCTACAATCTGGGCTTTACGTACAAACTCATGGGTCGTTACGATGATGCGCTCCAGTGTTTCAATACTGTAGTTGAGGCCAATCCTGATGACGTACTTGCATACAATCACATCGGTTCAATTTATGCGCTTAAAAACCAGAATAAAGAAGCAGTTCTTTCCTATCAGCGCGGTTTGAAGATAGACCCCAACCATCCTGTACTTCACCTGAATCTTGCAGAAAGCTATCAAAAACTTGGGGAATATGAAAGAGCTTCAGTTGAATATGAATCGGCGCTCAGGGCAAAACCGGGCTGGCTTGATGCAATAGACGGATACGCCGATCTTCTTCTCAAGCGCAACAAAACAAAGGCTGCAGGCGACATTGTAAGGCATGCAATAATCATAGACCCGCAGAATTCTTCCATGCACACAAAACTCGGCGATGTACTCAGAAAGCAGAGTGAATATGACGGTGCCGAATCAGAATACAACGAAGCGCTCAGAATTGATCCCGATAACACAAAGGCAATGTCAGGACTTGCAGATACTTTTGAAAGTACGGAGCGCGCAGATGAAGCCGTCTCCGAAATGGAAAAAATAGAAACGCTGCGTCCCGAAGACAAAAATATGCTGCGCCGTTTTTCACGCATACTTCTTACGGCAAACAGACTGAATGCAGCCAGCCAGAAAATAAAAAAACTGTGGGATGAAAATCCAAAAGATCTGCATGCTCTCAATCTTCTTGGCCAGTACTATATATGTAAGGGTGAAGACTCAAAGGCACTCGGCTGCTTTAAAAAAATCCATGCAATAAATCCTGCCGCCACTGAATTTTACCGCGACGGTGGAAAGCGTTACAGTCAGACAGGCAACTATTCAAAGGCAGAAGAATTCCTTCAGAAATTTTTGAACCAGAATCCCGAAGACTTTGAAGGAAACAGAATGCTCGCCGAGACATACGAAAAGTCCGGTCGGTTAAGTGATGCGCTCGCAATTTACAGAAAACTCGATGTGCTTGACGGTGACAATCTTGCAGCAAAGCAGGGAACAGACCGCGTAAGTGCAAAGATTCTGGGAACGGCCGCACCTGTTGCAGCAAAACCTGCAGATGACTTTGAGTTTGACGAATTCTCTTCTGCAGATGAAGACATAAACCCTGATTTTGACTCTCCCGTAGAAACAGAAGCCGTCGGTGATGACACAATTCCCGAAGCAGAATTTCCTGACATTGAAGAAGATACTCTTGAGCCTCTTTCAAAAGAAGAAGAAAATGCAGATGTATTTGAAAAAGATTTGGATGAAGAAGACGAAGCATTTGAACCGCAGGAAAATGATTCAATAGAAGAACTTGCCCGCGATGATTCAGACCCGGATGATTTTTTCAGCGACAATCCGTTTGCATATTCAGCTGATAATGCTTCAAGCCCCAAAGAAGAAGAAATGGAAACTCAGTTTTTGCCCGAAGAAATTGAAACCGAAGACGAAAAGAAAAGTGCAGTTCCTGAATGCGCACCGCAACCAGTGGCTGAACCCAAACCAAAACCTTCTGCACTGCAACTGAAAGACGAAGATATTCCTGCTGCCAACTTTGAAGATGAAGAAGAAAGCGAAGAAGTTCCCGAAGCCCAATTCATTGAAGAAGAAGAGCCCGTCGAAGAAGAAGTACCAGAAGCAGACTTTTGCGATGAAGACGCCGCAGAAGTGCAGCCGGCCGCGCCAAATCTTATTCCGCAGGATCTTATAGATGAGACCGCGCGCACATTTGAAAGTCTTGCAGAAGCGATGACCGACGAACTCATAGCGCAGAAATTTGGACTTGCCGCAAGCCTCTTTAAAAAATTGCGCGCTCTTATCGAGTATCTGCCGGCAGAACAGAAAGATGAGTTTTTGCAGAGCAATACAAGGCTTCAGCTCGATTACATTATATCCCGTCTGTCAGGGCGGCGCGGCCTTCTTGCGGCCGCAGATATTCTCAGAAAGAAAAATAAAATTTCAGAAACAGAAGGCAGCGTAACAGACAGCGGCCGTGCGCTCCTTGTTTCTGTTCTGGGCAATTCACTTAAACTCGTAAGAAACCTTCCCGACCGCAACATGGCCGGAGCGCTTTCAGAAAAGATAGAAGATATTCTTGAAAGGCTCCGTTAAATTCTGATAATACGCGACGATGTGAGACATTCGTTTCCGTCGCCGCAAATCAGAATATCATTTTCAAGTCTTGTTCCGCCAAGTGAAGGATCGTAAAGTCCCGGTTCAAGGGTGACAATGTTTCCTGAAACAAATGTTTCTTTCGAATCTGCCCTGAGACTCACGTAAGGATGTTCGTGAATTTCAAGTCCTGTTCCGTGGCCAAGACTGTGTGGCATTTCCCTTCCTTTTTCTGCAAAAATTTCTTTTGCCTTAAGTGCGGCATCTAGAATCGGCTTTCCGGGGCTGTACAGTTTTAAGCATTCAGCTGCGGCTTTTTCTACAAGGGAAAGAAGTTCATTCTGGCCTTCAGAAAGTTTTCCCCTTGCCACAGTGATAGTGCAGTCACTTGCGTAGCCTTCAAAACAAACGCCGTAGTCAAGTATAGAAAGACCTTCAGTTCCCCATCTGCCGGCAGTGTATCCCGGAAAAGCATGTATTGCAAAACTTCTTTCAGGACCGGCTGCAAGCGTGTCAAAGCTGGTCTTTTCGCAGCCCATTTCCCTCAGCGCGCGCTCAATGTAAAGTGCAACATCTGTTTCTTTAGAAAATTTTCCTGACCGCACATTTTCTTCTATTATATCTGTCATTACGTCGGTAATTGCGCATGCTTTTTTTGTACATGCAATTTCGTATGCATCTTTTACTGCGCGCATTTTTATTACAAAGTCGTGGACAGAATTTTCAGAACATACAAACTGGGTATCAGGAAGTTCTGCAGAAAGTTTAAGAAAACTTATGTGGCTTGTTTCCGGCGGAATACAGACTTTTGTTTTTCTGTCGCCGCAGTGTTTTGCAAGAACCGCTTTTATAGCATTTGCATAATTGCGCCCGTAGTCTGAATAAGCGCATATTTCATCTGCACGGGCCTTTTGTTCTGCAAGGTTTATGTCCCACGGAACAAGTGTTGCGGTTTTGTCTTCTGCCAGAACAAGAAGTGCGTCTCCCGGATGTCCGCAAAGATATCTTACCGCCGGGTCTCGTTTTTCTTCAAAGTCGCTGAATACTGCCGCGCCGATATTGTGTTCAGCCATAAAAGAGAAAACTTTGTTTCTTCTTTCGCTGTATATTTTATTAAAATCTGCGCCTTCAATTATTGAATCAAATTTAGTCTGCATTTTTTCTTCCTTTAATATTTGCATTTTTTTATTTCTTATCTTTGCAACAAGCAAACCAAGAATGGAATCTTTTGTCAAAGCCATGAGTGCAATTCCGACAGCAGCAAAAACAATTGCCGTAACCACAACAGGAATTCCGTTTGAAATAATTCTTCCCTTTCCGGCACACAGTGTCTGTAAGGGCGAACGCAGTAAAAGTATCGGAACAGACGACACAGCCGAAAGAACTGCAATTTTTATGCTGTACAAAAGTGTTGACTTTACGACTCCCGCTACATCTACAGAAGGACTGCGCTTAAGGAAAACAAACAGCATGACGGTGTTTACAAGACTTGCCACTGTAAGTGCAAGCGCAATTCCCCTTCCGCCCATGGGACCTGTAAGAACTGCCGCAAGTATTACGTTAACGGCAAAATTTATGAGTCCTGCAATGGTCGGGCTCTTTGTATCCTGCTGTGCGTAGAATGCCGGCGATACAATTCTGTTTACTGCAATAAAGAAAAGTCCCGCAATGTGGAACGAAAATACACCCATTGTCATCGCAATTGAATTTTCATCGAATTTTCCACCTGCAAAAACAAGTGTAATTATGTCGCGTCCCATTATGAGCGAATAGAATGTAATCGGAATTGCAATAAGTGCCATAATTTTAACAGCCTGTGTAAGCATGGAATTGAATTTGTTCCATTCAGCGCGTTTTGCAAATCCGGTAAGGTCGGGAAGAATAACTGTTCCTATAGTTACCGCGCATATTCCGAGTATTAGTTCCTGAAGCCGCAGCGAATACTGAAGGCTTGAAACAACACCTTCTCCTGCGCGCGTTGCCAGTGCAGAAGATACAATGTCGTTTATCTGGTAGCCGGCCATTCCTATAATTGTAGGTCCTACAAGGGCAATTACTTTTCTTGTTCCGGGGTTAGAAAATGCTTTTGGAAGTGAAGCAAATGTTACCTTCCAGTTATTCTTCAAAACAAACGGAAGCTGGAACAAAGCCTGAACAGCACCGCCTGTTATTACACCGATTGCCATTGCGCGTGCAGGGTTTGCCGTGTGCGGGGCAAGAATGTATGTAGCAGCAATTACTATTGAATTGAAAAGAATTGGCGTAAATCCTGAAGGCGAAAATATTTTCATTCCGTTGAGAATGCCCTGAAAAAATGCCGCTATTGAAATTACGACCAGGTAAGGGAACATTATTCTTGTAAGAACAATTGCTTCTGACATTGAAGAGGCATCTTCTGTTCCGTAAAAAATACGCAGTATTGCCGGAGCAAAAATCATTCCCACAGAAACAAAGGCAACCGTTAAAAATGTTACCAGTGTAAATGTTGCGCTTACAAAGTCCTGTGCCGTTTTTTTTGCATCTTCTGTGGAACAGTCTTCTATATAGCCTCTGAAAGTCGGAATAAATGCAACCGAAATTGAATTTTCTGCAAAAAGCCTTCTGAACAGGTTTGGAATCATGAATGCTATTCCGAATGCATCCGAATATGCTGAAGTTCCAAGAAAGCGTGCCTTTGTCATTTCACGCACAAGACCCAGTATTCTTGAAAATAGTGTCAGTACCGACAGCGACAGACCCTTTGCAAGAAGGGATGAACTTTTACCGTTTTCCATTCAGATAGAATAATACTGTTTGCCTTATTAGACAAGAAGTGTAAAATAAATTGAATTATTCAGGAAAAACAGGCCAAAATTACCCCGGAAAAGACCTTGAATGAGCTGTAAAGAGTCCGTTCTTGCCTAAATACTATTTTCCGTATAAAATATATCGTTGAGATACTTTTTTTATTGCTTAGAGCGTTTTATATTAAGGAATTCAGAAGGTTTTATATGGAAGATATTACAAATAGTGGAGCAGAAAGTACTTTGGAAGGAGCAGTTTTCAAGCCTCTTGCAAAGCCCCTGCGCATGGGAATAGACGTAGGTTCTACGACCGTAAAGGTTGTTATTCTTGGCGATAACGACGAACTTTTGTACGGGGCCTACGAAAGACATCGTGCAGATATACGCAATACGATTATTCAGGTTGTAAACAAAGCCTTTGATACGATAGAAAAAGAGCTTCCTCTTGGCGAAGAACAGACTGTTACCGTAAAAGTAACCGGTTCGGGCGGACTTTCTGTTTCGCAGTGGCTGAACATTCCTTTTATTCAGGAAGTTGTAGCCGCAACGACAGCTGTAAGAAAAATTATTCCGCAGACAGACGTTGTTATTGAACTTGGCGGTGAAGACGCCAAAATCACATACTTCAAAGGCGGTGTAGAGCAGCGCATGAACGGTACCTGCGCAGGCGGAACGGGCGCTTTTATTGACCAGATGGCAGCCCTTCTTGAAACAGATGCATCCGGCCTTAACGAACTGGCTCGGGGAGCGGGAACAATTTATCCTATTGCCGCGCGCTGCGGTGTTTTTGCAAAAACAGACGTACAGCCGCTTATAAATGAAGGAGCCCGCCGTGAAGATATAGCGGCATCTATTTTCCAGGCCGTTGTTTCGCAGACAATTTCAGGTCTTGCTTGCGGTAAGCCAATCCGCGGAAACGTGGCTTTTCTTGGAGGACCGCTGCACTTTCTTGATCAGCTTAGGGAACGCTTTGCAATAACACTCAAACTTACTCCGGAACAGACAATTGTTCCTGACAACAGCCAGCTTTTTGTCGCAAGTGGTGCCGCATATTCCGCAGAACGTTCAGTAAAATGCTCTGATCCTTCTTCACAGGGAGCAAAATTCCCTACAATAAAGGAATTCCGCGAGAGTTTAAAGAATCTTGTTGGTGCCGAAATGCAGGAAGTCCAGAGGTTGGAGCCGCTTTTTACTTCACAGGAAGAACTTGACGAGTTCAATGAGCGCCATTCAAAAGAAAAGGCACTTACCGGGGATCTTGCTACTGCAAAAGGTCCTGTATTTCTGGGATTGGACGCCGGTTCTACAACAACAAAGGCTGTTCTTACAGACACCGAAGGACGCATTCTGTGGCGTTTTTACGATGTAAATGCAGGAAACCCGGTGGAACTTGCCGTAAAGGTACTCAAAAGCCTTTACAAAATCCTGCCCAAGGACTGCTACATTGCACGTTCTGTTTCTACAGGTTACGGCGAAGCTCTTTTCCAGGCGGCCCTCGGAGTAGATGCCGGTGAAGTCGAAACAATTACCCATTACCGTGCCGCAGATTTCTTTGTTCCTGGGGTTGAATTCCTTCTGGACATCGGCGGACAGGACATGAAGTGCCTCAGAATGAAGGACGGCGCAATTATTTCAATTCAGCTTAACGAAGCATGTTCTGCCGGCTGCGGAAGCTTTTTGGACAACTTTGCAAGAACAATGGGAATGGACGTAAGGGAATTCTCAAAGATTGCGCTTCTTGCCAAAAAACCTGTTGACCTTGGAACGCGCTGTACTGTCTTTATGAACAGCAGAGTAAAACAGGCCCAGAAGGAAGGTGCCGAAGTTGCAGATATTTCTGCCGGACTTTCCTATTCAGTAATTAAAAATGCACTTTTCAAGGTAATAAAACTGCGCAAGGCAAGCGATATAGGCAAAAAAGTCGTTGTTCAGGGCGGTACATTCAACAATGATGCCGTTCTGCGTGCTTTTGAAAAAATTGCCGGTGTTAACGTTTACCGTCCTGATGTTGCAGGCCTTATGGGCGCGTACGGTTCGGCACTTATTGCACAGGATCAGTGGGAAGATTTGAGGCGCCCCAAGCCCGATGACCCCGACCAGACGCCAAAGTTTGTAAAGAGTTCCATTGCAACTCTTGAACAGCTGGACTCATTTCGCGTAGAACTTGATCTGAGACGCTGCGGAAAATGTTCAAACAACTGTCTTCTTACAATAAATACCTTTATTACCGGCGGCTCTTCTGTAGAAGGCTCAAAAGACGGGGACGGCAGAACCGTAAGAAAATTCATTACGGGAAACAGATGTGAACGCGGTGCCGAACTTGAATCAGAAAAAGGTTCAAATGTTGTTGACGCCAGCAACAAGGCAGACAAATCCGGTGACTATGACGACGGAAAAAATCTTCCCAACCTTTTTGAGTGGAAGTACAAGAGGCTTTTCCACTACGTTCCGCTCAAGAGCGAAGATGCTCCGATGGGTGATGTAGGAATTCCGCGTGTACTCAACATGTACGAAAACTACCCGCTTTGGTTTACTTTCTTTACAAAACTGGGCTTCAGGGTAAGGCTTTCACCGCGTTCGAGCCGTGCAGTTTACGAAAAGGGACTTGAAACAATTCCGTCAGAGTCGGTATGCTATCCTGGAAAAATTTCGCACGGACATGTTGAAAGCCTTCTAAAACAGGGTGTAAAATTTATTTTCTATCCGTGCGCACCTTATGAAATAACCGAAGATTCAGGGGCAGGAAACCATTACAACTGTCCTATCGTAACGAGTTACCCCGAAGTTCTGCGCAATAATGTCGACGAACTCAGACAGTCTGATTCTGTTTTGTTTATGAACCCGTTCCTTCCTATTTATGACAAAAAGCGTCTTGGTGAGCGTCTGTACGAAGAAATGGGTGAAAAATTCCACATTTCAAAGCAGAAAATAGAAGAAGCCGTAGATGCAGCCTGGGCAGAACAGGAAAAATTCCGCCGTGACGTAAGGGAAAAGGGTGAGGAAGCCCTTGAAGAAGTTATACGCCGCGGTGCAAATGGAATTGTTCTTGCAGGACGCCCGTATCATCTTGACCCCGAAATTAACCACGGAATTCCCGAAATGATCAACGGACTGGGAATGGCTGTCTTTACAGAAGATTCAGTTGCCCATCTTGGAAGCATTGAACGTCCTCTGCGCATAATGGACCAGTGGACTTACCACAACAGGCTTTACCGTGCAGCTTCCTTTACAAGCGGAATGCCGAATCTTGAACTTGTTCAGCTTACTTCTTTCGGCTGCGGACTTGATGCCGTTACTGCAGACCAGGTGGACGAAATCCTCAAGTCAAAGAGCCGCATGTATACGCTCATAAAGATAGATGAAGGAAGCAATCTTGGTGCCGTAAGAATCAGAATCCGTTCCCTTATTGCCGCTGTTAAGGCCCGTGAACGCAACCACCGCAAGTTCGCCGTAAAGAGTGCGGCCTACAAGCGTCAGGTGTTTACAAAAGAAATGAGAACTTCGTACACGATTCTTGCACCTCAGATGAGCCCCATTCACTTCAGGCTGTTGCAGAAAGGATTTGCCTATTCAGGGTACAATTTTGTTATTCTTGACGCAGTGGATCCCGCCGCAGTTGAAACAGGACTCAAGTATGTAAACAACGATGCATGTTACCCGTCAATACTTGTTGCAGGCCAGATGATTTCGGCCCTTCAGAGCGGAAAATACGATTTGAACAAAACCAGTCTTCTTATTACACAGACCGGCGGCGGCTGCAGGGCCACAAACTACATTGGTTTTATACGGCGTGCGCTTAATGACGCGGGACTTTCACAGGTACCGGTTATTTCAATGAGTGCGCAGGGTTTTGAAAAGAACCCCGGCTTTACGTATTCATTCCCAATGCTTCACAGAATGCTTCATGCAGTTATGCTCGGCGACCTTCTTATGCGTGTTCTTTACAGGACAAGACCTTACGAAGCTGTTCCGGGAAGTGCAAATGCCCTTTACGAAAAGTGGAACGGCCGCTGCGAAATTGCGCTCAAGTCTCTTTCAAACCGCACTTACCACAAGCTCATAAAGGGAATTGTGCATGATTTTGACAACCTGCCGCTTGTTCCAGTCAAAAAACCGCGTGTAGGTGTTGTAGGTGAAATTCTTGTAAAATTCCACCCGACTGCAAACAACCAGATTGTCGAAACTATTGAGCGCGAAGGTGCAGAGTGCGTAATGCCGGATCTGGCAGACTTTCTGTTCTATACATTCAGTACGGGAATTTTCAGACACCGCGAACTTGCATTCCCAAAGAAAACAGAGCGTAACGCAAAGCTCTTTGTGTGGTTTTTGGAATTGTACAGGAAGTATATGAAAAAGACACTCAAAAAGAGCCATCGCTTTGACGCGCCTACAATTATTTACGATCTCATGAAGGGCGTTGACGATATAGTTCAGATAGGAAACATTACCGGTGAAGGATGGTTCCTTACTGCAGAAATGGTT
>ERZ1031557.73-NODE-73-length-18638-cov-17.586342_pt1 | contig 18638 bp, 18 predicted proteins | sample MGYA00518175_ERZ1031557 | MGnify/ENA primary metagenome ERZ1031557 (study PRJEB33719, sample SAMN04261169) | wastewater metagenome | biome: rural village; feature: human; material: feces | host: Homo sapiens | place: El Salvador | collected 2014-01-14 ... | reverse complement strand
TCTGCAAAAAACTTTTTTCCGCTTTCAAAATCAAGTTCTTCAGTCTGCGGAAAGGCAACTCCGTCCCTTACAACTTCATTCCATACGGAAATCATACCCTTAATATCATTTTCCCCGTATTCTCTCATGGTAATACTCATTTTCAGTCACCTCGGGTTAATTTTAGCACTATAAGTTAAAATTTTCAATCCAAACGGCTGAAATATTTACTATTTTTACCTTTTTAAAATTGCAAATTAATCTTGAAATTTGTCGAAAGATACTGTATAATCTATTTATAGAATTGAATAAGAATGATCTTATCAAGAGTGACTGAGGGGACAGGCCCTGTGAAGTCCGGCAACCTGCGTATGCAAGGTGCCAAATCCTGCGGTATTTACCGAAAGATGAGTAAACACGGCACCTTTCGGAAGAACGGTGCTTATTTTTTTGGAAGGAGTTTTCTAAATGGCTAAACATTTATTTACATCCGAGTCTGTAACGGAAGGTCATCCCGACAAAGTGTGTGACCAGATTTCCGACGCAGTTCTTGACGAAATCCTCTCTCAGGATAAAAACGCTCATGTTGCCTGTGAGGTTACGGCTACAACAGGCATGATTCATGTTATGGGTGAAATTTCAACCGATTGCTATGTTGACATCGCAGATGTTGCAAGAAAGGTTGTAAACAACATTGGCTACAACGATCCGAAGTGCGGTTTTGACGGCAGCACCTGTGCGGTTCTCACATCAATTGACGCACAGTCACCCGACATTGCAATGGGCGTAAACGAAAGCCTTGAGCTTAAAGACGGCGAAAGCGATACCGACAATCAGATCGGTGCAGGTGATCAGGGCATGATGTTCGGTTATGCGTGTGATGAAACACCCGAACTTATGCCGATGCCAATTTCTCTTGCCCACAAGCTTGCAAAACAGCTTACAAAGGTAAGAAAAGACGGCACACTTTCATATCTTCGTCCCGACGGCAAGACTCAGGTTACTGTTGAATATGACGATGACAAGATTGTCGGCATTGACACGGTTGTAATTTCAACACAGCATGATGAAGATGTTACACTTGAGCAGATTAGAAAAGACCTTATCGAGTATGTTATCAAACCGATTATCCCTGCTGAGCTTATGAACGAGAACACAAAGATTTTCGTAAACCCGACAGGCAGATTTGTAATCGGCGGTCCTGTCGGCGACTCAGGTCTTACAGGCAGAAAGATTATTGTTGATACCTACGGCGGATTTTCTCGTCACGGCGGCGGTGCATTCAGCGGTAAAGATCCGACAAAGGTTGACCGCAGTGCCGCTTACTACTCAAGATATATTGCAAAGAACATTGTTGCCGCTAAGCTTGCCAAGAAGTGCGAAATTCAGCTTGCATATGCAATCGGTGTTGCAAAGCCTGTTTCAATTATGGTTGACACATTCGGCACATCAAAATATTCAAACGAAGAGCTTGCAAAGGCTGTTGAAAAGGTATTTGACTGCCGTCCGCAGTCTATCATCAGACAGCTCAAGCTCACGGAAACAAAGTATCTCCCACTTGCCGCTTACGGTCATATGGGCAGAGAAGAACTCGGTGTTGAATGGGAAAAGACAAATAAGGTTGACGAGCTTTTAAAGGCTGTCGGCTAATAGAATTAAATTGTTTGATAATTTCGGGAGTAAGGTTTGTGTACAAACGCAAATTCTTGTTCCCGATTTTTTTATTTCGCAAATTGCAATAGCAAGTTGAAACTATTTTTTCAGAATTATAAATTGTACAAACAATTACAATGCTACGCTCGGGCATGATATATTTTGTGGGCATTACAAACTATCCGCCCCTACATTCTCATAACAACATATATTTCAAATATAAACGCAAAAATCCCGATTAACTTTTTACGGTTAATCGGGATTGTGATTTTTATACGGATATCATTTTTAATTCATAATCAGAATTAAACTTCTGCAATAACCTCAACTTCAACAAGGACATCCTTTGGAAGCTGTTTTACTGCAACACAGCTTCTTGCCGGCTTTGATGTGAAATACTTACCGTAAACCTCATTGAAAGCACCGAAATCTTCCATATTTTTTAAGAAACAAACTGTCTTAACAGCCTTTTCAAGTGAACTGCCTGATGCCTCAAGAACATTTTTAAGGTTTGTGCAAACCTGTTCTGTCTGAGCCTCAATTGTTGCAGCCTCAACATTGCCTGTTGCAGGGTTAATTGCAATCTGACCGGATGTAAAAACAAGACCGTTTACCTTTACAGCCTGTGAATACGGACCGATAGCATCGGGAGCATTTTTAGTATAAACCTTTTCCATTATAATGACCTCCTGTCAATATATTAAAAATTACTGATTAAACAAGCTTAAAGCCTGCGTCAACAAGTGCATCACGAATTTCTTTAATCTGAGCAAAATCTCTTGTTTCAAGAACAACACGGAGATAACAACCGTTTACATCTGTACCCTCTCCGCCTCTTTCGTGGTGGATAGAAATTACATTTGCGCCCTTTTCGGCAATGATATTTGAAACGGCAACGAGCTGACCCGGCTTATCCTGAAGTTCAACACAGAAAGTCTGCTGTCTGCCTGTCATGAGAAGTCCACGCTTGATAACTCTTGAAAGGATTGTAACATCAATGTTACCGCCTGATACAACGCAAACAACCTTCTTGCCCTTAACGGGGAGCTTGTTGAACATTACAGCAGCCAAAGGAGCTGCGCCTGCGCCCTCGGCAATCATCTTCTGCGACTCAATAAGCTTGAGAATTGCAGATGAAATTTCGTCATCGCTTACTGTTACGATATCGTCAACATACTTCTTAACATATTCAAATGTATGCTCACCCGGTTCTTTAACCTGAATACCGTCAGCAATTGTAGAAACGCTGTCAAGATGAACAGGCTCGCCGTTCTTGATTGACTCAACCATTGAAGGAGCGCCCTCTGCCTGAACACCGTAAACCTTAATGTTAGGATTAAGGCTCTTGATTGCACAGGCAACACCCGAAATAAGTCCGCCGCCGCCGATTGCACATACAACAGCGTCAACATCGGGCATTTCGTTCATAATTTCGATACCGATTGTACCCTGACCTGCAATTACATTTTCATCGTCAAACGGGTGGATAAATGTATAGTTCTTTTCATCACGAAGTCTTAAAGCCTCGTTATAAGCATCATCATAAACACCCGGAACCATACAAACCTCGGCTCCGTAGTTCTTAGTAGCCTCAACCTTTGAAATAGGTGCACCGTCAGGCAGACAGATAAGCGACTTGATACCGTACTTTGTAGCAGCAAGTGCAACACCCTGAGCGTGGTTGCCTGCAGAACAGGCAATAACACCTCTTGCCTTTTCTTCTTCGGTAAGCTGAGAAATCTTGTAACCTGAACCTCTTACCTTAAATGAACCTGTAATCTGAAGATTTTCGGGTTTGAGATAAACATCACAATCATCACAAATACCCCTTGCCTGAACAATATTAGTCTGTCTGATAACATCCTTCAAAACATATGATGCGTGATAGATTTTGTCTAATGTAAGCATACCAATTACTTCCTTTTCTATATGTATCCATTGCTTATTTTAATACAACAAGGCTTTAAAATCAAGTTTTTTTGGAATAAACAAAAGGAATTTTTGCAGGATTTTTTAAAGTCTTATTCATAATTCGCAAACAGAATATAAAATATTAATGATGAGCAAATAAAAACACCTGCTTACAAGCGTAAACAGGCGTTTCTATGAAATTATGAAATTGGTATTAACTAATTGAATACTTACAGCCTAAGTTAAGCAAGTGATGCGCCAAGCTTTTTGCAAGCCTCAAGGGCGTCGTCATCGGGAGCATCGTTACAGATAACGCTTTCGCAAACAAGGTTTGCACCGTCACCCTTACAGGTGTCCTCCCAGTTTCTCATCCATTCGCCGTCACCCCAGCCGTATGAACCGAAGAGGGCAATACTTTTGCCGTTTAATGCACTTTCACATTCATTGAAAACAGGCTCAAACTCGCTGTCCTCAAGAACCTCCGCACCCATTGCAGGACAACCGAATGCAATGCCGTCAAAATCGGCAACCGATGAAGAATCAAAATCGTTTACATTTGCAAGAGTAACTTCTGCGCCTGCGGACTTTGCACCCTCGGCAACGGCTTCCGCCATCTGCTCTGTGTTACCTGTACCGCTCCAGAATACTACTGCTACTTTACTCATATTATATACTCACCTTTCAGTTTTTGTACTTGATTACACTTTAAGTCAGTTACACGCAACCGTCAGTTTCTGAATAGGTGTGCCCTGTAACCACTTAGAGTAATAGATGTCAGAACATTTTTTGAATTTGGCGAACTCTTTGGCTGCTTTTTCTTCATTACCGTAAACCTTCCAGCAACCTGAATATTTACAGCAATTTCCTTTATGAAGAATAAAGCCACGGACATCTTCGGGAGGATAACCGAGGAACAGTCCGATTTCATGCGGGAACTCGGTTGAGTCTTTAAGTCGGTGGCGAAGCTCCCTTATACAGCGTGCGGCATCGTGTGAATGATACCCCTGCGACTCAAGCAGCTTGCACGCATATTCATCGGACAAATCAACAGCAAGCTTGGACGGGCGAAAAATATAGATTAAAGCCTTTCCGTTGCTGAACTTCAGTGGCAGAACTTTTATTCCCTTTTTGCAGAACATTTTATTCAGCTTTCTCACATCACATTCGCACTCAAGCCGTGATGAGTACGGACAGTTAAAAAGGTTAGCCGTTTTTATTCCTGCAAGCGTTGGGGAACAATGCTTGATAATTAAATCTTCTGACATCTTTTCCTCTAAATAATTGAATGAATGATTTGAATAGAATTGAATAAATACACCACAGTGATTATCCGATAATTGTTTTGTAGTTAGCTTTCGCTAACTTAATTCCATAAGCAAGACTTGTTTGTTGTCTTTATCTTACAGTTAAAATATACCATCAATTGATGTTGTTATCGGCTCTTAAAAGGTTTTCTACGCTCCAAACGGACAGACAATTTCAGCAAAGATTTAGGGACAGCAAACGCTGTCCCTGAAAGGAGAAGAGATATTATGAATAATTACCCGGCAAAGTAATCATCAAATACTCTGCGGATATTTCCGCAGTCCGTCAGAAAAGAATATAGGCGTATCTTTTCGACAATGTTATTATAGCACTTTACAAAGTCTTTTTACTGCTCTTTACGGACATATAAGGCTCTGTTCAGACGAGCGATTTTCTGTACTCATTCGGCGACTTGTTCATCACCCTTCTGAAAGCACCCGCAAACTTACTGCCGTTGTTGTAGCCGACAATTCCTGCAATTTCAAGCACACTTTTGTCGGTGTTTTTCAAAAGCGAAGCGGCTTTTTGCATTTTACAGTTCGTTATGTAGCCGTTAATCGTGTCGCCGTAGACACCCTTAAAGCAAATTTTAAGAGAAGTTGAAGAGATGCCGAGCATATCGGCAAGCTCCGTAATTGTTATATGCTCGTCAAGGTGAGCAAGCAGATATTTTTTTGCCTCTTTTGCGGCGGTAACCTGTGAGCGTGAAAAATATCGTCTTTCCTCACTCTCACCCTTGTATTCAAGACCGCTCAAAAACAAAAGAAGCTCAAGCACCTTAACCTTGTGATAACCCTTTCGGATATTTTCGGGAACGGAATAGAGTTCCGAAAAAATATGCTCAATGCTGATATTTTCACGCATAATTGAGTACGGCTTTTCGGAACAGAATTTCATTTCAAGCTCTTCAGGGCTGACAAAAACATCGTCAAGAATACACGAAAAACACCTTGGCACACGGTTCATATCAATTGCAACCGATACACCGTGGTAGTGGCTCAGCGGACAATATCTGTGTCGGATGTTCTCCGTATTCTTCTGTATCGACAAATCACCCGACGCAAGGTAAAGATATTCGCCGTTTTTGTATTCAAACTCAATTCTGCCCTCCTGACAATGCGTGATGATGAGCATTTCTCTTCCCTTTGCAAGATTAATGTCACAACTTTGCATATGTACATCGTAATACACAAGCTCAATGCCTGAAAACACAGGATACACGGTGACCTCGCAATCGCCCGTGCTGTCCTGTGAACGGTATATGCTGAACGATTCGCAGTGTTCAACAGTCTGTATCATACCGTATGGATTGTCAATTTTCTGCAATACTGCCATAAGGTTGCCTCTCTTCTCCTAAAAGGCCTTATTCCACCTTCATAACGGTGTATGCGCCTATATCGTTAACTGTCTTTTTGAGGACTTTATCATCAATTTCTCTTTTCATTCTGACCGTAACTCTGCCGGAAGAAACATCGGCTTCCGCCCACACACCGTCAATTGAATTGAGTGCGTTTTCTACTCTTGCGGAACAGTTTTTACAGACCATTCCGTCAACAAGAAGAGTTTTTTCATAGGGATAATGTGACTTATCCTTATCGGCAACCTTGTTTTTCTTAACGCTTTCGTCACTTGCACCGCAACATCCGCTTGCAAGCTTTTTCCTGTAACTTCTGATTACGAGAACCACAAACGCAATGAATGCCACGGCAAGCAACCCGTAAAAAACATACTCCATATTTATCTCTCCTTTTATTTTTTAGGTTTTAATCGTCACTCTTTAAAGCCTGTGAGAGTTTGATTTTATTAATCTTCTTTTGAAGAATAAAGTATATAATTGCATAGCAGATAATGCCGATTACTGCCATTTCAACAAATACATACCACGGTACAACATATGGTAACCAACCCTTCATTTCAAACATAAAGTAGTGGTACAAGCCTGCAAAAACATAGTATATCAGCGGAACACTTACAAGGATTGCACCTATTGTCACAACCGTTGTTGCACGGTTATACAGCTTGCTCGCCTCTCTGTTTGAATAGCCGAGAATTTTCAGCATTGAAATATTCTGCTCGTTCTTTTCGATAACAAGCTTTGAAAGCAGATACATAAGGATAATGTAAATCAGAACCGAGAAGCCTACAAGAAGTGTGAACGACATACCCATTGAATCGTCAAGCTGATCCGTTACGGTTGTAAGGTCTTTCTGAGTGATTGTTGTTGCAATGTACTTGTCGTCAATATCTTTAAGTTTTTCGTTGCTGAAATAGCCTGTAAAATATCCGTCATCCTTATCAAAAACATCGTTAAAGTTATCGTTTGTCATAAACACACAAAGTGACGCAGGATAGTAGTAACTGTCAACAATTTTGAATGTGTATTTATTCTCGCCGTACTTATCCTTTAAAGTAACCCTGTCGCCTACTTTAAGGCTGTATTTTTCAAGATAGCCCTGTGATGCGACAACTTCATTTTTCTTTTTAGGAACATTAAGCTTTGAAAGATACTCCGAATCATCCTCAATTCCATAAGCTGAAATTTCTTCGTCATTTGACTCATAAAGCGTTGTCATACAGAATTTTTCGGCAACATCATTGCTTGTTTCAACAGGAGCTTTCAGAACATACTGATAATCGCAAATCATATTGTTTACAACTTCTGTTTTGTAGTTTGAAAGCAACGGATTGAGTGCAAGTCCAAAGAATAACAGCAGACCTGCAAACATAATTCCGAACACCATAATTATGTATGACGGAATGTTCTGGAGAATAATTCTCAGACGGAAACGGGTAAGAAATCTGAAATTTGGAAGCTTTGCCGCCTTTTTCTTTTTCTTCATATGAAAGTCATGTCTGAGAAATTGGAGCGGAGGCAATCTCAATGCCTTTGCAATTACAAACAGATTGATAAGTGTAATTATGATACACGGAATCACCGTTGTGAGTATGAATGCATCACCATTCCACAAGGTCTGATAAGGCGGCAGACTGTAGCTGTGATAATACATATTCATCACAACATTTTTCATAGCCGTATAACCGAGAATATTGCCTATTACAGCCGCCGTAAAAGTTACAAGTGTGGGAACAACAAGGTAATGTCTTGTAAGCTCTCCCCTTGTGTAGCCCGACGCTCTGAGTGTACCGATTACCGAGGCTTCCTGTTCGACAGTGTCACGGCTTGTGATTGCAAATATAAAGCCGAATACAATGATAAGAACATAAAGCAATGTAAGCATCATAGTTTTGTCACTGCCGACATCGTCACCGCTGAACATAATAGCCTGATTGTCGGCACGCTTTACAAAATCTGTGAGCATTCCTGTTTTAACAAGCTCTTCCTTCACATCATCGCCCAGGTCATTTTTCCTGCTGTCTGAAAGATTTTTGTCATTGTCAATCCACGAGTAGCAGTAAGTGTAGTTGTCATCGGCAATTTTGTTAAAATCGGAATCTGTAACAACAGCAACCGAAAACTTCTTTGCATCAAACATCATATCGGTGTTGTTCTTGAAAAGCGATGTATAATCCGAAAATGCGACCGTTGCGGAAACTGTCATATCCTTGTCGGCAACCTTTATCTTGTCACCTATCTTGATATCGTTATTAGCCGCATAAAGTCTGTCAATTGCAATTTCGCCGTTATTTTCGGGAAGATTGCCCTCAAAAACAGAAATCTTGTTGAAATCGTCACGATTCCTGTACAATCTCAAGGTATGTCCGTTCTTGATTTCTTCGTTCTTATAAAAATTCTTGTAAAGCTTAACTCCGAGGTTTTCAACATTTTCTTTTGTTTTGTCGTCAATTTCTGTGGCAAGACAAAAGTGACCATCCTCAACATTGTACTTTTCAAAAGAATTGTCAAAGGCGGATTTCATGCTGTCGCCTGCGACAAGAAAGCCTGAAATAAAACCTATGCTTAAAATCAGAAAAAGAAAAAGTGCAATGTATTTTCCCAAATCGTTTTTTATTTCTCTGGGGATTCGTTTTGTAAGAGGATTTCTCATAACGCACCTCCTACCATTCAAGCTCTTGTGCCGGAGTTTTTTCCATATTGACAATATCGTGTCTTATCTGACCGTCACGGAGTTTTATAACTCTGTCTGCCATATTTTTAATAGCGTCATTGTGGGTCACAAGTATAACGGTGTTACCGTACTTTTTATTTACATCTTCAATCAGCTTGAGAATTTCTTTTGAAGTTTTGTAGTCAAGAGCACCGGTGGGTTCATCACACAAGAGTAAGTCGGGATTTTTCACTATTGCTCTGCCGATTGATGTTCTCTGCTGTTGACCGCCCGAAAGCTGATTTGGGATTTTGTTTCTGTGTTCATAAAGTCCGAGCGTTTTCATCAAATCGTCAACATTTAGGGGATTGTCGCTGAGATATGCACCGACTTCAATGTTTTCCCTTACAGTAAGGTTTGGAATGAGGTTGTAGGACTGAAAAACATAACCGAGGTGCTTTCTTCTGTAGAGTGAAAGCTGTTTTTCGTTCATATTTTCAATTGTATCGCCGTTAATTGAGATACTGCCCTCCTCGGCAGTTTCAATACCGCCGATAATGTTAAGAAGTGTTGATTTGCCCGAACCTGACGGACCGAGCAAAACACAGATACTGCCCTTTTCAATATTGCAGTTTATGCCTTTGAGAACCTCTGTTCTGTTCTCACCTGTGCCGAAGAATTTGTGAATATTTTTGATTTCAAGATACATTTCGTATCACCTCTCATTATTTTTTACGATTCAGAATCGTACTGAATACACATTACTCATATAATTTCTTCAACACCATATTCATAATTTCAATAACAAACAAGAAGGGGTACAGCTTTTTAGCTGTACCCCCTACAAAACATTTACTTATGATTATGGCAGTCGCCGTGACACGCACAGTGCGCACAGTTTGCACCGCAGGAGGATTTGCCCTCTTTTTTGTCTTTTACCATACGGAAAACCACAAAAGCAATCACGGCAATAACTATCAATGCAACAATGATTGTGCCGATATTAGCCGCTAACCATTCAAACATTTTTATTCCTCCCATTGTTAATCAATAAATTTATTACTTCTTAGCCGGCTTAACTTTAAGAGTTGTAGCCTCTTTGTAAGGTCTTACGAGCATATAAATCATAAATGCAAATACTGCAACGGCAAAGATAAGACCGATTACATTAAGACCGCCTGCAAAGATTGAACCGAACTGGAATACCATAAATGCGATTGCATAAGCAAATACGCACTGATAACCGACTGCGAACCAGAACCACTTGATGTTGTTCATCTCTCTCTTGATAGCACCCATAGCGGCAAAGCAAGGAGCGCAGAGAAGGTTGAAGAGAAGGAACGAGAAACCGCTGAGGCCTGTGAATGCAGCACCGATTTCTGTCCATCCGCCCGGATAAAGAATACCTATTGTACCAACAATGTTTTCCTTAGCAACAAGACCTGTGATAGAAGCAACAGCTGCCTGCCAGTTGCCCCAGCCGAGCGGTGCAAAGATCCAAGCAATGCCGTTACCGATAGCGGCAAGAATTGAGTTACCGATTTCATCTTCGCTAAGCATACGGAATGTACCGTCAACAAATCCGAAATATGTTGTGAACCAAACAAAAATTGTTGAAAGGAGAATGATTGTACCGGCCTTCTTGATGAATGACCAGCCACGCTCCCACATTGAACGGAGAAGGTTGCCGACTGTCGGAAGATGGTAAGCAGGAAGTTCCATTACGAATGGAGCAGGATCACCTGAGAACATCTTTGTCTTTTTAAGCATAATACCTGAAACTACGATTGCAGCCATACCGATGAAGTATGTTGATGTTGCAATCCATGGTGAACCACCAAAGATAGCACCTGCGATCATAGCGATGAACGGCTGTTTAGCACCGCAGGGAATGAATGTTGTTGTCATAATTGTCATACGACGGTCACGCTCATTCTCAATTGTACGGGAAGCCATAATACCCGGAACACCGCAGCCTGTGCCGACAAGCATTGGGATAAACGACTTACCCGAAAGACCGAACTTACGGAAGATACGGTCGAGTACGAATGCGATACGAGCCATATAACCACAGCTTTCGAGGAAAGCAAGGAGAATGAAGAGCACGAGCATCTGCGGAACAAAGCCGAGAACCGCACCTACACCGGCTACGATACCGTCGAGGATAAGACCGTTGAGCCAGTCTGCACAGTTGATTGCATCAAGTCCGTTGCCGATAAGGACAGGAATACCGGGAACCCAGATTCCGTATGTTGCGACATCGGGAGCGCCGTAACCCTCTTTATAATCTGTGTTGAGGTAGTTTGAAACAGCCTTTTCAAGATCAGATTTCTTAGTATCGGGAGTTTCTGTAATTTCAAGAGTTTCTTCATCCTGAACAGAATATGTAACGCTTGCGTCTGAAGGTGTGAGATTTACGAGTTCTGCAAGAGCAGCCTTAGCGGCATCTTCGGAATAATTTTCAGATTCAAGATCAACAGCTTCGGCAATGTCGTCATTTCCGTACTGAGCATTGAATGCCTCGATAATTGCATCTGAATCACCGTAGGTTTCTTCAGCCTCGGCAGCCTGTGATGAGCCGATACCGAAAAGGTGCCAGCCGTCACCGAAAAGACCGTCATTTGCCCAGTCAGTTGCGGCAGTACCTACTGTCTGCATTGATATGTAGTAAACAAGGAACATAATAACCGCAAAAATCGGAAGGCCGAGCCAACGGTTGGTTACAACCTTATCAATCTTGTCCGATGTTGTAAGCTTACCCTTGTTTTTCTTCTTATAACAGCTCTTGATGATTGAGGCAATGTAGACGTATCTCTCATTAGTGATGATACTTTCTGCGTCATCATCAAGCTCTTTTTCAGCCGCCTGAATATCTTTTTCAATGTGGTCAATAACATTCTGCGGAATGTCAAGCTTTGCAAGAACCTTGTCGTCACGCTCAAAAATCTTGATAGCGTACCAACGCTGCTGTTCCTCTGGCATATTGTGAACAGCAGCCTCTTCAATGTGAGCGATTGCGTGTTCAACAACACCGTTAAAGCTGTGCATGGGAACTGTCTTTGTTGAGCCTGCGGCTTTGATTGCGGCCTCGGCAGCTTCCATAATGCCTGTGCCTTTAAGAGCCGAAATTTCAACAACCTTACAACCAAGCTGTCTTGAAAGCTCATCAATGTTGATTGAATCGCCGTTCTTCTTAACGAGGTCAATCATATTGATTGCCACAACAACAGGGATACCGAGTTCTGTAAGCTGTGTTGTGAGGTAAAGGTTTCTTTCAAGGTTAGTACCGTCAATGATGTTGAGAATCGCATCGGGGCGTTCACCGACAAGATAGTTACGGGCAACAACCTCTTCAAGAGTATAAGGTGAAAGCGAATAGATACCGGGCAAGTCCATGATTGTAACATCCTTGTGCTTTTTGAGCTTACCCTCTTTTTTCTCAACAGTTACGCCGGGCCAGTTGCCGACAAACTGATTGGAACCCGTGAGTGCGTTAAACAAAGTTGTCTTACCGCAGTTAGGGTTACCTGCAAGAGCAATTTTAATTTCCATATATCAGTTATCCTCTCTTAGATTAGCAAAAGCTAACCATAATGTTATAAAAATACAGGATTTCTCCCGTAGAATTTGCAAGTCCGAATTACTCAACTTCAATCATTTCAGCATCGGCTTTTCTGAGTGAAAGTTCATAATTTCTTACAGTAATTTCAACCGGATCTCCGAGCGGAGCAACTTTTCTGATGTAAATTTCAACACCCTTTGTGATGCCCATATCCATAATTCTGCGTTTGACAGCGCCCTCACCGTGAAGCTTAACAACCTTTACGGTTTCACCTACTTTTGCCTGTTTTAAAGTTTTCATAACAGTTTCCTCCGTCTTAATTTCAGCATAAAGCCGTATAAAAACACCTCTCGGAACAACTCCGCTGTGTGTTTGTTACATAGAATCAAATCATAATTTTACGAGCCATTTCTTCGCTGATTGCAACTCGTGTTTCCTTTACGTTAACAATAACATTTCCGCCGAGTGACGAAATAATGGTAACCTCTCCGCCGGCAACAAAGCCGAGATTTTCAAGGTGCTTTTTAACCTCGGGAGAACCTCCGACTTTCTTTATAATATTGGTTTCACCTGTGTTAGCAAACATCAAAGGCATCATAAAATCAATCTCCTTTAAGTTAGCAGATACTAACAATATTTGTTGATCAAAGGTTAGCTCTCGCTAACCGATTATATGGTACTATAAAACTCGAAATATGTCAATAGGCTTGCGAAAAAATTTTATTTTATTTTGAATTTTGGCAAATTGAATATTTCACATCTGTAATTCGGATATTATTTTTGTTGATTTCGGTAAATCGTTTTTTCATAATTATTGAAAGCACAATTAATATTATTGATTTTTTGTTCATATCATGATATGATTAGACAATGTAAAGGAGTGCAGACTATGCAATTAAAAGAATCAGGTGAAATGTACCTTGAAACAATATATGTTCTTTCAAAAAAGAGCAATTATATAAGATCAATTGATGTATGTGAAGAAATGGGATATTCAAAGCCGAGCGTCAGCCGTGCCGTTGGTCTTCTCAAAGAGGGCGGTTATCTTAAAGTCGGCGATGACGGCTCGCTTATTCTCACCGACCTCGGCAGGGAAATTGCAGAAAAAACATATGAAAGACACACCGTTCTTTCAAAGCTCTTTGTTATGCTCGGAGTTAATCCCGAAACTGCCGCCGCAGATGCCTGCAAAATGGAACACATTATCAGCGACGAAACCTTTGCCGCATTGAAAAATCACCTTGAAAATCATATGCAGTAAAAGGCTGAATAATTACCGAATATTACACACAAAAGGCTGACGATTTCTCGTCAGCCTTTGTTTTTACTCAGCTGCTTTCAATAAGGCGATACACTTTTTCCGACCAATCCCATACCTCGGTAAATTCAAAATCACCGATTTTTATAAGCATATTCTCCCCACCTTTTTGAACGCTGAAATTATGTGTCTAACTCATAGTAATAAAGCGTGTTTGTGTCGGTGTCATAAACTCCCAATACAAAATTAAGCGACGCTCTTTCAAGCATATTCGTAAGACTGTCATCTTGCTTGTCAATCAGCATTGAATAGCCGTTCTTAATTTCGGGTATGAGTGAATTGCCGTTTTCATCGCACACAAAGCCACTATAATCGCCATATAACAAAGCCTGAACCGTTTCATCGGACGGCAACGGCGTCCATACATTATTATTTTCGATTTGTGCTAAAGCACTGTCATCCGAAAATTTAATTTTGGCAAAAGTTGCTCCGTCACCGTTAAATCCGCCGTGTGTGTCGAACGATTCCGCAACTTCACCGCTTGAAACATTGAGTTTCAGATTATAGGCGACCGTATCTTTATCACCGCACCCAATCAACGAAAACGCAAAAATAACAATAGTACAAATTATTACAGCTGCCTTTTTCATAAGCACACCTCGTCAATTACTTTTAAGCATTTTCAAATAGGTATCCAATCTTTCGTTGACATAACCTGCAAAAAGCTTTTCCATTGCAGACAGATTATGCTTTACATAATATTCGTCAAAAGCATTATAATAGGCAATTCTGTCGGCAAACTTAATATCAATCGGCGGATAGCCGGCTTTCATCAATTCAAGGTTAACAAGCAATCTGCCTGTTCTGCCGTTTCCGTCAATAAATGGATGAATTCCCTCAAACTCAATATGAAAACGGGCAAGTTTAGTAATTATATGTTCCTTGCTTTCTGCAAAATCAATCAACAGCTGTTCCATTTTTGGCTCAATAAGGTACGGCTGAACGGGTTCGTGCTGTGCTCCCATAATTCGCACGGGAACTCTTCGATAAACTCCACGGTCATCTCTTTTATCGGCAAGCACCAAAAAATGAATTTGCTTTATTATGCTTTCACTTATCGGAGCTTTTTCTTTTACAAGTTGTGATATATAGTCAAAAGCCTCTTTGTGACCGACAGCCTCCATATGGTCTTTTAACGGCTTTTGCGCAATGGTGAGTCCTCTTAAAACCAAATCGGTTTCACGCAAAGTCAGCGTGTTGCCCTCGATAGCATTTGAATTATATGTGTATTCAACAATAAATTCCTCGTTAAGCCTTTCAACTTCACCCGCGGTCAAAGGTCTGCATTTGTCAAGCTCGGCTTTTTTACGGTCAATCTGCGAAAGAATACTTTCCTGCGATTTGTATCTGCCGTCAACAGGCTTCACGGCATCAATCGGAATATGCCACATTCTTTTTTCTTGATATGCACCCGATATTTTGCCATCGGAACAAAGCGTTCTTATTCTGCGTTCGGAAATACCCCATTTTTCAGAAGCCTGTTTTACTGTCATAAACATAAGTCACACCTCCGTGTAAAAAACAAAGCGGTACAATAAGCATTGATTTTTGCTTATTATACCACTTTTGCGGAACAATATCAACAGTTGCGGAATAATGCAAAGGCGATTTGTGGAACAATAGAACTGTCTTTTTGCTTTATTCGCATTAAAATTTCATTGTGAGAGAAATTCTGTTCTTTTCGGGATCAACTGAAAGAACCTTTACATTTACAACATCACCGACTTTGAGAACTTCGCTCGGATGCTTGATGTACTTATCGCAAATCTGCGAAATATGAACGAGTCCGTCCTGATGAACACCGATATCGACAAATGCGCCGAAGTCAATTACATTTCTGACCGTTCCTTTAAGCTCCATTCCCTCTTTCAAATCCTTGATGTCGAGAATATCACTTCTGAGCATTGGTGCAGGCAATTCATCACGGGGATCTCTGCCCGGTTTGGAAAGTTCCTTTACAATATCGTCAAGGGTCGGAAGTCCGATTCCGAGAACATCGGCAAGTGACTTTGTTCCCTTTGCCTTTACTCTCTGCTGAATATCGGAGAAGTTGCCTGATTTTATTTCTTTGTCGGAATATTCAAGAAGTCCTAAAAGTTCTTTTGCACTCTTGTAGCTTTCGGGGTGAACGCCTGTGTTATCAAGCGGATTTCTGCTTTCGGGAACACGCAAAAATCCTGCACACTGCTCAAACGCTTTAGGTCCGAGTTTCGGAACTTTCTTGAGTTCTGCTCTTGATGAGAACGCACCGTTTTCTTCACGGTAAGCAACAATATTCTTGCACACGGTTGCGTTAAGTCCCGACACTCTCGACAAAAGTGCAGGCGATGCCGTATTAAGGTCTGCACCAACCGAGTTTACGCAGTCCTCTACAACACCGTCAAGTGTTTCACCAAGTTTTTTCTGCGGCATATCGTGCTGATACTGACCGACACCGATTGCCTTAGGCTCAATCTTAACAAGCTCTGCAAGAGGATCCTGAAGTCGTCTTGCAATTGACACGGCACTTCTGAGTGTGAGGTCAAGGTCGGGAAGTTCTGTTGCGGCAAGCTTTGATGCCGAATAAACCGACGCACCTGCCTCGCTGACTACCATATAATAAACGGGGTGGTCAGCCTCTTTGATTGTTTCGGCTGTGAACATCTCGGTTTCTTTACTTGCAGTACCGTTGCCGATTGAAATAATATCAACATGATGCTTTTTGATGAGGCGGAGCAAGGTCTGCTTTGATTCCTGAATCTTTTTGTCTGAATGTGTAGGATAAATTACGGTTGTATCAAGCACCTTGCCTGTGCTGTCAACAACGGCAGTCTTACAGCCTGTGCGATATCCCGGATCAAGTGCAAGCACGGTTTTGCCCTTTACAGGTGGCTGCATAAGCAGCTGCTTGAGGTTTACGGCAAAAACCTTCATAGCATTTTCGGCGGCGGTATCTGTAAGGTCGTTTCTGACCTCACGCTCAATTGAGGGATAAATAAGTCGCTGATAAGCGTCTGTGCAAGCCTCACGGATAATGTCTGAACAAAGCTGATTTTTGTCTGTAATCATTGCTCTGAAAATTGAATTAAGCGGTTTTTCGCTGTCGGTTTCAACGCTGACTTTGAGAAATCCCTCTTTTTCGCCACGATTCACGGCAAGTACTCTGTGACCTGCAATCTTTTTAACAGGCTCTTTGTAGTCATAATAATTTTTGTAAACGCTGTCCTTTTCTTCATCTGTTGCAACAGACACAAGCACACCGTTTGCATTTGTAAGATTTCTTATTCTCTTACGGATTTCCGCATTATCCGACACAAGTTCTGCAATGATATCCATTGCGCCCTGAATTGCATCTTCAACTGAGGTAACTCCCTTTTCTTCATCAATATAATCAACTGCCGACTTTGACGGATCGAAACCTTTTTCCTGCTTTAAAATATCGTTAGCAAGCGGTTCAAGTCCCTTTTCCTTTGCAATTGACGCCCTTGTCTTTCTCTTTGGACGGTACGGGCGATAAATATCCTCAAGTTCGCTTAGCGTGGCAGCCTTGTCAAGTGCAAGGTTGATTTCATCGGTAAGCTTTTCCTGTGCGTCAATGAGTGAACGAATTTCATCTCTGCGCTTGTCAAGTCCTCTTAAATATTCAAGCTTTTCGGCAAATTCACGAATCAACTGGTCATCCATTGAACCGTGCATTTCCTTTCTGTATCGTGCAATAAAAGGAATAGTGTTGCCGTCATCAAGCAATGTGATGATGTTCTTTGCATACTCCTCTTTAATATTAAACTGCTGTGAAAGAATCTGTGAATAATCCATTATATCCTCCGTTTTTGTTTTGTAAGGCTTATTATAACATACTTTTAAATAATTTGCACTAAAAAGAAAACGAGCAGTCAAAACGACTGCTCTCTTGAATTATTTATGTTTATGTATTTTAAGCACTTTTCTTTTTGCGAATATAGGCAAAATAGAGTGGAAGTCCTACAAAGACCATACCGCCGATTATGTTGCCGATTGTAACGAACAGCAGAGATTCACAACCCGAAAGATTTGCAAGATTCTGACATTGCTGTGCCGTAATACCGTAAAGCTCCTGAGCTTTTGCAACATATTCGGGATTCATTGCCGCCATAACACCTGTCGGAATATAGAACATATTTGCAACGCAGTGTTCAAATCCGCAGACTACAAATGCGCAAATCGGGAAAAATACACCGAAAATCTTACCTATTGCATCTGTTGCACCTGTTGCCATAACGATTGCAAGGCATACGAGAATGTTGCAAAGTATGCCGCTGATAATTGCCGTTGCAGGATTGATTGTTGTTTTGGCAAGTGCAACCTTGATTGTAAAAGCACCGAGTCCGCCGTTTGAATAATTGAGCTGCCCCGAAAAAAATATCAGCAAATCAATAATCATTGCACCGACAAAATTTGAAATATAAACCGTAACAAGATTCTTTATCATTGAAACAGGCTTGATTTTCTTTTCAAGCGTCGGAATAATCATAAGGCAGTTGCCTGTAAAGAGTTCACTTCCGGTAAACACAACAAGCATAAGTCCCACAGGGAAGATTACGCCTGCAACCACTCTTGCAAGCCCCACATCGGCAACTCCGTGCATTGCAACATCACTTGCCGCACCGCCGAATGCGATAAATGCGCCTGCCATAAGTCCGAGCAAAATCATTTTCGGCAGAGAAAGCATTGATTTTGTTACACCTGATTTTGACACCAGCGACGCAATTTCAGCCGGTGAATTAAATCTGCTGTCCATTAAAAAACCTTCTTCAATTAGTTTATCAATTGTTGCAAAATGTACTGCCATTCGGCAATAAACCGCAAAATCACAGGATACATATTATCACAAAAGCAAAGTGTTTGTCAATTAATATGCGATTATCTGTAACATTGCACACAAAAG
>ERZ1031557.71-NODE-71-length-18794-cov-7.176424_pt1 | contig 18794 bp, 26 predicted proteins | sample MGYA00518175_ERZ1031557 | MGnify/ENA primary metagenome ERZ1031557 (study PRJEB33719, sample SAMN04261169) | wastewater metagenome | biome: rural village; feature: human; material: feces | host: Homo sapiens | place: El Salvador | collected 2014-01-14 ... | reverse complement strand
TGGTATCGGCCAGATTGTAGAACTGCTGGAACAGGCTGCCCAGCATCAGCGGCACAGCAAAGGCAAGCAGCAGCTTCAGCGGACTGCCCTGCGTCATATCTTTGGTCATGGAAATATACCTCCTGCCAACACAAAAAAGGGTGGATGTTCGCATTTTTGCCGTGAAAAACGCCCTGCCGGAAAAGCGGCAGGACGTTGTAAGGATTCATGAATGGTATTATAGCGGAGCAGCGCCGGTTTTACAAGACTTGGTTTGCATCAACATTTCAATTTTTTTGTCCAAAGAATTGGTCATTTTGCTCATTCCGCGTAGTGTGCCAAAAACTGTCTGGTGCGCTGTTCCTGCGGGTGGTCGATCAGCTGCTTTGCAGAGCCTTCCTCCACCACCACGCCGCCGTCCATGAACAGGATGCGGTCGGCCACATCCCGGGCAAAGTGCATCTCGTGGGTCACGATGATCATAGTGGTCCTGCGGTCAGCCAGTTCCCGCAGCACCCGCAGCACCTCGCCGGTCAGTTCCGGGTCAAGGGCGCTGGTAGGCTCGTCGAAGCAGAGGATGTCCGGGTGCAGCGCCAGCGCACGGGCAATGGCTACCCGCTGCTGCTGCCCGCCGGAAAGCTGGTGCGGGTAGTGGTCTGCCCGCTCCGAAAGCCCCATCTGCGCCAGCAGTTCCCGCGCCTGCTGTTCCAGCTGGGCGTGCACCGCCTTTTTGTTGGCGCGGTAGTCCGGACGCTCCTTTGCCAGCAGTTCCCCTGCCAGCATCACGTTCTGCAAGGCGGTATACTGCGGGAAGAGGTTGAAGTTCTGGAACACCAGCCCGAAGTGCAGCCGCTTTTTGCGGATCTCGCTCTCCCGCTGGGTGGCGGGGTCGGCGGCGTCCCACATGGTCTCGCCGTTCACCCGGATGCAGCCGGTGTCCGGCCGCTCCAGAAAGTTCAGGCAGCGCAGCAGGGTGGTCTTGCCGGAGCCGGACGAGCCGATGATGGCCAGTGCCTCGCCCTGCTCCAGGGTAAGGGAAATATCCTTCAAGACCTTTGTATCTCCGAAATTTTTGCCAATGCCGGAGGCTTCCAGTAATGCCATATTCTTAAAAACCTCCTCAGCAGCGGAAATAATCCAGCTTCTTTTCAGCCCAGCCGAACAGCAGGGTGAGCGCGCCTACGAACACAAGGAAGAACAGCGCCGTGGAGAACAGCGGCCAGATCAGACCCTTTGCGCTGTACTCCTTGGCCATCATGATGATCTCCTTGTTGGCGATGGTGTTTGCCAGCGAGGTATCCTTGACAAGGGTGATGATCTCGTTGCCCATGGGCGGCAGGATGCGCTTGACCACCTGCAAAAGGGTGACCTTGAAAAAGATCTGCGTGCGGGTCATGCCCAGCACCTGCCCGGCCTCGGTCTGCCCTTTAGGCACGGCCTCAATACCGCCGCGGTAGATCTCCGAAAAATAGCAGGCGTAGTTGATGGCAAAGGCCACCACCGCCGCCACCATGCGTCCGCCGGAGCCGGAGGGCCACGGGTTATTCATGCCCAGCAGACCGGGGCCCAGATAAATGACGATGATCTGCAGCATCAGCGGCGTACCACGGATGACCCAGACAAAGGTCTTTACCGCACCGGACAGCAGCCTGCACCGGCTCATGGAGCCAAAGGCCACCACCAGCCCCAGCGGCAGCGCAAACAGCAGCGTAAGGGCAAACAGCTCACAGTTGAGCAGGAACGCGCCGGAAAGGCGCCCAAGGATCACAGACACAAAAACACACCCATCTATCGTTTTGTTTTACGCCCGGCTCAGTCGGCCAGCGCCAACTCGTACTTTTCGGCCAGCGCCTGCATGGTGCCGTCAGCCTTCAACGCGTCAAAGGCGGCGTCCACAGCGGCGGCGGCATCGCTGCCCTTGCGGAAAGCCACGCCGTACTCCTCGGCGTTCAACTCGTCCACGATCGCAAGGCTTGCGTAGTCGGTGCCTTCCCCGATCATGGCGTTGGCAAGGGTCAGGTCCAGCACAGCGGCATCTGCCGTACCGGCAGCCACTTCCATCAGGCAGTCGGTCTGCACGCTCTTGGAAACATAATCGGCCTTGGCAAGGTTCTCATCGCCCTGAATGGCGGCTTCGCCGGCAGAACCGGCCTCGGCCACCACGGTCTTACCGGCAAGGTCGGCGGTGGAGGTGTAGGCGGTGCCCTCCTTGACCACCACGACCTGTGCGTTCTTGGCGTAGGCCTTGGTGGTAGCGGTGTTGGCCATGATATCCTCGGTCAGGGTCATGCCGTTCCAGATGCAGTCGATGCTCTTGGCGTCCAGCTCCACCACCTTGGTGTCCCAGTTGATCTCCACGAACTCCGGCTCTACGCCCAGCTTTGCGCACACCGCGGTGGCAAGCTCGGTATCAAAGCCGGTAAAGTTGCCGTTGGCATCGGTATAGTTCATAGGCTCGTATACGGTGTAGCCGATGACCATTTTGCCCTTGCCCTTGATGTAGTCCAGATCGCTGCCCACTGCGGCAGAAGCCGAACCGGCTGCACTGCCGGAAGCAGATGCCGCCGCAGAGGTGGATGCACTGCCGCCGCAGGCTGCAAGGCTCAGTGCCAGCGCACCGGCCAGAAATGCACTTGCAATACGCTTGAGCTTCATATCTTTTTCCTCCCATAGGGGACGTTCTGCGTCCCGCTTCCCTCTTGATTCACCATTTTACCATGCTAAAGTGATAAACTGTGGTTATAGAATAGCGCGTTTGCCGCCGTTTGGCAAGAGGCAAACCCATTTTTTCGCACAATGCACTGCTTTGCCCCGCCCATAAGCCCGATTTTTGTGAGAAAGTGTGCATGAAAAAGTGGCTCAGAAACGCCCGCAGGCGTTTCTGAACCACAAATTATAATAGTATTTTCAATCGCCCCTACTGCTCCGCCATAGCCTTTAGCGCCGCCTTTTGCAGGTCGGTGACTGAGATGGTGCACAGCGCCTTCAGGTCGGCGTCCGTGCCGTCTGCGGAAAGCTTACCGATCTCCACGGCGTTTTTGCCCTTCAGGTAGCTGCACCAGCCTGCGCTGTGCTCGTACCACTCCTTGCCTAACGCGCTTGCACTGCGCATTCCGTAGCGGTCGCCCAGTTCGTTTTTGGTGTACACCGGCTCACGCGGGGCAGATACGGTGCCGTCCGCGCTGACCGTCAACTCCGGCTCAGTCATATCGCCGATGGCGCTGGTCACCCGGGCGTTCTCGTCCATCGTCACCACCGCCAGCGTGATTTTTGCCTGTACCTGTGCGTCCTTGTCATCTGTGCCCGCAAGCCCCTGCGGCATTTCGGCCACCTCTACGCCCAGCTTGACCGTATCGCCCCGGGCAGCGCCCAGCGCCTGCGCATTTTCGCAGGCGCGGACGATGGCATCCCGGTAGCGGTCCACCGCGATGGTGCAGCCGGAGAGAAGGTCTGCATCGGTGGACTTGCCGTCCGCATCCGTTTTCAGCTTTTTCACCTCGTCCGGGGTCTTGCCTTCAAGCCAGCTGCTAAAGGCATCGGCCTGCTCTGCCCAGCCTTTTTTCAGGCCAGACACCTCTGCCAGCGGGTAGTCCTTGCCCTTCTGGCGCTTGGTGCGGGTGTCGGTAGGGGCGGTCACCTTGCCGGTGCCGTCCGCACTGACCGAAAGTTCCAACTCGTCCAGCGTTGCCCCGGCCAGTTTGCCGTCTGCATCCAGCAGAACGGCAGCCGCCACAGTACGGATGCTGCCCGCACGGTCTGTGCCGGCCGCCTCGGTCAGGACCCCCAGCCCAGTGCGCCACGCCGCGCCTTGCGCCGCGCTGCTGCCTGCAGAGGTGCTGCCGCTCATCGGGCCGGAACTGCTGCCGGAGTTTCCCCCGCCGCAGCCGGTCAATGCCAGTGCTGCCGCCAGCGTGCAGCACAAAAACCATCGCGATGCCTGTTTCATATCGTCACATACGCTCCCTTTCCGTGCCTGCATTGCAGACGCAGGCTTTGGAGCTAGTGTGCCCCGCCGTGCGGGATTTTATGAGCAGACACTTACATTAAAGGACTGAGCAGCCGCAGCACGCTGTCCAGCGCCGTACCGGCCAGCCCGGTGCGGCAGTCCGCGCATTGCACCTCCCGGCACTGGGGCAGGGTGCGGCGCACATCGTCCCGCAAAGCCAGCACCTGACTGTTTTGCAGCAGCAGCACCCCGCACTCGAAGTGCAGAAACATACTGCGGTAGTCCATATTGATGCTGCCCACCACCGCCGCGCGGTCATCGCTGACGCAGCACTTGGCGTGGAGAAAGCCCGGGGTATACTCGTAGATGCGCACCCCTGCCCGCAGCAGGGGCAGATAGTACGAGCGGCTCAGCCGGAACACCAGCTTTTTGTCCGGGATGCCCGGCAGCACCAGCCGCACATCCACCCCGCGCTTGGCGGCGTTGCGCAGCGCGTCCAGCATTTCCTCACCGATGGCGAGATAAGGCGTATAAAAATAAACATACTGCTGTGATTGCGCCAGAATATCCAGATAGACCGTTTCCGCCACCGGCTCTTCGTCCAGCGGGCTGTCCGCGTAGGGCTGCACCACCCCATCGCTGGCGGGCAGCACCGCAAGCTGCGGACGGAAGGCGCTGTAATCCTGCTCAAAGGGGCGGAAGGCGTTCCAGAAGTCCAGAAACATTACGGTAAAGTTCCACACCGCAGCGCCCTCGATGCGCAGGCCCGCGTCCTTCCAGTAGCCGAAGCGGGTGATCGCGTTGATATATTCGTCTGCCAGATTGATGCCGCCGGTGTAGGCTACTTTGCCGTCTATCACCACGATCTTGCGGTGGTCGCGATGGTTCATCACCAGCGAGAGCAGCGGCACCACCGGGTTAAAGGGAATGCAGCGGATATGCGCCCGCTCCATGCGCACCACAAAGTCCTTGGGCAGACCCAGCAGACTGCCGAAATCATCGTAGATCAGCCGCACATCCACCCCTTGCGCAGCCTTGCGGCGCAGGATATCCTCCACGCCCTGCCACATCTTGCCCTGACTGACGATAAAAAACTCCAGAAAAATGCTCTTTTCCGCTTTTTCAAGGTCAGCCAGCAGCGCCGGATACATGGCCTCGCCGCAGGGAAAATACCGGGCGGTGGTGTTCTGCCATGCGGGGTAGCAGCCGTATTGGGTCAGGTAGTAGCTCACGCCCCGGTTCTCATCGCACAGCCCGGCAGTCTGCCCGGGCTGCTGGGCGCGGTCTGCCCGGTGTGCCTGCTCCACCGCCTGCATCTTGCTGCGCAGGCGGCGGGAGGGGCGCTTGTTGCCAAAGGCCAGATACAGCGCCCCGCCCAAAAGCGGCAGCAGCCCGATCAGGGCGATCCAGCCCACCTTATAGGCGCTGTTTTCATCCTTGCGCACCAGATACAGAACAATCAGCAGGCTCAGCCCGTTGAGCACCCCGGTGACCCACACCCGCGCCGTGCCGGTGGTAAGGGCAAAAAACACCCACGCCAGCCATGCGATCTGCAGCGCCACCAGCACCGCTGTGACCGTGACGCGATTGATGATGCGGCTGAAAAATTTGACGATCGGCAGCCGGAACAGCATCCCATCTCCCCCTTTTCATGTTATCCCACTTTATATATAGGTTAGTATAGCGCGTTTTTTCACCCTTTGCAAGTTTTTGGTGTCGGGTACACCGGAATTATCCCTCATAAAAAAGTTCACCGGAGCATCCGCAGATGCCCCGGTGAACCAAGATCTTATTACATATTTCCGCTCAGACGGTCGGTGCTTCGTTATCCTCGTAGCCCACCATCAGGCCGCCGTACTCGGCGTAGTAGCTGCACAGAGCGCCGCAGGTACCCACCTCCACCTTGGCCTCCGGGAACACAGCATGGACCATGTGCTTCAGCCGCTCCGCAGCAGCAGCGTTGCAGCAGTGGTCGATGTGCACCCGGCCATTGGTCAGGCCATGCGCCTTCATTTCCAGCACCATGCGCTCCAGTGCGCCGTGCTCGCCACGGGTCTTGCACAGAACCTCCAGATCACCGGCATCGCTGGCCTGCCCGATGACCCGGATGCCCAGCATACGCGCCACGGCTGCCACAGCCGGCTTTACGCGGCCGTTGCGGGCAAGGTTTGCCAGTGATTCCAGCGCGAACAGCAGATGGGTGTGCTCATGATACGCCCGGATCTCCTCGCACACGGTATCAAAGGGCTTGCCTGCCTTGATCAGCGCCGCCAGACGCTCCACCAGCAGCCGGGACTCCGCACCAGTGGACAGACTGTCCAGCACAAAGACCCGCGCGCCCTCGTGGCTCTGCTCGTACTCCTCGCCCGCCAGCAGTGCAGCGTTATAGGCACCGGACAGCGTACCGGTAATGGTTACAACATACACCTCGTCTGCGCCCTCGTAGGCGGTAAGCCAGTCCGAGATATTGGGGCAGGAGGTGCTGGTGCGTCCCTTATAGGTGCGCAGCATCTCGGCCAGCGCGGGAGCATCCACCTCTGCGGTGTCCACATACTCCTGCTCGTCGGTCAGGATCTTCAGCGGCACACAGGCAAACCCTACATCGGGGAGCTCGTACACATTTGCAGAGGAGTCTACAACAATTTTGCTTTTCATATTTTTCTCCATTTTCAAGCGGCGCACGCCGCAGTCATTCCTTTGTCCGTGACCATCATATCAGTTTTTCAAAACCCTGTCAACTGTTTTTCTAAATTCTTTTTCAAAGTTTTCGTTGCCTGTTGACCATTTTTCCAAAATGCGGTATACTATTTCACAGGCAGAAGTGCTTTTGCGGAGAGCAATTGCCCTGCCTTTGCACAAAAACAACGTTCCTGCCTGCAAAAAAGCGCAGGAGCATGAACGGAACAAGATACTATGAAAGCTGAAACCAAACTCCGCGTTGCGGCGTGTGCTGCGGGCTTTGCCCTGCCCCGGTACAACGATCTCCCCTCGGTAGGGCTGTATCTGGACCAGACGGTGCAGTTCGTCAACGGCTACTTCCGCAGCTTCTGCGGGGTAGAGCTGACCCCATCTATGGTAAGCAACTACGTCAAAAAAGGGGTGGTGGATCACCCCATCCGTAAAAAATACACCCGGGACCAGATCGCATCCCTGATGTACATTGCAGTTTCCAAGACGGTGCTCTCGATCGAAAACATCGACACTCTGTTCAAAATGCAGCGGGAGCACTGCTCCGCCGGGACAGCCTACGATATCTTCTGCGAGGAGTTGGAGGCTAGTCTTTCTGTGGTGTTCGGCGGCAAGGCAGCCCAGCTGGAGACTTCACTCAACGACGAACGTCTGCTGCTGCGCAGCACCATTTTTGCTGCGGTCAACAAAATATATCTGGACTGCTGCTTCGATGCCTTGCGGCAGGAGCAGGCTCTGTGGTCGGACATCCTGCCCGATCTGGCGTAAACAGTACAGAACGGTATTGCTCTGTATAGCAAAAGCCACCTGAAAACGTAAGTTTTCAGGTGGCTTTTTTACTGGTGGAGGCGATGGGAGTCGAACCAATTCCCGCCGTTCTATCGTGAAAAAATCGCAATTTTCAGGCTGAAAATGTGGCGTTGCTATGGGCTGAAATTCTGCACATAGAACCGCACCCAGTTCCCTAAAATCGGGAAGTGTGGTAAAAAGTGTGGTATTTTTCAGCCGTGCAGCAGCTTCATAAATACCGCGTTGACGGCCTGCGCTGTGGCTACATCCTCACCGGTCAGGGCGTGGGAGTAAATGCCGTATGTGTCCATATCTTCGGAGTGACCTACAAGCGCCTTGACCTCACCAGCGGGCAGCGTCTTGATTGCGGAAACAAAGCTGTGCCGCAGTTCGTACAGGCTGACCGGCTGCAGATCGTTGGCAGCACAGTACACTTTCCAGCGCTTATAAAACCGCCGCTCTGTTTCCAGACAGAACACGCTTTCACAATGCCCGGTAACAGCCCTTTGGGCATCCAAGACGGCTTTTGCAACATCGGGCAGAACGAACGACCTGCAAGCATTTTCGTTCTTTCCACGCGTCACCTGCCCTTTTACGTTGACGGCACGGGAAACGTTGACTGTGCTCCCTTTGATATCTGCCCAGCGCAAGCCCACCAGCTCCCCCGGACGCAGGCCGGTCAAGACCGCGAATCTGTACGCATGAATAAAATCATCTGGCACGCGCTTGCCCCGGTAAAGCGTTGTATCTAGCGTGAACAGCTTTATTAGATCATCTGGCTGCAAGACCTTTTTGCCTTTCAGACGCGCCCCAGCGGGTATCTGCACATCCTCTGGCAGATAGGTGGACAGCTTGCTTTTGCGGCAGTATTTGCAGAAGGCACGGAGATCCCCGGCGAGTGATTGCAAGGTTTTACGGCTCTTGCCTGCCGCGTGGGCTTTGTTGATGATGGCTTGCAAGTCTGCATCTGTAAGGGCATTGACCCGCTTTTTGCCTATGATCGGCAGCACCCAGGTGCGCCACCGGCTCTCGATCGGTTCATAATTGCTTGCGCTGGTGGTCTGCTTTAAGCCCTCTATCCAGAGTTTATACACATCCTCTACCCTGCCCACCTTCGCGCCTATGCCGTCCTCAAGCCACGCATCAGCCTTGCGGTTCGCTTCCCGCTGGCCGGTCCGGCCCGGCGTGCTGCTATAAAAATACCGGCGCTGGCCGTCCTTCTGCACCGCCACCCGCCACCGGCTGAACTTCTCTTGCCAAACGGCCGTATTCGTCCTCTTGCTCATCTGCTGCACCCCTTGACAATAATTGAATTATAATTATAATATAAGTATGGAAACAATACAATTTGAATGGGACGAAAACAAAAACCAAATCAATCAGCATAAGCACGGTATTTCGTTCCATGAAGCAAAAACGGTATTTTATGACGAAGAAGCGCTAGTGATTGATGACCCGGAGCATTCAGAAACGGAGGACAGATTTATCATTCTCGGCCTGAGCAGTAAGGCAAATCTGCTTGTGGTGTGTCACTGCTACCGCGCGTCTGATACCGTTATCCGCATCATCTCGGCCCGAAAAGCCACCAAGACCGAATCTAAATACTATGGAAAGTGAGGTTTGTACTATGCTACCTGAATATGATTTCTCTAACGCCAAGAAAAACCCTTATGCGAAGGCTTTGAAAAAGCAAATCACCATCAACATTGACAGTAATACCATTGATTACTTCAAGGCGCAGTCTGAGGACGTGGGGATTCCCTACCAGACGCTTATCAATCTGTATCTGAAGGACTGCGTAGCAAACAAGCGCCACCTGTCCATGTCGTGGCCAGAAACCAAAATCGGCTAATAAAACATCTTGCCCGCCCGGCTCTGCGCTGGACGGGCTCTTTTATCCCCACCGCCTACTGTGCTCTGCGCAGTGGGCTTTTATTTTTTATCGGGGTCCATGGGCTTTTGATAAGCCTGTATGCCTGTGAGATCTTCAAGTGCCTGTGCTACTATGTTCAAAGAGAAATCATCTAATTTGTCCATATAAAAGCCAAATTCAGCAGCTTTGTCTTTTTGAATGGCAGAAATGCGAGATTTTGCGGTTTGAACGGCAACATCCTGTCCGCAATCATTTAAGAGGTTAAAATAATACTCTGCGCGTTTCCTCGCTCCCCATTCGATGGGCAAGGATACAAGCCCCATTTGCAAAGCCTTGTCAAAATCAACGGGTTCAGTTTTAGGTGGATACGGGTTTATTTTTCCCGTTCGCGTTGCTTCCCACGCGACAGATTCACGCTGTTCTTCTGGATAAAGGTCAAGCCAAAAAACGTGCAAAGCATCTGCCAGCTTTTGCAATGTTTCAATGCTCATTCCTCTTTTTCGTTCCATCATTGACTGAAATGTGGACGGGGGAATTTTTGCATCAAGTGCAAGTTTTCTCCGACTTTTCCCCTGTCGTTCAAGCTCCCGATCTATGCTTTCGTATACGTCCATGAAAAATCCCCCTTTTAAAGAAGATTAGCACAGGATAAACGAAATTTCAATCAGTACTTGACAATAAACGAAAATCAGGTTATAATCATAAACGTAAACGAAACATCGTTTATAAAAAGTATGAATGGGAGGTGTATCGAATGAAAATCAGCAAAGAGCGTCTGTGCATCCTGCAATGCCGTTCAGGCATGACTGGTGCACAGGTAGCCGCAAAAGCCGGTTTAAAGCCGCAGAGTTATTCGGCGGTCAAGAATCGCGGCACTTGCGCAGCGCCTACCGTGGCAGCTATCGCAGCTGCTTTTGGTGTTCCTGTTGAAGAAATTCTTGAAAGCGAGGTGTAATAATGTACCAGCCTTATCACAAACTCCGCGTGCGATTCGCGGAGATGGAAATGCGGCAGGGTGACGTAGCACAGGCCGCAGGCATGGCAAAAAGCACCATGACTGCCAGGATGCAGGGAAAGCAACCGTGGACGAGCGCAGAGATCACTCGCGTGGCCGCTGTCTTGAACATTCCCCGGGAGCAGATCGGAGAGTTTTTCTTTGAACCGCTACCCGGCCAGAGGAAAGGAGCGTAACGCTTGCCCCGAAAGTATTTTCCGTTCTACTTCACATTCCGTGAAGCGGGCAAGACCATGCCGCCCAGGCTTCGCGCAACCTTTTATGAAGCCATAATAGACTATGCCACAACCGGAGTAGAACCTGTGTTGCCCCCTAGCATCTCCGGCTGTTGGGCTGTAGTCAAACCGCTTTTGGACACATCACAGAAGCGATACAATGCAGGCGTGAACGGCGGCAGACCGTCAAAAAATGATTCTTTTGGTTTTCCCGATTCTGAAACCAATGGTTTATACAAGGAGAAAGAGAAAGAAAAAGAGAAGGAGAATGAGAGGGAGAATGAAAAAGAGAAGGAGAGCAACGCCGCTGCCGCGGCTGGCGAGCCTGATACTCCCCCGGCTGATATTTTCACAACCTTTGCCGATGGTGACGGCGAGCTGCTGCAGGCCCTTCAGGACTATGACCGTATGCGCAAAGAAAAGCGCAAGAGCCTAACCGATACCATGCGGCGCAGCTTGTGCCAGCAGCTGGATGAAGAATTTCACCGGTGCGAGTGGGTGCAGATCATCAAGCAGGCCACCCGGCAAGGCTGGTTAAAGTTCTATCCGCTGGATAAGGACAAACCCGCCAGCACCGTGCCAGAGTTTGAGAGCGCTGGCGACCAGATCAGCCGTATTATCAACGACCTAAAAAGAAAGAATGGGGTGATTGAATGACAACCGAAAAATTACAGGAACTCACACAAGCCCGCCTTGCTCACTTCGGAGAGCATTTCTCCGATGAAGCAATGACCGTTTATCTGAAAGTCTGCACGGCCAATCTGGGCACTGTGCCGGATGATATTGCCGAAGCAGCCTTCTATGCTGCACTGGGCAGTTGCCGCTATCCGAAGCAGTTTATCCCGGACTGGTGCGACGCTGTCCGCAAGATCATGCGCAAAAATATCCCGTCCAATGCAACGCTGTGGCTGGACACGCTCAGCGCTGCACACGAGATTGCCGAATCCTATGCGACCTATGCAAACGGCGGTTATGTGGGCGAAGATCGCAGCGAATGCCTGAATGCTGCCAGGCGGCGCTTTGAAAGCCTGCCCCCGGCGGTTAAAGAGTGGGCCGGTTCTCCGCGTGGCCTGTGCGATATGGTCAACCATAACAGCAAAAGCGAGCTGAACCGCTTTGTGCGTCCCGGCTTCAATAGAATGCTGGCTGATGCACCTATTTGCGACCTGAAAGCGCCGGCATTGACCCAACTGCCGAAAAGCACACCGCCTGCCGCCCAGATCACCGACGGCAGCAAGAGCGCGTGAGGGGGTGATTTTGTGAACGAGAGTACCGACCGCAGCGGCTACATTGCCGCTATTACCAAGCTGCTGGAACGCGCAGACCTGCGGGCGCTGCGCCTGATCTGGCTGCACGCCAAAGGCCTGACCCGCTGACTACATCGAACCCGGTCTAATCTGACCGTGTTACATATTTGAGCGTGCCCGTAGGGCACAGAGAGGACTTTATCATGAAGAACTTTTTCAACACCGCCAGCGTTGGCACCATCAGCGAGTGCCTGAACGGCGAGAAGCTGCTGAACGCATCCCGCGATGCAAAGGGCAACACCCTGCTGACCTTTGAGAGCGCCTATGAGGGCTACTCTGATCTGCTGACCATCATGCCGGACGGCTCTGTAATCGGCACATTCATCTGTGACGAGGAGCAGCGGCCCCAGACCGTCAACGACAACCCGACCATGACGGACGTGGCCACGCTGCTGGAAGACAAGAAGCTGAGCCTTATGTGCAGCACCAGCGGCATGGAATCAGAGGATCCCAGCGAGGGCATGGAGCTGACTTTCCTTGACTACAAGGGCAAGAACCCTGACACCCTGCTCCGCATCACTCCCGCACTGGCTGACGGCACACCCATCATCAAGGTGGAAACCCAGAGCCTGAACCAGCAGTAAGCCAAGACCGCCGACAAACAGAAAGCCGCCTTTCCCTGCGCCAACAGGGACGGGCGGCAAATAGGCGGGATTTTGCTTGACCGGCATTTCCCGCCCTCATTTTATCAGAAAAGAGAGGGAATTACAATGAGTTTGTACCATTTTCAGTGCCTTGCCCCATTTTTCGTGTTCTGCCTGATCGGCGCCGTGGGCTGCTGGTTCAGCGGCAATCTGTGAGGGGGGTGTACAGTATGAGCCTGAATGATGTAGATTATGGTCAGTTGGCCGGAGCTGTAGAGCACATTCAAAATCTGCTGACGATTTTTGCAGAATGGTTTGAAGAAAGCCACAAAGCGAATAACCTTGACCGCAGCCACACAAGAGACGAGATCGTGTTTCTGTGGGAAGCTTCTCCTCGGTATAATTCGCTCCTGGGTGCTGCTATGTGCGATATTACAGGTTTGAAAGACCAGCTCAACGAGCTGACGGACAAACAGATTGCAGCTATGGAAGCCGCAAACAAGTAATTAAAACGACATTGCAAGGTAAAATTCTTGCAGTTAAGTCCTCTTTATGGTACAATATGAGCGTAGTACAGACGCTCTTTTAGACCATTACAAAGAGTAAATTTTAACGGTGGTGCGTTGAGTACATAGCGCCACCCCCACCCCTGAGAGCGTGTTACAGCCCCGGAAAGGCTGCTGCACGCTCTTTTTATTTGCCGGAGGTCATTCTATATACCATGAAGAAAACGAAGCTCAAGAAGTGCCCTGTATGCGGCGCTGTGATGTGGCATTTTGCCAATGAAAGCCGCTGCCTTGAATGTGCAGCACGGGAAGCCCAGGATGAACGGGAACGGAACCGCGTAAAAACTCTGGCATGGGCTACATATCATCTGGGACACGGCGAACGGCTGTCGCTGGGAGAAGTGGCCGCTATGGCTGATGCTATGGGCATGAGCTACGGCGCATACAGTTTACAGTTGTCCCAGCAGAAACGCAATGTAGCAACAAATTGACATTGCATAGCATTATATTTGCATTTTACAACAGAATGTGGTATACTGACCATAGCAGGCGGATTATAGCGCCGTCCAACTCCTGACTGCTCTTTGCTGCACGGTCTGGCTGTGGGTGTGCCATGACCCACGATCAGAGCGCCCAGCATTGCAGGAGCGGACATACCCCTTGCACCGGGCTTTTCCTTTCTCCGGTGCACCATGCGCGGCATAAGGTTTGCCGCCTGCTGCTTTTTACGCCTACTCATGCGGAATAATGAGGTGATATCAATGGAAAATCCTAACACTATCCCCAGCGCCGCCCAGCAGGCCGAAAATAACGGCTCTGAGCGGATGTTTACCCAATCCGAACTAAACACCATCGTTGCAGATCGGCTTGCCCGTGAGCGCTCTAAGAGTGCCGAGCGCGTGGGCGACCTTGACGCACGAGAAAAAGGCTTGAGAGCCCGCGAGGAAGCGTTGGAAGCCAAAAGTCAGCGCTTCAACCAGTGGGAAGCCCGGGAAGCCTGCAAGCAGTATCTGTCTGATAACCATATCAGCGCGGCACTGCTGGATAAGCTGGACACCAGCGACCCGGAAGCGTTCAAGACTGCTGTAAAGGCGGTGCAGAGCGTCACCAGCAACGGGTACACCGTCACTACTACGACCACCGGCGCAAAGGTAGACACCCCGCCGACCTGGCTTTCCAACGGCACGGATAAAGACGCGGAGTTAAAGCGGGCTTTCGGTCTGAAAGACTGAAAGAGGTTTTCATAAATGGCTATTGAGTTAGCAACCCAGTTCCAAGCATATACCGATGAACAGTTTTACTCCGAGAGCAAGACCAGCCTTGTGACCAACAAGGATTTCAGCTTTGACGGTGCAAAGACCATCAAGCTGTACAAGGTCAAGTCCACCGAGATGGAGGACTTCAACCGCAACGGCCCCATTCTCGAGGGAAACAAGAGCCAGTACGGCACGATCAGCACCTTGCAGGCCACCACCGAGACATTCACGATCAACAAAGACCGTTCGTTCACTTTCGAGGTGGACAAGATGGACACGGACGAAACCAAGATGCAGGTTGCAGCCGCCAGCGCTCTGGCACGCCAGCAGCGTGAGAAGGTGTTCCCGGAGATCGACTCCTATGTTTACGGCGTGATGGCCGCAAAGGCCGGTATCCTGCCCGATGCAAAGGCCCTGACCGCTGAAAACATCTATACCGAGATCATCACGGCAAATGCCCAGATGGATGATGCAGAAGTGCCCGCATCTGACCGCGTGCTTATTCTGACCCCCACCGCATACACGCTCCTGAAGCAGTCCAAGGCCACCTTTGACAATCAGGACATTGGTGCAGAACTGCGCAAGAAGGGCGTTATTGCCCAGCTGGACGGCCTGAATGTGGTCAAGATCGCGTCCAACCGCCTGCCTGAGAAGTTCGGCTTCATGATCGCGCATCCCGTGGCTACCGTGGCCCCGGTCAAACTGGCAGAGTACAAGATTCACCTTGACCCGCCTTTCCTGTCCGGCAGTCTGGTGGAAGGCCGTATTTATTACGACTGCTTTGTTCTGGAAAACAAGGCAAAGGCTATCTATTATCAGGCAATCGCCTGATATGGCATCATCTGGGCGCATGGGGCAACCTGTGCGCCCTTTTTGTATCGAGGTGAGTATATTTGAAGATCAAACTTTCAACTCCCACAGAGGTACGCCGCACGCTGTCCAAGATCGCAAATATGCTGCTGAATAACCAGATCGACCCGCAGCGGGCAACGGCTATCACAAATTGCTGCAACGCCGTTTTGAACTGCATCCGCATTGATGAACAGCAGAAGAAGCTGGCAGAGCTGGAAAAGCTGCTGGACGAGGTGGAAGCGAATGGAGCTTGACCGTTTGGAAAAGCGCATCAGGGCGCTGCAAGCCCGGAAAGCGGCCAGAGCTGCCACGCTTGAGCGTGTGCAGGGCATCGACCCGACCGAACATGAAGCGGCTGTATACCATGCTATCCACGCGGATATCGCAGCCGATGCACACACCTACTACAATCTTCCCGGTGGGCGCGGATCCTGCAAATCGTCCTTTGTGTCATTGGAGATCGTGGACGGCATCCAGAAAGACCCCACCGGCACCGGCTCTGCTGTGGTGTTCAGGCGGTGGGGCAGCACCTTGAGGGAATCCGTGTTTGCACAAATCCAGTGGGCTATTGACGCGCTGGGCGTGTCTGACCTGTGGAGCTGCACCGTGTCCCCTATGCGCTGCACCTACCTGCCCACCGGCGCGCAGATCATCTTCCGAGGGCTGGACGATAACAGCAAGATCAAGTCTATCAAGCCTGCAAAGGGCTTTTTCCGGTGGGTGTGGTTTGAGGAATTTTCCGAGCTGCCCGGAGAAAACTTTGTCCGTAGCGTGATGCAGTCCGTGGGGCGTGGCAGTAAGCCTGTGGTGTTCCGCAGCTTCAACCCGCCTGTGTCCCTGAATAACTGGGCAAATAAGTTCATCCAGCAGCCCAACGAGGAAGCATTGACCCTGCACACGGATTACACCCAGGTGCCCCCGGAATGGCTGGGAGAGGTGTTTCTGAACGAAGCCCAGCGCATCCAGAGCCTAAACCCGAAAGTGTACGATCATGAGTATCTGGGCATTCCCACCGGCAGCGGCGGCGAGGTATTCACCACGCTGGAAGTGCGCGAGATCGCGGACGAAGAGCTTGAAATGCAGTGTTACCGCTATGTTGGTGTTGATTTCGGCTTTGCGTCTGACCCTGCCGCTGTTGTGGTGCTGTACTACGACCGCAGCACCGAAACCATCTATTTTGCAGATGAAATTTACAAGCGCGGCCTGTCAAATGAAGCCCTTGCCGCCGAGATCAGGGCGCACGGCCTTGACCATGTGGGCGAAAGCAGGAAAAACCCCATCACAGGCGCAGAAACAGCCCCGGAACAGGTTATTTATTGCGACTGCGCCGAACCCAAGAGCATCATGGACTTGCGTACATACGGCTTGCAGGCGCGTCCATGTACCAAGCACCCCGGCTGTGTGAACTACCGCATCAAGTGGTTACAAAAACGGACGCTTGTGGTTGACCCCCGGCGCACCCCCAACATCTACCGCGAGTTTTCACAATATGAATACGACACGGATAAAGACGGGAACTTCCTGCCCAGTGTGCCAGATCGGGACAATCATACTTGTGACGCAACCGCATATAGCCTTGACCGTCTTATCTTCAACAAGAACGAAGGAGCGTAAAACCATGCTGGAAATGCACCTGACCTGCCCGAACTGCAAAAAGACTTTTGTTGTCTATGACTGGCAGCTATGGAGAGACAGCGAGGAAAACGAGAGCTTTCAATGCCCCTGCTGCCATACTGTCCCGGATGAAGAAGCCTGTTACCGCCTGAAAGATGGCTTTTTGGAGCTGTGCGACGTTGACCGGCATTGGAGCCACGACAAAGAGAGCGCACCGCTGCCGCCTGAAAAACAGAGCTGGCATATCGAGGTAAAGCCGGGCTGATAACACACTAAAATCCGAAAATGTGGTAAATAGTGTGGTATAAGCAAAGAAAAGCACCTAGATTTTAACGAATCTAGGTGCTTTTTGCTGGTGGAGGCGATGGGAGTCGAACCCATGTCCGAAAAGAGCTCAGTGTAGGTGTCTCCGGGTGCAGGCGATCTACAACATTCCCGCCACGCCACGCCGATCGTCAGGCTAGCGCTTTGGTAGCTTCATGAGTTCCTGCCGGTCCGCAAAGCTTAGGTCCGTTCAGGTGCTGTGTCTAAAGGACGCCCCGGCCCCACACGACACAAGAGTGGGCGGAACGCGCAGCACTCAGGCTGCGAGCAACTGATAATTATTGTTGTCAGTTAATTTTTTTGGAGGAGTTATAGAGCAGTTCCCCCGCTGCTACCCGCTGCCCAGACCTCGCTCCCCCCGTCGAAACCTTTACGCCCCCTTATAAAGCACATCTTGCGATGTGCAGAAAGCTTGGTTTTCTGCGGTGAGCCGCAGTCTGCAATTGGAATGCTTAATAGTACTTGCCGTTGGACTTCACAGCCCGGTCAATGGAGCGCTTTGCATCGCGCTGGGCGGCATCGGCACGCTTGTCGTACAGCTTTTTGCCCTTGCACAAGCCCACTTCCATTTTTACGCGGCCATGCTTGAAGTAAAGCGAGAGCGGCACCAGCGTATAGCTCTGCAGCTTGCACTGCTGGTGCAGACGCCGGATCTCACTTTTGTGCGCCAGAAGCCGCCGGACGCGCATGGGGTCCTGATTGAACAGATTGCCGTGGTCGTAGGGGCTGATGTGCATTCCCTTTACCAGCAGCTCGCCGTTTTCAATATCCACCCAGCTGTCCTTCAGGTTCACCCCGCCGGCCCGCAGGCTTTTCACCTCGGTGCCTTTGAGTTCCACACCGGTCTCCAGCGCTTCCAGAACAAAATACTCGTGGCGCGCTTCGCGGTTGGTGGCAATGGTCTTGGTCGCCGGGCGCTCCTTTGTGGGTGCCATGCTGCGCGCCTCCTTTCTCCGTTCCGTTCGTTGTTTCAGTATACCATTTTTTCAGGGTATTGCAAGGGCTGTTTCTGACAGAATTGTAAATTTTTACAAACTTACAACTCTCCCCGCCCGGAAAGTGCCCGGTACAGGGTGGTCTCGTCGGCGTATTCCAGACTGGCGCCCACCGGCAGACCGGAGGCAAGCCGGGTGACCCGGATGCCCAGCGGCTTGATAAGCTTTGCCAGATACATGGCGGTGGCTTCGCCCTCCACGGTGGGGTTCATGGCCATGATGACCTCCTTCACCGTGTCGTCCTTCAGCCGCGCCAGCAGCTCCTTGACGGTCAGCTGCTCTGCGCCCACACCGGCCAGCGGGTCCAGCAGGCCGTGCAGCACATGGTACAGGCCGTTATACTCCCGGGTGCGCTCAAAGGCCTGCACGTCCCGGGGCTTTTCCACCACGCAGATCACCGAGGTGTCCCGCTTGGCGCTGGCGCACACCGGGCACAGGTCCGCGTCCGTGTAGTTCTGGCAGATGCGGCACCGGTGCAGCCGGGTGTGCGCACCGCGGATAGCATCGGCCAGCGCCGCAGCATCCTTATCCGACATACTCAGCACCTGATAGGCCATGCGGGTAGCGCCCTTGCGGCCCACGCCCTGAAACTTGCCGAACTCTTCGATCAGCTTTTCCAGCGGTGCGGCAGTGTAGTCCATGGTATCTCCCCTTCCCGGCTCAGAGACCCGGAATGTTCAGGCCGCCGGTCAGCTTGCCCATCTCGGCCTCGGCGGTCTCATCCACCTGCTTTACGGTGGCGTTGATGGCAGCAGCCACCATGTCTTCCAGCATCTCGATGTCATCCGGGTCCACGGCCTCGGGCTTGATGGTGATGGACAGCACCTCGTGCTTGCCGTTCATCTTCACAG
>ERZ1031557.63-NODE-63-length-20039-cov-4.980134_pt1 | contig 20039 bp, 23 predicted proteins | sample MGYA00518175_ERZ1031557 | MGnify/ENA primary metagenome ERZ1031557 (study PRJEB33719, sample SAMN04261169) | wastewater metagenome | biome: rural village; feature: human; material: feces | host: Homo sapiens | place: El Salvador | collected 2014-01-14 ... | reverse complement strand
GTTCATCGTTGGCTATGCCATGGAGAGCGCAACCGCCGCAGGCCAGATTATCCACATCCAGATTACCAAGAGCGGCTTTGTGCCGAAGGCGGGCTAAAGGAAAGGAGAATTAAACCATGAATACCAGAAACACTACCGCGGGCATTACGGCCGAGATCGCCAAAGGCTGGCAGCCCAACAACTACCTGACCAATATGTCCATGGCATACTTCCAGAAGCCGGAAGACTATGTGGCACACAGCATTTTCCCGGTCTGCCCGGTGCAGCTGTCCGCCTCCTACTACTACACGTTCAGCAAGGAAGATCTGGCCCGTGACAACGTGCAGCCTAAGCCTGCGTTCGGCAAGGTTGATCCTGCTGTGATGGGCCAGGACGACAACACCTACAAGTGCCACGTTGACCAGATCATCCTTGGCATTGACCAGATCGCCGCCCTGAACTACCAGCGCAGCCGCGCCCCTGGCGTGAACGATCCCCGCCGCGCCAAGGTCCGCACCGCCACCGAACAGATGCTGCTGCACCAGGACATTCTTTTCGCAAAGAACTTTTTCCACGCTGGCGTCTGGGCAAATGAGTTGACCGGCACCACCAACGGCAGCGGTTCTAAGGAGTTCGTGAAGTTCAACGACACTTCTTTTGACCCCATCGGCTTCTTCGACGACCTGCGCACCGAGATCAAGCGCCAGGGCCGCCGCACCCCGAATCGCCTGGCACTGGGCATCCAGGCCTACAACGCCCTGAAAAACAACCCCTTCGTCAAGGAGAGCGTGAAGTACACCGGCACCACCGCAAACCCTGCCATCGTTACGCCCAACGTTCTGGCGCAGATTTTCGGCGTTGAGCAGGTGAAGATCCTGGAATCCACCTACAACTCCGCAGGCTTGGGCCAGAAGGAGAACATGGAGTTCATTTGCGACCCCAAGGCCGCGCTTCTGTGCTATGCCACCCCGACCCCGCAGATCGACGAGCCCTCCGCGGGCTACATTTTCACCTGGGATATGCTGGGCAACGGCGCTTCTGTCGCCTTTGACCAGTACGAGGGCGAAAACGGCACTCACGCGGAGTTCATTGAAGGCCTGTGCGCTTCCGACATGAAGAAGACTTCCGACGACCTGGCAATCTTCCTGAAGGACTGCGTCTAAGGAGGCCGCCATGAAGTACAACTGTCTGAAAATGGCGACCTTCGGCGGCGTGAAATACCGCCCTGGCGACGTTGTGGAGGCTGAAATGATCCAGCCCGGCCGCGCAAGGGCAATGCAGGACATGGGCATTATTGCCGAGTGCCGGGAGCCCGAAGTGGGCAAAATTGAAGCGCTGACCCTCCCCATTACTGCTGAGGGCGGCGTGGTAGAGCTTGACGCCACCCCGGACGCCGTTGTCCAGGCTGTGTGCATTTTGCAGCAGCGGGCCGAGGAGGCGGTGGCGACCATTGCCGAGGTTGAGGACCAGAGCGTCCTTATTCTGGTGAACGCCTCCGTCAGCCGCAAGAGCGTCAAGACGGCCGCCAAGGAGCGCGGCGTGTTCCTGGAAGACGAGGCTGCAAAGGCCGTGCAGGAGGCCCCGGAGGGCGGCTCCGAGGGGGTGAGCTGATTGGCACAGCTCACATACACCTACGACGCGAGCAAAATCGCCGAACACGGCCTTGACCAGATGCGCTTCGAGCTGGGGGACACGATGGTGGAGGGCGGCGTGGAAACCTGTGCGCTGAGCGACCAGGAATACAAAGCCGTTATTGAAGCCTACCCCCGCTGGAAACGTGCAAAGCTGGCCTGCGTGGAAAGCATTCTGCGCCGGTTTTCCTACGAGGTGAACACCAAGGTTGGAGAACTGAACCTCTCCCTGAGCGACCGCCTGGACTACTGGAAAAAGCTCTATTCTGACTTAAAGGCAGATGTGAGCGCTTCCGCCCCGCTTGCAAACCCGGCGGCTATCAACGGCGACCACTATTTCTATGCTGGCATGATGGAGAACCACGGGACCGGCAGAGGAGGCGGCGGCCATGTTTTACCTTAGACCCGGGAACCTTTACAAGGATTTTGTGATCGAGCCGCACATAGCGGGAAAGAGCACGACCGGGCGGGCAACTTCGGAATACGACACGGAGAGCCGACAGCTTCTCCGCGGCGTACTTTCGGCCGCTTCCCCGGAAGTGATCGAGCGATTCAGTCAGAACGCGCATCCGGTCACGCACCAGATCGCGCAGCGCGGCAGGCCCAAGGCCAAGGCTGGCGACCGCCTTATTTTGGAGAACCGGGCGTACTACGTTGAAGGCGTGGACCCTCTCGGAGACCTGGGCCTTTATACGCTCTACTACGTTCAGCAAAGGGAGGACACGCACAATGGAAATTGATATTTCTGGTACCGTCCAGGGCTTTGTACAGGACGTGGAAAAACAGGTTGCGAGCCGCGCCGAGCGTGCCGCACACGTTATTCGCAAGTACGAACTGAGCGTGCTGTCGAACAACCCGAAGCGCAGCGGCAAAGTATACCGCAAGCCTGCGAGCAATAAGACCTACACGGCATCCGCCCCCGGCGAACCGCCCGCCCTTCGCACCGGCGACCTCCGCCGGAGCTTCCGACCGCTTGCAAAGAGCGAAATCGTCCAGAGCGCCAAGCACTACACACCCGGCATCCGCACAGATGTGAAGTATGCGCCGTTCCTGGAAGATGGAACCAGCAGAATTTCCCCGCGCCCCTACGCGGAGGAGATCAAGCAGAAGGCCTTCCCCGAGGTGAAGGCTATTTTTGAAGAAAAATACACCTAAGAGGAGGGCAGCCCCATGGGCCTTATGAAGGAAACCACATCCGCGGCGATACAACCGCCATCCACCCCGGCGATCTGATCCGCGCAAAGTACGCAGACTGGAACGAGGCAAAGAACGGTATTGTTACCGCCGTGACCGGCGGGGAAATCCGCTGCCTTTACTTTCCGGGCATCCGGAATGTGTGCAATTACTTTCTGATCGCGGCAGACGAGGTTACAGAAGGGCTTTGGGATATTTCCTGGAGCACCGACATGAAGACCATCCAGACCGAGGGAGTACAGCATGACGCTTGAAGAACTTATCTATAAGCGGATCACTGAATCCGCCGCCGCTGAACGGCTGGCGCTCCACAACGGGGCACCGGCCGTTTTCTTTGGCCCGGTGCCTACCGACACGGACCCGGGCTGGGCCGGGGCTGAACAGTACCCTCGTATTTCCTACACCATCGACATGAGGGCAAACCCCGAGCGCCAAACCGCCGGGAATCTGTACCTTGATGTTTGGTGCCTGGACAGCGGGACCGCGCCGGAGACCGTAGAGCCCAGCGTCCGGGCTGCCCTGTGCGACGTTATTATGGCGCCGCATGAACAGCCCCCGTACAGCCTGGCGTGGGTCACAAGTGAAACCTTCGAGGCCACAAAGCAGCTTGACAAGAGCGCCCGCGTTATTGGCGTGACGGTGACTTTTGATCTGTATGCGCTGCCGCAGCAGGAAACCACCGACCCGGACCCCATCCTGGCAATGAACGCCTTCACGAACAGGTGGAGCGACGCTGTGACCGTGATTGGAAGCGACCGCATGGGCGAGTATACGGAGCCGTCGGACCAGCATCCGGCGGCTTATTTCCGCCTTGCGAACTACCACCGGGCACAGGAAACCAACACCGTTATTTGGCTGGAAGGCGTTCTGGTGGGGCACCTGATCGCGCCGACCTACGCAGGCCGCCAGCGCTGGCTCAAAGCCCTTGCGGACGAGCTTGCAACCCGCGGGGAAGTCGAAATGTTAGACACTTCCCCCATGTTCATACGCGGTTTGGAGGTGGACGGGAGCCTTGACCCGCTCACGGCCGGGCAGATGCGCCTTGCCGTCCGCTGGGGAATCTTGAGGCGGCCGAAGTTCGCCCACAAGCTGAACCACATCAATACGAATTACAACTACAAACCGTAAAAGGAGGCTATTATGGCAGAAACCAAAACCACGGCTGCCGCGCCCGTAGAGGCAGCAGCCACCTATACCGCCGCCGAGCTTATCGCAGCAGCGCCGGAAAAGTTTGGCGTTTCGCGCGACATCGCAACCGCCGCCCTGCGCATGGCTGGCAAAAAGTCTGCCACCGTTGAGGAGGCAAAGACGATTATTACCGCGTTTGCAACCAAGGAGGTGAAATAATTATGGCTGGTACCTTTTCTGTGGGCGAATCCAAGACCCGCCCGGGCGTTTACCACCGGCGTTATAGCGTTGGCGGCGGCGAGGTTGCCGGTGCGCTGAACGGCGTCGGCATGGGCATCATTCGCGCAAACTGGGGCCCGCTGAACCGGGCCGTTGCATTTGAGCCGTCCACCAACGTGAACGCTGTGTTTGGCAGCGGCAACACTGAGGACCTTATCACCGAAATGTTTTCCGGCGGTATTTCCAGCGGCTATTTCGTGCGCTGCGGCACCGGCGGCACGGCGCCCACCATCACCCTGAAAGACAACGCGAAGGCCGACGTTGTGACCATTACCGGCGCCTACGTTGGCGATCGGGCATTTTCCGTGTCCGTTCGTGACAGCCTGACCGGCGACGGCCGCGAGTGCATCATTTACGAGGGCACGACCGAGTTCCTGAAGGTGACGTTTGAGGCCGACACCAAGGAGCCCGCAGGCCTGGCCGCGGCTATCAACGCGGCCACCAAGGACTTTGTCGCAAAGGCGACCGCCGCAGGCTCCGGCGTTATGGCTACCGTGACCCAGTCGGCTATGACCAAGGGCACCCAGCCCACGGCTGCGGTCTCCGAGTACAGCGCGGCCCTGGACGCTTTCGACGCTGTGCGCGGCAATGTTATCTGTGTGGACACCGACGACGCTGCCGTTCACGCCCTGGTGCAGGCATACATTACCCGCACCTTTACCGGTGGCGGCTACCTGATGGGCTGCGTCGCCGAGAACAAGGGCGTCGAGTTCGACACCCGCACGACCCACGCCGCGGCCTTCAATGACGAGAAAATGCACTACTGCGTCAACGGCGCCCTGAATGCTACCGGCGACGACTACAACGGCTACAAGCTGGCCGCCCGCATTGGCGGCATGATCGCTTCCGTTGCTTCTAACGTGGCCCTTACCCACACCGTGGTGAAGGGCTTTGTTGATCTGGACGAAGGCCTGACCAACAGCCAGATCGAGAAGGCGTTGAAGCGCGGCTGCATCGTGCTGACCAAGAACGCTTCCGGCCAGGTGCAGATCGAGCAGGGTATCAACACCCTGGTGAGCCCTGACGGCGACATGGATGCGGGCTGGAAGAAGATCCGCCGCACCAAGGAACGCTTCGAGCTTATGCAGCGCATCGACGACAGCCTGGACCCCATTGTGGGCAAGCTGGACAACGACAGCGACGGCCGCGCCACCGTTATTGCCATGGGCAAGGCAATCATTGCCGCCATGGTGGGCGAAAAGAAGCTGACTTCTGGCGATATGTACGAGGACGAGAGCAACCCGCCGCAGGGCGATTCCGCATGGTTCATTCTTGACATTGTGGACAAGGACAGCCTGGAACACGTCTATCTGGCATATAAGTATCGCTTTGCTACCGAGGTGAGCGAGTAAAGGAGGGAATAAGCTATGTATAATCAGTCCGGCCCGGCCGACAGCCGCAAGGTTTTGAGCGGCAAGGACGCTGTGCTTTTCAATGGTGAAGGCGTTATGCTTGCCACCATTGAGAACTTCCAGGTCCAGGTGAATGTTTCCAACTCTGATTACCAGCCTTTGGGCGACGCACAGGCACACGCCACCATGACCGGCTACAAGGTATCGCTGAACTTCTCGCAGATCGTGATCGAGGACGACGCCCTGATCACGGATATGTTCGAGATGATGCACAACGGCCAGCAGCCTAACTGGGTATTCCAGGGCGTTACTTACGGCCGCAACGGCAGTGAGCAGCGAATGAACTACCGCGGCGTCGTTCCCGACGGCAACATTGACCTCCAGGGCGCATCCGTGGGCGATATTATTAAGCGCGCATGGAATATGGTGGTCAACGACCCGCCCGAGCTCCAGAAGCTCCTGAGCGCATAAGAGAGGCCGCAAAACGAAGAACGGATACAAGGGGAGGTGCCTTGCGAGGGCGCCCCCCTATTTTGCTTTATTCGCATGAACGAACAAAGCTATCATGGAGGACAAAAATATGAGCATCAAAGCTACTGTGAACCCCGCTGCCGATACCACCGAGATCACCAAAGAGGAGCTGATCGCGGACGCCCGCGAGCATGAAACTTCTCTGCTGGACGGCCTTCTGGTTGCTGCCGGTTTCAAGACCGCAGAGGACTGCATCAAAAAAGTGGTTATTTCCCGCGGCGGCAAGGACCTGTTCAGCTTCCACATCCACCCGCTGAGCGAGGAAGATTACAACGCCTGCCGCAAGAAGTTTACCAAGTACGTTAAGAGCAAGGTACAGGGCGGCATCCGCGTGCCGGAGGAAGTGAATGCGGTGAACTACCGCGCCGCGCTGATTTACGCGGCAACCATCCCGGAAGACCAGGAAAATGTCTGGAACAACAAGGTCCTGTGGAAAAAACTCGACCTTGCGACCGGTTACGAGGCTGTGAACGCCCTGCTGATGGCAGGCGAGAAGGAAGCGGTGCTTTCGCTTATCGACCAGATCAGCGGCTATGAGCTTTCCGAGGAGGACGTGGCAAAAAACTAATCCTCGCCGGAGGGCGCGCAACGCTTTTGCACCAGATCTTCCAGCGCACCGGCGTAATGCCGGGCAAGATTTGGAACGCCCCGCATGGTGAAAGAGCGTTTTGTTTGGCCTCCATGATGGTGCAGCTCGAACAAGAGCAGAAGGCCGGAGAGGAGGGAACAAATGGCCTCTGAAACTTTTAGAATTGCCATCGACGCAACCGTCAACGACAAAACCGGCCCTGGCGTGCAGTCCGCCCAGAAGCGCCTTTCTGGGTTCGACAAGAGCATCGAGCACACCAAAGACCAGTTGGACCGGCTGACAAGTACGGGCTTCCACATTGATCTGGAAGCCGTAGACCGGGCGACCGCTACGATCCAGAACGTGGAAACGAAGGTGCACGGTTTTGTCGGCAAAGCCTGGAATTTCACGGTTGGCATCATAGATAAGGCAACGGCGCCTTTGCAGGGCATTATAAACCTTGTGAAGAACCCCGTTTTGCAGGCTGGTGCCATTTTCGGCGTTTCTGTGAGCCTGGCCGACACTGTGAAAACATACGGTGACTTTGAATCCGCTATGTCGAACGTGAAGGCCATTTCCGGCGCTACGGGTGAAGAGTTTGAAAAACTGAACGCCAAGGCAAAGGAAGAAGGCGCCACAACGGCGTTTACTGCCACACAGAGCGCGGAGGCCTTCGGTTATATGGCTATGGCAGGCTGGAAAACCGAAGATATGCTAAACGGCATTGACGGTATTATGAGCCTGGCTGCAGCCTCCGGTGAAGACCTGGCGACCACTTCCGACATTGTGACCGATGCTTTGACGGCCTTCGGACTGAAAGCATCCGATTCCGGGCATTTCGCCGACGTTCTGGCGCAGGCCAGCGCGAACGCGAACACCAACGTTGGTATGATGGGCGAATCCTTCAAGTACGTTGCCCCCGTGGCGGGTGCTTTGAAGTACTCCGTGGAAGACGTTTCCCTGGCCCTGGGCCTTATGGCAAACGCCAGCGTTAAAGGCTCCATGGCGGGCACTAGCCTGAAAACCTCCCTTGCGAACCTGGCGGCCCCCACCGACAAGATGCAGGGAGCCATGGACCAGTACGGCATCAGCCTGACCAAGCGCAACGGCGAAATGAAGACCCTGCACGAGGTTTTGGACAACTTGCGCAGCAGCCTGGGCGGCCTTTCCGAGACCGAACAGACCGCGGCCGCAAGCACCATTTTCGGCAAGGAAGCCATGGCCGGTATGCTGGCAATCATCAACGCATCCGCGGATGATTACAACAAACTGACCGCAGCCGTGAACAACGCCGACGGCGCCTCCCAGCAGATGGCGGACACGATGCTGGACAACATGAACGGCAGCTTTACGCTGCTGCAATCGGCGGTTGATGGCGCAAAAATCGCCCTGGGTGAACGCCTGTCCCCATACCTTCGAGAGTTTGCAACCTGGATCACAGGCAAAATGCCGCTTGTTGAGGACGCTATCGGCGACGTAATGGACCGCGTAGACGCGAAAATTGAAAACCTGCGCCACACCATTGCGGAGTTTACCGCCAGCGACGAGTGGGCGAACGCCGACATTTGGGGCAAGCTGGGCATTGCCTGGGACAAGATCGTGGCGGAACCGTTCGACGAGTGGTGGAACGGCAGCGGCCGTCAGTTCTTCGCCGACAGGGCCGCAGGCCTGGGCCGTGGCCTTGGCAGCGGCATTACCGCCGGATTTCTGGCTCTGCTTGGCATTGACCCTGCCGGGGCCATTGACGACGGCGCAGCTATTGGCGCAAACTTTGTTTCCGGCTTTATGGACGGCCTGGACTTCGACGGAATCCTGGACGGCTTAAAGACCTGGGCAGAGAACCACAAGGCCCAGGTGGCGGCCATTGGCGCCGTTCTCGGCTTCAAGCTGGTAACGGGCGCAGCAAGCGCCTATTCTAAACTCCGCGGTCTTACCGCGGCGCTTGGCCTTGGAGGCGGCACCGGCACGGGCTCTTCTGGTATGCCTTCCATGGGCGGCTCCTTCAAGACTTCCGCAGCCGTTATGAACGTAACGGCCCAGATGGTGGTTTTGAAGTCTGGCAACTTTGGCACCGAGGCAGGCTCCAAGGCTCGCCAGGCGGCAGAAGCGGCCTTTTCTGGTGGCACTGGCAGCCATTCGCTGCCGAGCGGCGGCGCGCTGATCCCAAGCGCGGGCACCCCGGCGACGGCCGGAGCCCTGCCCGGCGCTACAAGGCTTCTCGGCGATGGCAAGGCGACCTTTGAGGGAACGGCCGTCGAGATTGACCCGGCGACACTGCCCGCAAAGGGCCTGACTTCCGCAAATAGCTGGCTGGGCAAGTTCCTGCAAAAGGGATCTACCCAGGCTACTATGAGCGCGGACGGCACCCTCACTTCTGTTACCGGTGGCGTTGGCGGCACCCTGGGCACCGTTGGCACGGCCCTGGGGAGCCATGCGACCACGGCAGCAGGCACAGCCGCAGCGGGCGGCGCAAGCATTCTGGGCGGCATTCTGGGCCTTCTGGGCATCGGCGCAGGCGTGAGAAACCTGTACCGCGGCACCCAGACCACCGGCAAGGACGCGCAGAACGAGTATTCCAAGGGCGGTACCAAGATCGGCATGGTTGGCGCAGGCGCAGCGGCAGGCGCAGCCGTTGGCACTGCGGTGCCTGTTGTTGGAACCGGCGTCGGCGCTCTTGTGGGTGCCGGTATCGGTGGCCTTGGCGCCCTGGGCTTTGGCGATAAAATCGGCCAGGCGCTTTCTGACGCCCTGGACGAAGGCGGAGCCCTGGACAACCTGAAACAGACGGTCGGAACCTTCTTCACCTCGACGTTGCCGGAGCACTGGACGAGCTTCTGGGACGGCGTGGGCACCACGTTTTCCGAAACAATTCCCTATGCAACCGGCTACGCCCTGGGCAAAACGAAGGTTTTCTTTACCGACACGCTGCCCGAGCACTGGACCGCCTTCTGGGATGGTGTGGGGGAGTTCTGGACCGAGGACGTCCCCGCGTGGGTGGAGAGCACCGGCGAAAAGGCCGCTACGTTCTTCACCGAAACGCTTCCGACCAAGTGGACGGACTTCTGGACCGGCGTCGGCGACTTCTGGACAAAGGAAGTCCCGGCCTGGGTTGAAAGCAGCGCGACGAGCGCGGCGAACTTCTTCACCGTAACGCTTCCGGCGAAATGGACCGGCTTCTGGTCTGGCGTAGGGGACAAGATCAGCGGATTTTTCACCAACGCCAGAAACGCTTTTAGTTCTGGCTTCTCTGCCGGATCGTTTACGACGGGCGGAGGCACGAGCGGCGGCGGTGGCGGACGCGCTACCCCGCACGCTATGGGCGGAATTATGACAAGCCCACACGTTGGTCTTGTGGCAGAAGACGGCCCGGAAGCGATTATTCCGCTTGGTGGCAGTCGTCGAACCAGAGCGCTTGATCTTTGGAATCAAACGGGGTCGCTTCTTGGCGCCGATTATTCGGACGATTCGGACAACGACACGCCCGAAAACGTGCCCACGTTCTCCCCGGTCGTGTATCCCGCACCGGCGCCGCGGGCCCCGGCAGGGGCAGCAGCGCAGCCCGTATCTATTCCGGTGGAAATCGGGCTGAACCCGCAATTTGTAATCCAGGGCACCGCAGGCATGAGCCCGGACGAGATTATCGCAACCGTGAAATCCCGCATCCGCGAAATGGTGGACGACATAAGCGACGAGCTGGCCGAACGCCTGGCTCGCGTGTTTGCGAATATGCCTGCATAAGGAAAGGAGGGCAAAATGCTACCTGAGATTGTGTATATTACCCAACTCGATACGGGAACCAGGATTGCGCTCCCCCTTACGCCCGAAAAAGTTTCCGACAAGAGGGAAGGCAACTTCATCTCCTACAACATTTTAAACGTTGGCGAGGTGAAAATCCCGAACGGCGAAAAGCTGGCGCAATTTTCCTGGAACGGTATCCTTCCCGGCGTTTCTATGTTGGGCATGGGTATCGTTTCGCTTTTCGACTGGAAACCGCCCCGCGTGATGATCGGCATACTTGACGGGTGGAAGAAAAACAGGAAGAAGCTCCGGCTTCTCGTGACCGGCACGGCCATAAACCACGACGTTTATATCCAGAACTTTACCGTTACCCACGAATACCTCGACCGGGCGGAATACAGCATTTCCTTTGTGCAAGCGAAGGACATTCTGATTAAAACCACGGACGAGGCGGACGGAAAAACGGACGGCGGAAGCCTGGACGAGCGCCCGGCGAGTGCAGCGGCCGCAGCCTCCACCCAGGCGACCGGCAAAACCTACACCGTGAAGCCTGGGGACACGCTGTGGTCCATTTCTAAAAAGTACCTCGGCAATGGCTCGCGCTATTCGGAGATCTACAACTCCAACAAGGCCGTAATCGGGAGCAATCCGGGCCTGATTAAGCCGGGCCAGGTTTTGACCATCCCGGGGTGAGGAGGGACGCATGATCGACGTTTCCAAAGTGGCATACAACGTTTATGCAGTCCTTCAAGACGGCACCCGGCTGAACGTTACCCCGGCGGTGACGGATCTAGGCTGGGAGGAAGGGGAGGGCGAGTTAAGCGTCCGGTTTTCGTTCACGGCTGCCAACGTGGACTATAACGGGAACCCGCTTTCCTCGACCATAAAGCCAAACACGGCTATTGTGGTAACAGCCTCGGCCGGAGGAGATGAAAAGGAAGTTGCAAACGGGAAGGTAATCGAGTGGTACCCGCAGGACAGCGCCACCGCGAAGGGCTTTTCCGTGGTGTGCTACGACGACCTTTATAACCTTCAAAAAAGCCAGGACGACCGCTATATCAAGGCCGGAACTGGCACAAAATCCGCCCTGAACGCCATCTTTTCCGACTGGGGAATCCCAGCCGGGGAGTACAAAGGGCCGGATAAGCCCCACGCAAAAACGCTTTTCAAAGCGGAATACCTGGGGGACATTATAACGGAGCTTCTGGACGATGCCGAAAAGCACGGCGCGGACAACTACGTTATAAGAATGACCGGCGGCAAGGTGGACGTTTTGCCCATCAATGCCAACGAAACCGTTTACCACTTTGACGAGGACGACAACCTGACAACGAGCGGCGACAAGATCAGCACGGCCGACCTTGTTACCCGTGTTAAGGTGATAGGCCTCGAAAAGAAGACCAAGAAGCGGTCTGTGGAAGCGACCCTGGACGGAAAAACGGAGTATGGCATCCGGCAGCGGATCTATACCCGTAGTTCGGACGACACGGCCGCACAGGCCAAGTCTGCCGCACAGAAGACCCTTGACGAAAAAGGGGAGCCGACACGAAAAACCACCCTGAAAGGTGCGGACCTTCCGTTTATCCGCAAGGGCGACAAAATCCGGGCTGCGGCCAGAACGGTGAACGGCTTTTGCACCGTGCTGGGAGTGCAGCACGACGCAGCAAACCGCACTATGACCATGACTGTTAAAGTTTTGGGCGAAGATTCGGCGGAGAGCAAGAAAGGCTCCGACGAGTACAAGGTGGGCGACGTTGTGAACTTTGCCGGTGGCAGCCATTATAAGACCGCCACCGACACGCAGGCCGCAAGCACAAACCTTTCGCCGGGAAAGGCAAAAATAACCATTATAAAGAAGGGCGCGAAACACCCGTACCACCTGATCTATCAGAACTGGGCCGAAACGCACGTTTACGGCTGGGTGGATGAAGGCACCTTTTCAAAGTAACGGAAGGAGGAAACCGTGAACCCGAGTTCTGGCAACAAGGGCGTGAATGGGCTCGCCCAGGCCTTCGTTGGAGAAATTGACCGGAGACGTTCAAAAGATTCCGCGTTGGTGCTTGACTTTGGCGAGATCCAGGGCGATTACAGCCTCAAAACCAACACTTTTTCCATTCCGATTCCGGTAGAGGATTACCACGTCTGCCGCCAACTGACCCTCGGCAAAACCGGGGACATCCTGGCAAAAACCCAGGCCATCGGTAAGCCGGGCAGCGGTGAGCATGACCACAAAACCTTTGCGCTGAATAGCGTTCATGGCCCTGTTACTGGAACCATCGGCACCCCTGCTTCCGGCCAGCCTGACCCTCCAGACCCGCCGCAGAACAGCGCGGGCAGCGGAGGGCCGGAAGGTGCCCACCAGCACCACGTCCTGATCCCGGAGAAAATGCGCCGCCTGAAACCCGGGGACCGGGTTCTGGTGGCCTGGGTGCAGTCGGAGGCCGTTGTGGTGGATATTATCTGCCCGGCGGAGGATCTAAAAAAATAACAAGACGAAAGGAAGGGCTTTCCTATGGCTGAAAAGCAGCTTTACCCGGTTTTTGAAGTCCCGGACTTCGTCGCAAAGAAGAACGAGGAGAACCGGAAGCAGCAGTATAAACCTTCTGTTTATTTCGACTATGCGACCGGCGATTTTCGCCTTGACGGCGCCGGGCGCATGGCGGGAGCCAGCGGCCGCGAAGCCTATATGCAATGGTGCATAAAAACCGTTATGACGGAGCGGGACGCCTTTCTGGCGTATTCGACCAAGTACGGCGCAGAGCTCGAAACTTCGCTTGCACAAAGCGACCGCGCCAGCGTGGAAGCCAGCCTGGAACGGACCATCACGGAAGCGATCATGGCGAATCCCAAAACGGAGTATTGCCGCGATTTTACGTTTACATGGCCCGAGCCAGACAGTTGCGATTGCGAATTTGTTGTGAAGGGCCGCGGCTACGACGAAATCCAAACCGTCAGCCTGAATTTTTCAAAGTAAGGAGGTGAGAACATGGCCACAATTCCGGCATTTTCCGCGCCTGATTGGCTGAAAACCGAAACGGCGGAGCAGATCCAGGCGCGCATGATGGAAAGCCTCCCGCCTGACATTGACGACACCGAAGGCGGCTTCCCGTGGGATTTTACCTATCCCACGGCACTCGAAAAGGACGAACTGCTGAACTTCCACCTTGTGGAAACCTTAAAGTTGATGTTTCCGGCGTGGTCCTATGGGGCCTACCTTGACGGACACGCCAGGGCCGACGGCCTTTCCCGCCGCCCGGCAAACCCCGCAGCCGGTATTGTTACGTTTACCGGCACGCCCGGCACGCAGATCCCGGAGGGCACCGTGGTCTGTGTGCCTTCTTCCGGCGGAGTGCCTGCCATTGAGTACGCTACGGATTCCGTGGCCTACATTGGAGAGGCTACCGGAGGAGAGAACGGCACGGTTGACGTTGCTATTACAGCAGTCGAACCGGGCCTCACCGGCAACGTGGGCGCGGGTGCCATCACGATTATGATGGACCCGATTGCAGGCGTTACCCTTGTGACCAACGCCGACAAGATCACCGGCGGCGCAGAGGAGGAAGACGACGAATCCCTCCGCCTGCGCATTGCGGAGTATGACGAGACTTCGGGCGAATCCTTTGTTGGCTGCGACGCGGACTATATCCGCTGGGCCAAGGAAGTTTCGGGCGTTGGCACGGTTCTGGTTGATGCCCAGTATGAAAAGACGCATCCCAACTGGGTGCGCCTTATTATTCTGGATTCTTCCGGCGAGCCAGCCAACGGCTCTATTATTCAAAACGTGTACGACCACATCATGAGGGACGACAACCGGATCGAACGAAAGGCGCCCGTTGGCGCAATTCTCCTGGTGCAGGCCCCCGAGGGCGAGGTGGTGAATATCTCCGTTGATGGCTTGCAGTTGGACGGCACCAAGACCGCCGCAGAGGTGGAAGAAATCTTCCGCACCGCTCTGATTGAGTATTACATCACCGCCAAGGCCGACAGCCTGGTGAAGTACAACGAGATCCACGCAGCCCTGACCCGCACCGATGGTGTGAAGAACTTCTCCAAGGTCCTTGTAAACGGCGACGTGAAAGACATTCCGCTGGACCCGGCGGACTACCCCTGCACCGGTGAGATCCACGGCATCAAGGATACGGAGGCGACCAGCGAATGAGCACCCAGAAGAACTTCGACCTTGAAAAATTCCCCGAAAACCGCGTTTCCCAGCGCATGATCTCCCGCGTTTCGCCTATCTATGAACGGTCTTATGTGGCAAAGTGGCTTTATGAGGTCATGGGCCAGGAGGTGGACGACGCGGAGATCCGTTTCTCGGAGCTGCGGGAGCAGGCAAACCCGGAAACGGCAACCTGGGCCCTGCGCTACTGGGAGCAGCGCTACGGCATCGAGGTGGACGAGAGCCGGAGCCTGGCAGCTCGCCGGGCGGACATAATCGCCCGGCGCGGTGCCCGCGCGCCGATGAACCCAGAACGCTTTAAGAGAATACTCGAGACAACAACGCAATGCGACGTTGAAATCGAAGAGTGTATCGCACCTTATACTTTTGGTGTTTATCTAAAAGCGGACAATGCGGAGGAAGTAAACGTTCTGCGCATTGTAAAGCAGATAAAGAAGATAAAACCGTCGCATTTAGCATATCGACTATCTTTGCTGTATCAGCCGAAAACGAAGCTCGCGTATATTTCTGGAAAATTATACAATGTTAATGCATCCTGCATCATCCGGCTGCCTGGCGTAATCAAGCCGCGAGCTGTTGGAGCTACGGCATACACCACCGGAGCCGCTGCGTCGGCAAGGATGATGGCGGAAGTCGAAATCCCCGGAATCATCACCCCGAAATCCATTTCCGCGCAAGCCTATGCCGCAGGCAGACTTGCACACACACATGAAACCGTAACTATTACGATTGGAGGACAGACAACGTGAGTTGGGAAAAATCCAGTTACACGAAAGCCGGTGCCGCCCTGCTGTCGGAATCTCTCTCCGGCGGCGCACTGACCATCACCCGCGCCGTGAGCGGCACCGGCTCTGTTGACACCGACTTGTCGGCAGAAACCGCAGTCAGCGGCAACACGCACGAGCTGTCCTTGCTGGGCATCGAAACCGTCACAGACGACGGCAAAACCGCCCGTAAGGTCAGCATTCAGGTCACCGGTGCAGCAGACACCTACGTTATGCACCAGATCGGCGTTTTCGGTGTCTTGAATGACGGCGCCGAAACACTCCTGTTCCTGATGCAGGACGAGCGCGGCATTGAAGTCCCTGCCGCAAGCACGAACTCCGAGTTTTCGTTTGAGATCATCGTTCTGCTGGCCGTTTCGGCAGAAGCCAACTTGTTCATCACCGTTGACCCTCAGGTGCAGACGTTGATGAAGCTGGTCAAGGCCGAAATTGAGAAGCACAACAAAGATGCTTCCGCTCACGCCGATGCCATCACCGCCGCCGTCGGCAATGCCATGGAATCCCTCAAGGAATCCGGGGACGTTGTAAGCGAAGAACAGGTCAAGGCTCTTATTCAGGAGCAGGGCGGCTCTGGCGGGGCCGCTATCATCAAGGACATCACGATTCCGGCATCCGGTTGGGACTGGCAGCGGGAATCTGGTGACGAGGAAACGCTGGGGATGGATGACTTCCGTTGTGTCGTCGATGTTGCGGTTGACGACGCGACGGAGGATATGTTCCCCAGTGTTGCCTTACATAAAGCGGCCCTTGAGGTCGCAAAGCGTGCCGGGCTTTGTCCGACGGTGCAGGCTCTCGCCGGTGTCCTGCGCTTCTGGGCAAGGAACATCCCGACGGAGGATATGTCCGCCACGGTGGCGCTGTTTGCACCGGGAGGCACAACGGGCGGTGGCTCCGCCTATGTGCTGCCAGTTGCAACGGCGAACCGGCTTGGCGGCGTGAAAATCGGTTCTGGCGTTTCCGTGTCGGCAGACGGTACGATCTCCGCATCGACCAGCGGTATCACACAGGATGAAGTCGTCTCTGCGGCAGACACGGACAAGATGCTGGACGAGATTTTCCCCGCAGAAAGTTGAACGAAACACCGGCATAACAGGAGGTTTATATGGCAGACAACAAGTTTGTGACCCTCGAAGCTCTCAAATCCACTACGGTGCGCTTGCAGCAGGAATGGCTCAAGTCCATCTCCAAGGCGGGTCATGCCCGCTTTGAGGTGGCGGAAGCCATCCCTGACGCATCCGCAGCGCAGGAAAACATCATGTATCTTGTCATGAACGACAAGACACAGCACTACGACATCTACGCAAAGGTCAATGATGAGGTCGTCCTGCTGGACGATACCAATGTTGACCTGTCCGACTATGCTACCAAGGAACAGCTGGAAGCTGTTTCCGGCGGTCTGGGCGGCACGGTGTACGCCGCGACCAAAGCTGACCTGTCCACTTCCGACGACAGCGTAATTTCTGGTTACTTCACACAGCATACGGACGCAAAGCCCAAGAAGGGCGATGTCTTTGTCGTGACTACTGCGGTGGACGGTTCCACCTATGAGCAGTCCGCCTATTTCTATGACGGTTCTGCATGGGTGGCCATGACCGGTTCCGTGGATGCCGATAAGGTCATCCTGCGGGAGAACATCACGCTGGCCGGTGGCTATACGCAGGTGGGCAACTTAACCAAGAGCCAGAACGGCACGGCGACCTTCTCCACCAAGGGCAAGAGCGTCATGGATGCTCTGACCGAGATTTTCAGCAAGCGGCTCCAGCCCAGCATCACCGCCCAGCCGTCCATCGGCACGTTCACGCTGACCGGTGCTGGTGCTGTTGAGGCCGGCACTAAGGTAGCTGCTGCGGCCTACTCTGGCGCAGCACTGAATGCTGGCTCCTACCAGTACGGTCCGGCCACCGGCGTTACCGCCACCAACTGGAAGGTCGAGCGTATCACCAATGCGGCCACCACGCAGGTGACTACTGCTGATGCAGCATCCCTGATCGCTGGCTCTGACAACAACGGCGGCGCTGGCTTCATCATCGGCGATGCGGGCGGTGACAACGCCGTGTCCAGTCTGAAGTACCGTGTGACTGCAACCCACGGCGCAGGCGTGACTGCAAAGGACAACCTCGGCGCTGCATCCAGCCCGGCGGTTGCCATTGCGGCAGGCACCAAGACCAAGGACACCGCTGCATACACTCCGTTCCGCAATACGTTCTACGGTGCATCCACCAGCAAGCCCGCTCTGAACAGTGCGGCCATCCGCGCGCTGGGCAAGACCGGCAAGGCATATGCAGCTGGTACGCTGACCATCAATGTCCCCGTCGGTGCGCAGCGTGTGGCAATCGCCTGCATTGCGACTGCAAAGGGCGTCACCAAGGTCATCAACGAGACCGCCATGAACGCCGATGTCACCGGCACCTTCGTGAAGTCTACCGTGTCCGTTGAGGGCGCGAACGGCTATGCCGCCAAGGACTACAATGTGTGGGTCTTTGAGCCTGCTGTTGCCTACGGCAACGCCGCAGTGCTGAAGGTCACGCTGGGTTAAAGGAGGGCTGAACAATGGCTGTGAACAATACCGCAAAGAAGTATTCCGACATGGAGTTCCCGCTGTCCATGAAGCGGCAGGACGCTTTCGCGCTGGATGAGACCGCTGTTTGGCCGTCCATGGAAACTGCGCAGAAATACGCAAAGACCAACCCCACCGCCTACATCGGCCAGTTGCTTTCCGTCATCGTGGACGGCGTAGCAACTCCGTATGTAATCCAGAACGCCGCAGGCGACCTCGCCCCGTTGGGCGCTGCCGCTGTGACCATTGCTTCGGACGACGAAGCAAACGAAATGCTCACTGAGATTTTCGGCGAGTAATGCACAATCTGTAATCGACCGGCTGTCCGGGAAGTCTGGGCAGCCGGATATTTTATCATGAACAAATAAGAAAGAGGTATTTTACTATGGCTTACAATGCAAATGCTCTCGTCCGTCTGGCTGCTCTGAAGGCTCTGGCCGCAAAGACCAAGGCTGAGATCGACAACATCAACACCGACGTTTCCAAGGCCATTAAGTCTCTTGGCGTTTCCGGCAACACCGTCAGCTTCTACACCAGCGCCGACAAGTCCGGCGATGCCGCATTCACCTTCGACTTCCCGAAGGAGCTGTTCCTCGATCAGGTCAAGACCACCTTTGTGCCGAAGTTTGCGTTCAGCGCTGAGACCTACCCCGATGCTACCGACCCCAAGCTGGCAGGTAAGCCCGTCATGGTGCTGGCTGTGAAGGGCCAGAACCCTGACAGCTGCACCTACAGCTTCCTCGATATGTCCGCTCTGGTCGATACCTACAAGGCCAAGGCCACCGGCAAGGATGCTTCCACCACCATCACTGTCTCTGGTTATGAGATCGAGGTAAAGGTGAACGTCTCTGCTGCTGCCGGTAATGCTCTGAGCCTCAAGGCCGACGGCCTGTATGTGGACATCAGCGGCAAGGCCGACAAGGTGAAGAACGCCACCGATGGCAACCTCGCCGCTCTGGATGCAAGCGGCAACCTGACCGATTCCGGCAAGAAGCCTGCCGACTTTGTGGCCGCTGAGACTGGCAAGCGTCTGATGACCGATGCCGAGAGCGAAAAGCTGAAGGGCATTTCTGCTGGTGCCACCAAGACCGCCGCCAGCGAGACCAACGGTCATATCACCATCGACGGCGTGGACACCACCGTGTACACTGAGCCGTCCGATGTGATCCACGGCACCGTCGCATCCGACAGCGATGTGACCGCTATGCTGACCGAGGTTTTCGGCGCATAAGCTGACTGACCTTACCAAAGAAGTATGAGGGGCGAGACCGTCACATGGCGGTCTCGCCTGCTTTTTAGGGAGGACAAGCGTGAATGAATATTATCGCACTCGTAACCCACCTGAAACTGGTAGCACAGGAAGCAAAGAAGTATGCGGCGGGTCTGGTAAGTGAGCTATCCGATGCAACGCTGGAAGCGATGCAAGAGATGGACAACGCAAAGGCCGATAAGATTTCCGCTGTGGCTGTCACAATCAGCACAGACGGCTGGGTGGAAGATAAGACGTGGAAGGACTATCCTCTGCGCTACGACATCACCGCCACCGGTATGACCGCAGCAGACCGGGCAGATGTCATCCTGTCGCCCGGAAGTCTGCGCGCGGCGACGGAATGCGGGGTTTGCCAGACCTGTGAAACGCAGGAAGGAAAAATCCGTATCTGGGCGCGCACTGCCCCGGCGGAAGCGCTGACTGCTGAATACAGGATCACTCAGGGCGAAACAAACAAGGAGGCATGACCTATGGCAATGGGAACTGTAAACGTCGGAACGCCGGGTGTCGGCGATGATTCCGGCTTTGTGAAGAATAACCAGATCGGCGTGCCGGGTGGCATTGCAATGCTGGATGCAGACGGCCACCTGACCGAGAGCCAGCGGTGGGAAGTGGACGGCTACAAAAAGGCCGAGACCGACCAGCGCATCAGCGCGGCGGTGGATGACCACAACAGCGCGGAGAATGCCCACAGCGACATCCGCACCACCGTGGCAGCCATGAACGCCGCCATTAAGGGCATTGAGCTGAAGTTCGGCACGAACGTGACCAAGAACCCGTTCAGCGCCACGTTCGGCAGTCTGGACGGCCTGACCGTGACCGGCGTGTGGAATGCCGAGCAGGCAAG
>ERZ1031557.62-NODE-62-length-20041-cov-9.802011_pt1 | contig 20041 bp, 18 predicted proteins | sample MGYA00518175_ERZ1031557 | MGnify/ENA primary metagenome ERZ1031557 (study PRJEB33719, sample SAMN04261169) | wastewater metagenome | biome: rural village; feature: human; material: feces | host: Homo sapiens | place: El Salvador | collected 2014-01-14 ... | reverse complement strand
TTAAAATACTCGATACCTATTGTATCAATATTATACTATCACTTTTTTGGGAAATAGTAAAGTAAAATAATAGATTTAATTTGACAAATATTAGATTTTTTTGTACACTCATATAATAGGAATAGTTATGTAAATATTTCATCTAACTGAAAGGATTGATTTATAAATGCCAGAAGATTCGGGCAGTCCAAAAAGGTCTTTCTTAGGAAAAATTTTCAAAACAAAGTCTAAGGCTTTGGAAGAACAAAAGACAGAAGAAGAAATTCTCAGCCTTGTTGAAGAAGGTAGAGAAAAAGGCTACTTCAAGGACGAAACAGAAAATTTCATAAAAAATGTTTTTGATTTTGATGATACTACTGCATCGGAGATTATGACTCATCGTACAGAGATTACTGCTGTAGAGGATACTTTATCTTTAAAGGAAATTGTGGATATAGCAATTGAAAGTGGTCATTCTCGTATTCCGGTATATCACGAAGATATAGACAACATTGTTGGTATCCTTTATGTTAAGGACTTGCTGAAATATGTATGTGAGGAAGTTCCAAGTGACTTTAAAATCACAGATTTAACAAGAACAGTTCCTTGTGTACCCAGAAGTAAGAACCTAAGTAGGCTTTTTGCTGAAATGACAAAGAAGAAAATTCAACTTGCAATTGTTGTTGATGAGTATGGTGGTACAGAGGGTATCATTTCTATTGAAGATTTGGTTGAGGATATTATGGGTAATATCCAAGACGAGTATGACAATGAGGATGAAGAAAGTCACAAGTTAAGTGAAAACAAGTTTACAGTTGACGGTGCAATGACACTTGATGATGTTAGTGAACTTATTGATTATGAATTTCCGGAAACCGACTGTGACACTATTGCCGGATTTATTCTTGAACATACAGGAAAAATCCCAACAGAAGGTGAACATCCTGTTGTATATGAAGGGGACTTAAAATTAACTGTTCTTCAAGTTGAGGAAAGAAGAATAGCTAAAATTTTAATAGAAAAGAACATTAATGAAAATAAGGGGTAATAAAGATGAAAACATTTTCGAAAAATGATACACTTGCTATACGAGGGATAGCCATTGTACTGTTGATTTTCCATCATAACTTTAGATCAAAATCTGTTTATGAGGGTTTCACTTGCAGTTTCTTTCCTTTCAGCGAAGATAAGGTTGTTTTGTTTTGTAACTTCCTAAAAATTTGTGTTGGTATGTTTGCATTCTTAAGTGCTTACGGACTTACACTTTCTTTGAAGAAATATAACAAAAATTCCGTTTTAACCGGCAGACAGTATTCACATTTTCTAAGCAACAGAATATTTAATTTACTTTGGGGCTTTTGGTTTATTTTTATTCCATGTGAAATTATCAACTGGTTTGTAGCTCCACAATACACACTTGTTTATTTCACACATGGTATGGTTCAAGGTTCTGTTAATGTGCTACTGGACTTTTTAGGTATAGCTAAGTTATTTGGTACCCCTCAGTTAAACGGTACTTGGTGGTATATGTCACTTGCTATTGTTATTCTAATGGTTGTTCCGTTTATGTCCAAACTTTGTGAAAAGTACAACAGCTTTTGCGTTACTCTGTTTCTTTTGGCTTTACCAAGAATTATGAGCCTTGCTTTCTCACTAAAAGTCGGTGAGGACTCTAACTGCTTTAGATGGATGTTCGCTGCATTACTTGGTGTTATGGCTGCAAAATACAATTGGCTTGCAAGACTAAAATCATTTACAATTACAAGCAATAGGTTTGTAAGTAAAATAATTAAATTTGTTGTTCTGACAATTATCCTTATTGTATTTTATATTATCAGAGGTAAAACAGGTGGTAACTATTCCAACTATGTTTTTGAATTCCGTGACGGTATTGTTCCTGCATTCATTGTTTATTACTGTTATGAATTCTTAACAGACATACCGGGATTAAAACAACTAATGATTCTTATCGGTAAAAACTCCCTTAACATTTTCCTATTCCATACATTCATCAGACAACGTTGGTTAAAAGCATATACATATTCATTTGACCATTTTGTTCTTATTTCTTTAGTTTTACTTGCAGAATCAGTTATCGTTTCCATAGTTATCGAACTATTGAAGAAGATTTTACATTATAATAATCTTAGAAACTTTATTATGAATAAGGTTAACAAAAAATATTATAGTGATGTTACATTTAGCACAAGTAAATAAAATAACTTTTCTAAGCACTCCTTATGGAGTGCTTTTCTTTTGTAATATTTTCATCTACTTTAACATAACTATAACTTATATTTAACATTGAACATTTATAATAATAGAAAAGTGTTTCAGGAGATAGATTATGAAATTTTTTACATTACCTACAATTATAATTCTGTGTGCATTGTTGTGCGTAGTGTTGCTAATTATAATCTTGTATAACCTTAAGAAACACAATTTAGGAGATGAAAATATGAGTGAAAATGAAGTAGAAAAAAAGGACAATGCACTTGAAAAATTTTTCAACAAAAAATGTTCCGGCAAGAAGAAATGCTATATTAACAGAGAACTTTCTTGGCTAAAATTCAACAAAAGAGTTTTGGAAGAAGCTGACGATAAAGAAAACCCATTATGTGAAAGACTGACTTTTTTATCAATCTTCCAGACAAACCTGGACGAATTCTTTATGGTTAGAATGGGTTCTCTCCACGATATGACCCTTTTGAAGAAAGAAATCAAAGAGAACAAAACCAAAATGACACCATCAGAACAGTTCTCTGCTTGTTTAAGTGATATTAGAGATACTTTACCTGTAAAGGAAAAGATATACTATTCTCTAATGCAAGAATGTTCAGAACAAGGTGTATCTTTACTTCACTTTGAACAGCTAACTGCTAATGAAAAGAAATACTTTAAGCAGTATTTTGCAATGGAGGTTGAACCACTGCTTTCAACAATTGTTGTAGGCAGAAAGCAACCATTCCCATTCTGCAACAACAAGGAACTTTATGTTGTGGCAGAACTAAGAAAGAAAAGTGACAAGGCTAAGATTGGTATTATCCCTTGTAGCTTTAACCTAATGGAAAGACTTATTAAAGTACCTAACAGAGATGGTGCTTATATTTTAGGTGAAGAACTAATCCTTAACTTTGCATCAAAAGTATTTAAGAAATATGAAGTTCGCTCAAAGTCAATTATTCGTGTTACCAGAAATGCAGATATTGATGCTGACAGTATTGATGATGAAGAACTTGACTATCGTGAACATATGGCTGAAGTTATCAGACAAAGAAGAAAGCTATGTCCTATCAGACTGGAATCAACTAATACTCTAAGTGCTATTATGACAAAGTGGCTTTGTCAGCAACTTGATTTACCAACTGAACAAATCTTTGTTTCTTCTGTACCTTCTGATTTATCATTTGTATTTAAGATTCAGGATATGCTTAGAAATAAAACTGAACTATTCTACAAGAGAAGAGTACCACAAACACCACTTGACTTTGTTGGTGTTAAGAGAGTTGCCAAGGAAATCGAAAAGAAAGATTGCCTAATCTCTCTACCATATGAAAGCATCAATCCTTTCCTAAATTTACTAAGACAGTCAGCAGTTGACCCACAAGTTGTATCAATCAAAATGACTTTGTACAGACTTGCAAAGAACAGTAAAGTTGTAGAGGCATTAGTTGAAGCTGCTGAAAACGGTAAGCAAGTTGATGTACTTGTTGAACTAAAGGCTAGATTTGATGAAGAAAACAACATCGGTTGGTCAAGAAGATTGGAAGATGCAGGTTGTCATGTTATCTATGGTATTGACAACTTAAAGGTACACTCAAAGCTATGCTTAATTACAAGAAAAAGTAAAAAAGGCATTGAGTATATTACTCAAATCGGTACAGGTAACTACAATGAAAAAACTGCCAGACTATATACCGATTTACAGATTATCACATCTAACAGTGAAATTGGTATGGAAGCAAATCAAGTGTTCTCAGCACTATCATTCGGTGAAGTTGTAGAGGAAACTAACCATCTAATGGTTGCACCAAAATGTTTACAGAACAAGGTTCTTGCACTGATTGATGATGAAATTGAAAAGGCAAGAACGGGTAGAGAAGCATACATTGGCTTAAAGCTAAATTCACTTACAGATAAGAAGATTATTGATAAGCTGATTGAAGCCTCAAATGTCGGTGTAAAAATTGATATGGTTATTCGTGGTATCTGTTGTTTACAATCCGGTATTCCTGGTTATACTGATAATATAAGAATTATCAGCATTGTTGGCAGATTCTTGGAACACTCAAGAATTTACATTTTCGGTAAAGGTGAAGAAGAAAAAATGTTTATTTCTTCTGCTGACTTTATGACAAGAAATACTCTAAGAAGAGTTGAAGTAGCTGCTCCTATTTATGATGAAAAGATTAAGCACAGACTAAACCACTTCTTCAACACAATGCTTATAGATAACTGTAAAGCAAGAGTGCAGTGTGCTAACGGTGAATACGAAAAGGTAGTGAATGAATTCCCTAAGACAAATTCACAGGAGCTATTCTATCAAGAAGCATACAACAATGTTGAATCAATTAAGGAAGAAAAAGAAAACAGAAATCAGGAGGTATCCTTATGAGAGTTGGCTTATTAACTAGTGGTGGAGATTGTCAAGCACTTAACCCTACAATGAGAGGTGTTGTACTTACATTAAAGAACCTTGCGAAAAAGGTGGAAATCATTGGTTTTGCTAACGGTTATAAAGGACTTATCTATAACCACTACAGTATTGTGTCACCATCAGCTTTTGTAAATATTCTTAACCAAGGTGGAACAATCTTAGGTACATCAAGAGAACCTTTTAAACACATTACAGAACCTGATGAAAACGGTGTTGATAAAGTCAAAGCTATGGTAGAAAACTACAAAAAACTTGACTTAGACTGTCTTGTTGTGCTGGGTGGTAACGGTTCAATCAAAACTGCAAACCTACTTTCAGAAAAAGGTCTAAATGTTATTGCTTTACCTAAGACTATTGATAATGACATTTACGGTACAGACATTACCTTTGGTTTTGACAGTGCAATTAGTGTTGGTACTAATGTTATTGACAACATTAGAACAACTGCACAAAGCCACAAGAGAACCTTCATTGTTGAACTTATGGGACACAAAGTTGGTTGGTTAGGTTTGTACTCAGCTATTGCCGGTGGTGCTGACATTGTGTTAATTCCGGAAAAGCCATTTTCAATTAAAAAAATTGCCGATGTAATCAATAATAACAAAAAAGGTTACACAATCATTGTTGCATCTGAGGGTGCAATGACTAAGGAAATGACTAAAATGCCTAAGAAAGACAGAAAGAAACTTCTCAGCAAAAACAACAATTCTATTGCAACCTATATTGCATCAGAACTTGAAAAGCTAGGTATTGTGGAAGTTAGAACCACTATTGCAGGACACACTCAGCGTGGTGGTGAACCAACACCTTATGACAGAATTTTATCCACAAGACTTGGTGCAAAAGGTGCTGAACTAATCATTAGCAAAAATTACGGCAACCTGGTCGTATTTAAAGATAATGAAATAAGCTACATTCCACTAAGTGAAACTGCCGGTAAACTAAAGGCAATTGATGACAATTCACCGATTATCAAAGAATGTGAAAACCTAGGAATTTCTTTTTGCGACTAATTCCTTTTACACAAAGCAACCCACCATATGATGGGTTGTTGCTATTTATAGGGTTTTAAGCTACAATAATACTGAGGTGATGATATGGAATACATTACACTAAATAATCAAGTATCAATGCCGATTTTGGGGCTAGGTACATATCAATTAAAAGGTGAAAGTGGTATTAAAACAATCAAAAATGCCATTAACTTAGGCTATACTCTAATTGATACTGCACAAATGTATCAGAATGAAAGAGAAGTAGGCATTGCCATAAAAGAAAGTAATGTTAATAGGGAAAATCTATTTATCACCACAAAAATATGTACACCAAACACCACATATGAAAAGGCTGAAAAGGCAATTGATATTTCACTAAAAAATTTACAAACAGACTATATAGATTTACTGCTAATTCACGAACCATATGATACATCAACTGAAATGTACAAAGCCTTTGAAAAGGCATATAATAGTGGAAAAGTTAGAGCAATAGGCATTTCTAATTTTAATGAAAGTGAATATCTGGATTTTATAGATAAATGTGATATTATACCGGCAATAAACCAAGTTGAATGTCACATTCTGTATAACAAAAAAGAACTGCAAAATACTATGAAAAAGTATGGTACAGTCCTAATGGGTTATAGTCCTTTTGCACAAGGAAATGGCAATCTCTTTGTGGATAATGACATAATGAGTATAGGGAAGAAATATAACAAGATTTCTTCACAAGTTATGTTGCGATACCTAATTCAAAGAGGTATTCCTACAGTTCCTAAAGCATCATCAGTTGAAAGATTGAAAGAAAATCTTGATGTTTTCAACTTTACTCTAAATGATAATGATGTGCAAATCATCAATTCCAAAAACCAAAACAAATCCTTCTTCGGCTGGGATTGAGTTTTCAATTTTGTTTGAGGGTAAAGGAAAATTTGCAAAATTATCATAACTGTTATTATAACAATAGTGTGGCTAACAGGTGTAGGGGACATCATTGATGTCCCGTTTGAAAATTAACCTTTCTATTTGTATTTTGTCCTTTGTAGATATTATAAATTTATAATCTGCAAATAGGACAATAATCCCATAGGTATCACACTTTTTAACGGGCGAACGATGTTCGCCCCTACGACTGTAAGCCAAAATTTTGTTATAATTGATACCCACAAACTCTAATTTATAAGGCTAAGTTATTATAATCAAAAAAAGAATTAAAATAACAAAACCGACTTTAGGATAAATTACTAAAGTCGGTTTTGTTACATATTCAAATTATATATTTGAGATAAATCAAAAGTTTTCCATACTGTACTCTTAAAATGTGGAAAACTAATTTGTTTTGAAAAGTTTATAAATCTTTAGTTCGTCATCTTTAACGATACCTAAGCCGATAAACTGATTATTGTTATCTCTGACTCTTAGGATTGTGTTCTCTTTAGGTTGCATTTTCTCAAGGTAAGTTCTGTTCTTATCCAATGCACCACCGTTAGAGAATCTTCTTGCTTGTGGTTCTGTAATTTTCACATAACCGTAGTTCATAAACAGACTTTCCACACTTTTAATGTATGGTGTGAAATCCTCTAGTTCTCTAGCTTTCTGCAAGTCAATTGCATCTTCAAGGGTAAAACCACAAGCCTCGGTTCTAACAAGTGAAGTCATAACTGCACAAGAACCTAAACTTTCACCAAGGTCATCAATAATTGTCCTTATATATGTACCCTTACTACACTTGATTTCCAACTTACCACTTTGATTTTCTGCATCAAAGTCAAGAAGTTCTATGGAATAAACTGTTACTTTTCTTTTTTCTCTTTCAACAGTTTTTCCTGCTCGTGCCAGGTCATAAAGTCTTTGACCGTTTATTTGAATAGCTGAGTACATAGGTGGTAACTGATAAATTTCACCTTGAAATTCTTTTAGCTTTTCCTTAACTTCTTCTGTAGTGAAAGAAGTTTTTTCTTCTTTTAGTACCTTACCCCAAATATCTAGAGTATCGGTTTTCTTTCCAAACTGAAAAGTAGCCACATAGCCTTTATCGTGATTGGTAATTAAGTCCTGAGCCTTAGTGCCGTTTCCCACAACCAGTGGTAGAACACCTGTTGCATTAGGGTCAAGTGTACCTAAATGACCGATTTTCTTAATGCCAAGGGCTTTCCTCATTACTGCCACAACATCAAATGAAGTAAAGTCCATTGGCTTGTTTATTACAATTACACCGTTCATTGTAGTATCTCTTTCGCTGCATCAATAAGTTGTTGCTTAACACTTTCAAGTGTACCGTTAATTGCACAACCTGAGGCAGCCTTGTGGCCACCACCACCGAACTTTTTGCAAAATTCACAAGCATCTGTGTCACCGTTAGTTCTAACAGAAATTTTAAACACATTGTCCTGCTTTTCTCTAATAGTAATGCCCATTTTCACACCGTCAATCTGTCTGGGAATTGATGCCAAGCCTTCCATTTGGTCATCACCTAAGTTTAGTTTATCTTGCATTGCAAGGGTGGTGTAAATAATAGCAAGTTTGCCGTCATAGTAATAATCCAGTGTGTCATAAACCATTCTTTCAAGGGCAAGTTTCTGCTTTGTTTTGGTTTCAAACATTGCTCTGTTGATAACTGCAAAATCAGCACCACATTCAATTAATTTTGCTGCAATCATATGAGTTTTTGCAGTGGTATTTGTGTACATAAAGCAACCTGTGTCTGTACTGACACCTGTATAAAGGCAGTTTGCAATTTCTTTAGTAACCTTCACATTCATTAGGGTGATTAGGTCAAAGATAATTTCACAAGTAGATGCTGCTGTAGCATCAATATAACTATCCTCTACACCTAAAGAATTACTGCCATGGTGGTCAATACATAACTGAATTTTGTTGCTATAACTTTCCTCATTATCCCCCAAAAGCTGAGGTGCTGCTACATCAACAGACATAATAAAATCCGGAGTAAAGGAATTTTCCTTTACTCCATTTTTTAGATAATCAAACTTTGTAGCAGCCTTACCACTAAGGATTACCCTTGCATTTTTGCCTATATCTTGTAAAGCCTTACAAAGACCATAAGCAGAACCTAGGGTATCTCCATCAGGATAATGGTGAGTTAAAATTTCAATATTATTTTTTTCTTGTAAAATTTTAGCTACATTATCAAGCTTCATCTTGGTCCTCATCTTCTTTAATATCAAGGTCATTTAGAATACGGCTAATGTTAGCACTGTATTCAATACTATCAGTTGGCTTAAAGATAAGCTCCGGAGTATGACGCAAATGAAGTCTGTGACCAAGTTCTCTTCTGATATAACCTGTAGCAGATTTCAGTCCCTTTAGTGCTTCCTTTGCTCTTTCCATACCTTCGATTACACTGAAATATACTGTGCAATAGCTAAGGTCATTAGTAACCTCAACTCGGATAATAGAGATAAAGCAATCGGCAACTCTAGGGTCTTTTACTGACTTAAAAATATCAGTTAGTTCTCTCTTAATATCTTCAGTTGTTCTATCAATTCTGTGTCCTGACATATTAATTTCCTCTTTTACAATAGACTGTTATTAGTCTTCACGATACTCCTGAATTTCATACACTTCAAAAATATCACCTTCACGAAGGTCGTTATATTTTTCTAGGCAAATACCACATTCATAACCTTCGTTTACTTCCTTAACTGCATCCTTAAATCTCTGTAGTGAAGCGATTGTATCATCAGCAATAACAACACCGTCACGAATAACTCTAACCTGAGCATTTCTCTTGATAGTACCGTTCTTAACATATGAACCGGCAACAACACCAACACTCTTGATTCTGATAATGTTACGGATTTCAGCATTACCGATTACAACTTCTCTTGTCTTAGGAGCAAGCATACCCTTCATAGCTGATTCAATTTCTTCAATACAGTTATAAATAATGCTATATAGACGAATATCAACAGATTCTCTCTCAGCATTTGCTACTGCAGTAGCATCAGGTCTAACATTAAAGCCAACAATGATTGCATTACTTGCATTAGCAAGCATAACGTCACTTTCGTTAATAGCACCAACACCACCGTGGATAACATTAACTCTTACTTCATCATTAGATAGCTTTTCAAGTGACTGTCTAACTGCTTCAACAGAACCCTGAACATCAGCCTTAACAATAATCTGAAGTTCTTTCATTTCGCCCTGTTTCATCTGGTCAAATAGGTTATCAAGTGTAACCTTAGTTCTTGAATTAAATAGTTCTTCCTTAGCCTTAGCTTTTCTCTGTTCAACAAGCTGACGAGCAAGTCTTTCATCAGAAACGGCATTGAAAATGTCGCCACCCTGTGGAACTTCATCAAGACCTGTAATTTCAACCGGAACTGATGGACCGGCTTCCTTAACTTTTCTGCCTCTATCGTTAGTCATTGCCCTAACTCTACCAACTGCAGTACCGGCAACAACAATATCACCTTGGTGAAGTGTACCGTTCTGTACAAGCATTGTAGCGATTGGACCTCTACCCTTATCAAGTCTTGCTTCAATAACGCAACCCTTAGCCTGACGGTCAGGGTTAGCCTTTAGTTCCTTCATTTCAGCAATTAGAAGTACCATTTCAAGTAAATCAGGGATACCTTCCTTAGTCTTTGCAGAAACAGGAATACAAGGTGTATCACCACCCCATTCTTCAGGTACAAGTTCATATTCAGTTAGCTGCTGTTTTACATTTTCTGGGTTAGCACCCGGTTTATCCATCTTGTTAATAGCAACAACAACAGAAACACCGGCAGCCTTAGCGTGGTTAATAGCTTCTACTGTCTGTGGCATAATACCATCATCAGCAGCAACAACAAGAATAGCAATATCTGTAGCCATGGCACCTCTTGCACGCATTGTTGTAAATGCTTCATGACCCGGAGTATCTAGGAATGTAATATCCTTGCCGTTAACCTGAACTCTGTAAGCACCGATATGCTGAGTAATACCACCGGCCTCAGAGGATGTAACATTTGCATGACGGATAACATCAAGGATAGATGTTTTACCATGGTCAACATGACCCATAACAACAACAACCGGAGCTCTTGGTACTAGATTTGCATCATCATCTTCTGTATCATCAATAATCTGTTCTTCGATTGTAACAACAACTTCTTTCTCTACCTTTGCATGGAATTCCATAGCAATTAGAGAAGCAGTATCAAAGTCAATAGTATCTGTAGCAGTAACCATTGTACCCATTAAGAATGCTTTCTTTACAACTTCGGCAACAGTAGCCTTTAGACGAGAAGCAAGTTCCTGAACAACAATTTCCTCAGGAATCTGAACAGTAATAGGCTTTGCCTTTCTTTCTGCTGCAATTCTCTTTAGTCTTTCCTGTTCTGTTTCTCTCTTACCTTGTCTTTTCTTTCTCTGCTGTGAACGCTGGTTAATCTTCTGCTTCTTAACCTGACTTTTGTTTCTGTCACTTCTGTTCATCTTAGAGTCAGCCATATTGTCGTACTTTTCGTTGTACTTATCAACATTAACAACAACTGCTGATGTATCAATTACACGGCTTTCCTTTCTTCTGGGAGCCTGGTGTTCTTTCTCTTGTTGTGCAGGAGCTTTGCCCTGTTTTTTAGCTTGTTCTGCTTTTTGGCGTTTATGTTCTTCTTTTCTCTTTTTCTTTTCTTCGTCTTTCTTCTTTTCTACTTCTTCAATACCTGCGTTTCTCTTTGCATAGTAAGCATCTAAGTTATCAAGATTTTTGTCCTGAGTAAAGTAATCGAAAACAACATTTAGCTCATTTTCTTCCAGAGTAGTTGTAGTTTTCTTCTGTACGCCACAATACTTATCAAGCACTTCGATAACTTTCTTACTGTTAACGCCAAGGTCCTTAGCAACCTCATTAACCTTATATTTAATCATCATAGTTTCATTCCTCCTGTTCTTGCTCTTTCAAGATTAACTCTTGAATTTTATCAGAAAAACCTCTGTCTGTTATGCTGACAACAGCACAATACTTGCCAATTGCCATACCTAACTCATCCTTAGTTCTGTTAATAACGAAAGTTTTAACTGAACTGTTGTTAGAGGCTTTCAGGATGTTTTTCTTACTGTTGGCTGAAAAATCCTTTGTCATAAGGACAATAAAGGATTTTCCGGTTGTAACAGACTCAATAACCGGGTCTGTACCAATTACAATTTTACCTGCTCGTCTGCATAAGCCCAAGATAGAAAGTAATCTGTCATTCATCGGCAATTTCCTTTTCCATTTGGTCATAAATTTCTGAAGGAATGACTGTATTTAATGAACGGTCAATCCTCTTAGTCTTTCTGGCTTTTTGTAGGCACTGAACATTTTTGCAGACATAAGCACCTCTTCCGGATTTCTTAGAAGTAAGGTCAAGAGAAACTTCACCCTTTTCTATTATATTACCGTCACTGTCTTTTTTGTCAGGGGCTTTTACAACCCTAACCAGTTCTTTCTTTGGAAACATATTTCCACAACCGGAACATTTTCTCATTGGAACTTTCTTTGTTTTCACAGTAATTCCTCCTTTCATTATATTACAAGAATAAATTATTCCTCGTTATCTGTGCATAAAATGTCATCAATAAAACTGTCAACATTCATTTCAACAGTCGGTACTTATTCTTTTGACTCTTCAGCAACCGGTTCTTCAACAGCCTGTTCTTCTGTTGAAGTTTTTTCTACTTCTTCAGGTGTAGTGTCTTCTGTGTTATCAATTAGAACTTCATCTTCACCGAAGAAACCACTTTCAGGACGAATATCAATCTTCCAGCCTGTTAGTTTAGCTGCAAGTCTTGCGTTCTGACCCTTGTTACCGATAGCAAGTGAAAGCTGATTGTCAGGAACAGTAACTCTGCAAGATTTACCTTCAAGGTCTTCAATAACAACCTTAATAACAGTTGCAGGAGATAGGGAAGCTGCAATAAACTTTGCAGGGTCTTCTGACCATTCAACAATATCAATCTTTTCTCCACCAAGTTCTTCAACAATAGTATTAACTCTGGCACCTTTAGCACCGATACAAGAACCAACTGCATCAATAGTCTTGTCATTGCTATAAACTGCCATCTTTGTTCTGGAACCTGCTTCTCTTGAAACTGACTTAATTTCTACAACACCATCAAAAATTTCAGGAACTTCTGTTTCAAATAATCTCTTAACAAAGTCAGGGTGAGTTCTTGAGATAAATGCTCTAGGACCTCTGTCTGTTGTTCTAACATCAACGATATAAACCTTAATTAGGTCACCTTCCTTGAATGTTTCGTCACCAATCTGTTCTGACTTAGGTAGAACTGCTTCTGCTTTACCGATTCTGATTGTAATACCACCGGAAACAGGGTCAATTCTCTCAACCTTAGCAGTAACAATTTCCTGTTGCTTTGATTGGAATTCAGCAAGCATCTGACCCTTTTCACCATCACGAATACCCTGACGGATAACTGAACGAGCAGTCTGTACTGCAATTCTACCTAGGTTCTTAGGGTCAAGTGAAATTGCCACCTTGTCACCGATAGTAGCTGACTTCTTAATTTTCTGAGCATCTTCAAGAGAAATTTCATAGTCAGGGTCAAATACCTCTTCAACTACTTCTTTGTTTAGCTTAACATCAAAGCTATTCTTTTCAGGTACCATAGAGATTTCAACATCATCATTGCCACCGTAGTTATTCTTACAAGCAATAACAATAGCTTTAGAAATTTGTGTAATCATAGCATCCATAGAAATGCCTTTTTCTTGTTCTAGAGATCTTAATGCCTCAAATAATGCCTTATTATTCATTCCAAAATCAAATCCTTTCTTTTAAAAATCAAAGTCATCCAGTTTAATATAAACTGCATCTTTCTTATTAATAGTAATTTCGTTTTCATCACTGTGGTCTGTAATTGTAACAGTCTGTTTATCGGCAGATTTAAGCTTACCCTTAAATTCCTTACCGATACCCTCAATAGGTCTAATCATCTTAACCATTACATCAGCACCGATAAATTGGTCAAAATGTTCCTCACGAACAAGCTCTCTCTCAATACCGGGAGAACTAACCTCCAGAATGTACTGGTTCTGACCAATCTCTTTTTCATCAAGAGGAGCGTCTAAGGCTCTGGACATTTTCTCACAATCGTCAATGCCTACACCATCTTCTTTGTCAATGATTACTCTAAGATACCACTGTGCACCTTCTTTAACATAGCGAACATCCCAAAGTTGTAGCCCTAAATCCTTTGCAATAGGTTCTGCAATTTCCCATACCATTCCGGCAGTATTGTTACCTTTTTTGTTTGCCATTTTATCACCTCTTTATAATAACAAAGGAGCGGTCGTACTGACCACTCCTTTACCATTAGGATATTTAACTATTAAATAATAGCATATAATATAGGAAAAATCAAGTGTTTATCTATATTTTCCTAGGATTTTTCCTGTGGTTTTCCCAGTAATCCTGCCAAAAAACCGAAAAATATGGCACCGGCTATTCCTCCGGCAGATGCAGTAGCACCACCTGTGAATATTCCAAGCCATCCGTCTTCGCTGATTCCTTCCTTAACACCTTTGTATAAATTGTACCCAAAACCGGACAAAGGTACTGTAGCACCACTACCGGCAAAGTCAACTAAAGGCTTGTATAGTCCTACTGCACCAAGAAGTACACCGATTACAACAAAGGAAGTTAAAATTCTAGCCGGTGTTAATTTTGTTTTGTCAATTAATATTTGACCAACAACACAAATAAGTCCACCAACTACAAATGCTTTTAGGTAATCCATACTATCACTCTTTTCTTTATACTATTAAACAGGCAAACAATGTTGCCCATACCTTATTTATATTAAGTATCTCTGTTTTTCTATTATTTATACTACCCTTGTTGAAGAAAGCTTGACTTTATGGTATAATAATACGGATTGAAATAATAAATAAACACTATATAAGTTAGTTTAAAATAAATTCATTGTCACATTCAATAAAATCTTTCAAAAGGTTTTGTTATATTTCACAAGAGAATTTTTTATATTGTGACAGGTAATTGAAACTTTATGAATAAAAAGTGACATTTGGAGTTGATTTGTTGAAAAAAACTAATAATCTGTTAGAATTATTATGGAAATTAATCTAGTTTACTAAAAGGAAAAAGGAGTTGAAAATATGGTTGAAATAAAAAACCTTGTAAAGCAGTATGGCGACATCAAGGCAGTAAACGACATTAGTTTTACTGTTAATGATGGTGAGATACTAGGCTTTCTTGGTCCAAACGGTGCCGGTAAAAGTACAACTATGAATATTATCACAGGGTACATTTCTTCTACAAGTGGCACAGTAACCATAAATGATTCAGAAATTTTGAAAGATCCAAAGGGTGCAAAGTCCCAGATTGGTTATCTTCCGGAACTGCCACCACTTTATATGGATATGACAGTTAGAAAATATTTGGAGTTTATGTTCTCTATTAAGAAAGTAAAACTTCCTAAGAAGGCTCACATTGATGAAGTTCTTGCAGTTACTAAGTTAACTGACCATCAGTCAAGAATTATCCGTAACCTATCAAAAGGTTATCGTCAGAGAGTAGGTCTTGCTCAAGCATTACTTGGCAACCCACCTGTACTTATTCTTGATGAACCTACTGTTGGTCTTGACCCTTCACAGATTAGAGAATTCAGAAGTTTAATCAGAGGCTTAGGAAAGAAACACACAGTTATCTTTTCTTCACATATTCTTTCAGAAGTTTCAGCAATCTGTGACAGAATCGTTGTTATCAATCAGGGACAGGTTGTTGCTGATACTAAGACATCAGAACTTTCACAGGCTATTACCGGTAAGTCAACACTTACTCTTGAAGCTGAAGGCACAGTAACTTCAGTTACAACTGCTTTAAAGAATGTTCATGGTGTACAGAAAATTACTGTTGAAAGACAAAGTGCAGAAAACACAAATGTATACAACATTGAACATGAAAGTGGTGTTGACATTAGAAAAGGTGTTTTCAATGCTATGGTTAACAACAAGTCAGTTATCCTTACTATGAATGAGGGTGGTATGAGTCTTGAAGAAGCATACCTAAAGTTAACATCAAAACCTGTATCAAAGGGAGGTAAAAAGTAATGACAGCTATTTTAAAGAAAGAATTAAGTTCATATTTTACCTCTGCAATAGGATATGTTGTAATGGCAGTTTATTATTTCTTTGCAGGGTTATTCTTCTACTTCTATTGCATAGTAGGAAATAGCAAAGATATGGCAAGTTTATTCTCAAATATGTTTATGATTACAGTTCTTGTAATTCCAATTATTACAATGAAATCTTTTTCAGAAGAAAAGAAACAGAAAACCGACCAGGCACTTTTAACTTCTCCATTAGGACTTGGAGAAATTGTTGCCGGTAAGTTCTTCGGTTCGCTGATTATGTTTATCTGTTGTGTTGGCATTTATGTTTTATTTGCACTAACACTTACTTTCTACAGTGCACCTGACTGGTCAGTATTCTTAGGTAATCTACTTGGCTCAATTATCCTAGGTGCTGCAATGATTTCTATTGATATTTTCATTTCTTCATTAACAGAAAGTATGATTATTTCTGCTATTGTAAGTATGTGTTTTGGTCTTGTAATCTTCTTTATAGATAGCATTTCTCAGCTAATCTCTGTAACTTGGATTTCAACTGCTATTTCCAGTATTTCATTCGTTGACCATTACTCAAACTTTACTAAGGGTATTTTAAGTGTTGCAGATACTATATTCTTCCTATCAATTATTGCACTATTCAATTTCTTAACACTTAGAGTACTTGAAAAAAGACGCTGGAGCTAAGGAGGTATTACATTGTTTAAGAAAAATAAGAAAGAAGATTTCCTAGCTACAGAAATCGAAAAAGATATTAAAGCAGATGAAACTTCTACAGATGAAGTTACCGGAAAAGAAGAAACTTCTGATGTTGAAGTAAAGAAACAATCTAAAATCAAAAAGATTTTACATTCAAGAAAGTTCTCAAAGGGCTGGTTAAGTATTGCAATTATTGCAGTTTTCTTAGCTTGTGTAGTTGCAGTAAATATTATTGCATCTGTACTGGAGAACAAGTTCCCATCTCTTTCAGTAGATATTACAAATTCAAATATGTATCAGCTACAGGATGATACAAAGAAACTTTGTAAAAATGTAAATCAAGATATTGACATTTATCTATTAACTGATGAAGATACTTTCACTTCATATGACTCAAGTTTTGGTGTTGCATATTTCTCACAAGCAAATCAGTTCTTTAAAGAAATTGCATCTCTAAACAAGCATATTACATTTAAGTATGAAGATACTTCATCAAACCCATCATTCGCTAAGAAATATAGCAACCTAAATCTTACAACATCAGGTTCAAGCACAATTTGTGTTATTGATGCCGGTAATGACAGATACAAAGGTCTGACAATGGAAGACCTATTTGAAACAGAAAATGACTCTTCAACAGGCTATTCAAAAATTAAGTCAAGTAAAGTTGAACAACAGGTTTGTACTGCTATTCTTGGTTTAACTAAGAAAAATGCTGCAAAGGCTTGTTTCATTACTTCATCAGGTGTTGGTTCAGAAAAGACAAGTTCAAGTGGTTCTACTGCATATTCAGCACTAAAGAAATTACTTGAAAATCAAGCATATGAAACTACAACTGTTGACCTAGACTCTAACAGTGAAGTTCCTAGTGACTGTGATATTCTTCTGTTTGTTGCTCCAACATCCGATATTTCAGAACAGGCACTTAAGAAAGTTACAAGTTTCTTAGATACTGCTAAGAAGAGTAACAAAACATTCGTTTATGTACCTGCTCCAATGGCTATTGAAAACGGTACACCAAATATGGATTCATTCCTAGAAGAACAAGGTATTAAGGTTGAAAACAACTGGATTTACGAACAGGACAATAACTACATTACTTCTATCGCTCCAAGTGACCACAGACTTTCAACATATGACTATGATGAGTCTACATTTACAGACGGTATTGACAGCAACACAAGAGTTGCTATGGGTGACACATGGAATATTACCTTAACAAAGGGTAGTTCAGCAAAGGTACTTCTAAAGAGTTCAACTAAGGCTGACTTATTACCATCTGATGCTAAGTCAACTGATGATGTAAAGGATGGTACAGGTAAAGCACTTAACGGTGCAGTTATCAACCAATCCGAAGTATCTGACGGTGTAAACAAGAATGTTGTTGTAATCGGTTCTTACTATGCAGTTTCTTCCGATTTCTTAACAGGCTATACTCAGTTTAACAACAGTACATACTTTACAAATATGTTTAATGTACTAACAGAAAACGACAGTGAAACTGTTACAATTAACAGTGCTACAGCCAGTGATACTTCATTAGGTCTGGAAGCTGCAAGTGACGCCCTATTCCCATCAATCCTATTTGTAGGTATTATCCCAATCGGTGTACTAATCCTAGGTATTGTAATTTGGGCAGTTAGGAGAAAGAAATAATGGCTACTAAAAAGAAAGATAACAAAAAACTACTTAAGATTATTATTGTGGCAGCAGTTGTTGTTATTATTGGTGTTGCATTAGTAGTGGTACTTAACCTACCGGGTAGTGAAGATAACAAAGATACACAAGAAGTAACTAAGGAAGCAAAGATTTCCGATACTGTTGACAAGAACAAAATGCATCAGGCAGAACCTGCTCTTAATGATAAGGGTGAAGTTAAAGAAAACGGTATCGGTGAACTTATTAACTATATTCCTAGAAAAATCAAAACTATTAAAGTTGAAAATGATAACGGTAATTTCCAAATCAAGAGTTACACTCCTGTAAAGGAAACTAAAGATAAAAACGGTAAAACTAAGACAGAAACTCAGGCTACAGAATACACATTGGTAGGCTATGAGGATAAGTCAATTGCTGAGGGTAAGCCTGATTCAGTTGCATCAGATGCAGCAGCAATGTCATTTACTAAGATTGTTTCTGTAAGTGGTGATGAAGACAGTGACTTTGGTCTTGATAAGCCAAAGGCTACTGTTACTGTTGGCTACACAGACAAGACAAATTCTAAGTTCTATGTTGGTGACAAAGCACCTAATGGCACAGGCTACTATGTAAAATTCGGTACAGGTAAATCAATTTACCTAGTTGATGAAGAATCAGTTGACTCATTCCTATACAGTGTATATGACCTTATTGATTTAAATGTTACTAAGGCAGCAAGTGAGGGTGATACAGCTACTCCTCAGACAGTACACCTAAGTGGTACACACTACAAAGAAGATATTGAATTTGAAGATAGCACAGATGATACTGCTACAACAAACTACATTATCACACAACCTGCTAAGTACTATGGTAACGATACTACTTGTAGTGAAATTGAAGCAGGTATCCGTGGTGTTGCAGCTAAAGCAGTTGTATGCCTAAACCCAACAAGTGCTGATTTACAGAAGTTCGGTTTAGCAACACCTTATGCTGAATTAACTGCTACATATAAGGACACAGTTGTTGAACTACAGGCCAGTAAGCCTGATAGCAAAAAGTACTGCTACCTAATGGTTAAGGGTGGAGATGTTATTTACAAGATTCTTGCAGACTCAGTTAGATGGACAACATCAAGCCTAGACAAAATGAGAAGTGACTACTTTGTAGATAACAAAATCACAAGCCTATCTAAGACAGAAGTTTCTTTCGGTAAAAACAACTATACATTTGACCTAGAAACAAAGACTTCTACTACTTCAGATAACCAAACAACAACTGACACAACAGTTAAGTATAACGGTAAGCAAATCAGCTTTGGTTATTTCCAAACTGCATTTGACTATATGCATGGTGCGACCTTTACAAGAGAAGGTTTCTCTCATGAAAAGATTACCGGTAAACCTGAAATGACAGTTAAGTTTACATATACATCCGACTCAGGTAGAAGTGCTGATACACTTGAACTATACAAGGTGAACAACTCTAAGTATGTTGGTGTTGTAAATGGTGAACAAATTTCTTATGTTTATAAGACAGCCATCACTTCACTACAAGAACAGTTTACAAATGCTACTAAGTCATCACCTAAGGATGATAAATAAACTTAATAGTTAAGGTATAAGCAAACCCCGATTAGTATATCTAATCGGGGCTTTTCATATCTGTATTAAATTATAAATTCAAAATAAAGAAGTCACAATCCTTATAAGAATGGCTGAATTTTATCGGTAATTCATCTTCTGTTACCTTCTTAAAACCTGCTTTTTCATAGAACTTATGGGCTCTTGTTGTGCTATAAGGAGTATCAAGCATAATAGTTTTGTAGTTGTTTTTCATATTCTGTTTTTAATTTTCTATGTCCATATTTGCTCATATCAAAAGTTAAATTTGGGTTTGTGGGTATCAATTATAACAAAATTTTGGCTTACAGTCGTAGGGGCGAACATTGTTCGCCCGTTAAAAAGTGTGATAC
>ERZ1031557.39-NODE-39-length-24882-cov-11.104846_pt1 | contig 24882 bp, 27 predicted proteins | sample MGYA00518175_ERZ1031557 | MGnify/ENA primary metagenome ERZ1031557 (study PRJEB33719, sample SAMN04261169) | wastewater metagenome | biome: rural village; feature: human; material: feces | host: Homo sapiens | place: El Salvador | collected 2014-01-14 ... | reverse complement strand
GCCAAACTAGAACCATTTGATAAAACAAATGCCGGAAACCCGCATAAATACAGGCCTTCGGCATTTTAGTCCGTTATTCCCACTCGCTCCCTGTAAATCAATCTTAAACGCATTTGTTTATGAAATTTATCAGAGAGTATTTATATTACTTGAATTATCGGTAAAGCATACGCTATCCGATTTTTTGTTGCCATTTCGTTGCCAAAGTACATATCATTAAAGTACAACTGTGAACAAGACCAAATTATGTTTCGTATCTTTGCTTGATTTCATCAATAATGCTTGCTGCGTAAAGAGTTGTTTTTGTTGTTTTGGCTTTTTTAGGATTAAGCCTTCTTGTATATGCATAAGTATTGTTCTCTTTTAAAGAAGACATTATTTCATTGAACTTTTTACCCTGCTTGAAGTTCGGGATATCAGCTCTGCATTTTTTGCATATATCACTGTATGTAAATGGATAGAGTTTAACTATTTCATCATCTGAAAGTTTTATTTTTTGTGCATTAGGATCATCTGATAATTGAACTTTATTAATTTTTGCAAAATTTGCATCTGCTGCATCTTGTGAAGTAATCGCAATAAGTAAATCGCTATTTTTCATTCGTTTAACATTTTCTAAATATATATCAAATCCAACAACAATGGTATCCTCAATGCCTTCATCATTCAAATCGGTAATAACTTTAACCATTGAGGATATAAACTCTTTTGATTCTTTAGAAGAAATGTAATTAGCTGCCCTTTTGGTCAGAAAATCTTCTGGCTTGAACGGTAATTTGAACCCTAATGGTAAAATAAACAAACCTTCATTTGCCATTATATCCTTTGAAAAGTACTTTTTAAGAAAATCCACATAGTTTAGTGCCGCCTTAGCTGTCAGCATAAAAATATATGGTTCTAATTGTTCATTGTAATAATGCACAATATTATTCCTGTACTCTTCAATAAGACATAAATTTTCTTTTATTGCTATAAACGCTTTTGGCTCCTGCTTGTTAATATACTCGTCTGTATAATCAATTGCTTTATCAATGGAAATTGTATGCCCGTCTTTTTTGTATATAGACTTGCTCTTAATGTACTTTTTCACAAAGCATTTTAAAATCAATTCCCAAGCATTCATAATCAATAATGTTACTGTTTCGTAACGATACGAAAAATTGGGCTTATTATGTATTTCAATTGCTGCAAAATATGCTGAAATTGAATTTTTAAGTAAATTATTTTGAACCATTTTTCTTTTGGGCATATCTATCACCTGCCATATACTTATTGTATGTAGACTTTTTGTGTTCATTTTTATTATACTATAAATTTAGGAGGATTGCAACTATGGATATTATAAAAGTATTTGGTGACAACCTAAAAAAATATCGTACAGCTATGGGAATATCTCAAGAAGCATTCGCCGAAAAGTGCGGTATGCACCGTACCTACATAAGTGCTATCGAGTGTTACCGCCGCAGCATTTCGCTTGAAAATATACAGCGTATAGCTGATGCGCTCGGAATTGAAACCTATAAATTGTTTTTGGAGGAAGACAAAAATGCCAAAAAAGAAAACAAAAATCGAATTATTTGAGGAATTGGCCGGAATAGATGAGAACGGTTTCAGCAGATGGGTATCTGTTGATGAATTTGTGGGAGAATACCAAGGTCTCCAACTCTTAAATGGTGCTGGATGGTCAAGAGATGACGGACCATTTGGAAGAAAATACATTGTTGAAAGAGATAAAACTCGTACTCCGGGAAACAGAACCGATGCAATAAGAACTGTAGGGTTCAATAATGGTGATTATTCACAACATATTAGAGCAGATATAAAAAGGCAAATCCAAAGTCAGCGTTGTGTAATATTAGGGACGTCAAATCCAGAGGTAGACCATAAAAATGGCATGAAAAATGAAGATCGTGTTATGCGAAATGAAGATCAAAAATTATCTGATTTTCAGCCATTAAGCAAAGCCGCAAATGATGCAAAACGCCAATTTTGTAAAGAATGCATTAGAACAGGCATAAGATATGACGCTAAGAAATTAGGTTATCCCATGTCATATTACAAAGGTGACGCTCGTCACAATGGCGAAGAAAATGCCTGCGAGGGCTGTTTTTGGTATGACCCATTAGAATTTAGAAAACATTTGAAGGAAAAATAATATGAATACACACGTTTTTATTGTAAATGGACAAACATTTAAATACCACTTAGAATATATGTTCGCAGGTACTGGTGCAAGCGAAAAAAAATCACCTTTTTTGAATAATCCTACTATTCAATATAACGCAACTGCAGAGCGCAACTTAATGGGAATGATAGCCGACATTTCTCGCATTCAGATTGGCGACAATATTATTTTTTACTTACAAGCAACCAATGGTAATCAAGGACAGTTCTTTGGAATATTCAGAGCAAAATCTAGAGCATTTTTCGATGAAAATGATACTGATAATTACTTAAAAATTAAACTTGGGAAAGGATTGTCATACCGCATACTCATTGAGGCATCTGATTATGGCGTATACCCAATAGGCATAACAGAACACGAATATTTAGATTCCTTAGAAGGTAAAAATTATCCTTATGAATTATGTTGGAGTTTAATATATAGAAAATTAAAAGGTAATCGCGGATGCACTATGATTACTGATTTTGAATTCAACGACTTATTATCAAAATTACAAAATAAAAGCAAATGCCTAACAGTATCTGATAACTATACATATGATTTTTCATCAAACAAAATATCAGAATATAATAATGTCGCAATTTATGGCGGTAGACAAAATTCGCTATCTATAAAAGAAAGATTGCTATATAAAGCAAACAGACAAAATGCGTTTGAAACACATTTACAAGCTTTTATTTTACAAAATTTACGCTCGCTAAATTTACTTGAATTTCCAGAAAAGGATTTTTGGGTAGGCAATGAGGTTTCTTGCGGAGTAGGTATGCAGCGAATAGATATATTGACAATGCAAGAAAGCAACAATAATATTCACTTTAAAATAATTGAATTAAAAGACGAACAGCCTACAGCGAATATTGTGGATTATCAACTTAACTGGTATATAAAATGGCTATTTGATTATATTATTCCGAACTATGATAGAAAAGCAGTAGAAATAACCCCTTGCATTGTTGCTGCTAAAACAAATGATATGGGATTGATAAAATATATTGCTGAAAAAAAGTTTAACAATCCGTATTCATATGCATCTATTCATAAGACCGAGTATTATGCTTTTAATATAAGCAAAGATGATATTGACTTTGAGAAAATTGTATAATCGATTCGTTATAGGTAAAGTGATTTTAATCACTTTACCTTTTTAAATACAAAAATATATTCGTGTTTGAATATGTAGAAATCGCTGGCTAAGGCACGATATCGCCATATGCCTTGTTTATTTGATTTACCTTTTGTTTCACCAAAGTTTTTAACTAAAATGGCTTTTAAAAGCAAACCTTTTTCCATTATCAAATTCATGCAGTAGAACCCAAGGGGAATTACCTGACTGTTGGCATATTTATCGCCAATAACAACTGCACAATATCTATTTTTCTCCAAAACACTTAACGAGTTATCGATTACTTTGCTAAAAGAATCCAAAAACTCATTAATGCTGTCGCAATTTGACAAATCATTGGGATTTTCAGAAAACTTCACAATATCCCAATATGGAGGATGCATTATTACAAACTGTACTTTATTTATGCCTTCTGATAGTAATATCTTATTCATATCACATGTTTGACTATCAGCAACCACAACCTTTGTTCTTACAACATCATTTTTTTCAGTGTATATTCTGTCATAAGCTTCTTTCGCAACATCATGTTGAATTTCTATTCCAATTGAATTTCTACCCATGCGTTGTGCTTCTATTAATGATGTTCCGCTTCCCATAAATGGGTCTAAAATCCAATTTCCTTTTTTGGTATACCTAGAAAATAACTGGTGCGGAATTTGTGGAACAAAATTTCCATGATAATGTCCACTATGCGCACCGCTATTATCTCTTTTGTCGATTATCCATAAAGAATCCGTTTCGATGTCCGTGTATTCTCTCCATTGAGATAAGTCTAAATCATTATATTTTCCCATTTCATTCCTCTTTTATTAAACAATGCAAATACTCAGTCGTTTCTTTTCCTGAAATATTTCTGTTTTTGTCTTTATCTGCCTTAAATCGCCTATAAGATTGAGTGAAACATCTATATGTTCCGTATCTCGACATTATATTTTTTATTGCATCTACATTCATTAAACCTTCATTATTATAGCTTAAAAAGATGTATCTAAAATTCGCATTAGCAATCAAATTTTCAAATTCACTTTCCAATGTTCTCTTAGAACAATACTTGCTTTTCTGTCCATTGGGCTCTCTCAAACCGGTTTTGCCTTTCAACTCAGGATAATCATATCGTGCAATAGTTTCAAGGACGTGATAATTTGAGCAATATTGTCTAGCATTATATGGCGGATCAAGATATAAAACATCCCCGTGAATTCTCGTTATCAGTTTATTAACATCCTCATTATAAGCTTCTCCTTTTGGTCCCTGAATTCTTGGCAGTAACTCTAACTTAAATTGTTTTTGAGCCGATTTTTTTATGTGCTTAAGAAAGGCTCCGTATACCGATGCCGTATTTGCGTACTTATCTATCGAATTCACAAGACCTGCCAAAAGCCCGAAATATGTTTCTTCAGATATCAAATTTTGACTAAAAAGTCTTTCGATCTCTATCCTTATAGCATCACATTTTTTACCATTGCTATCTGTAAAATAGTTTCTACCACTACCTGAACCTGCACAATAGTTTTCAAATATGAAGCCATCAACATCATCCAATAAATCTAAACTGCTTATCAATGATTCGTCTATATTTTCTGATCCCTCAATTAAATATTTATTAATTACATAGCTATAGTATTGAATGTCGTTTGAAATGACCTTACAGCCTTCTTTTCTATAACTCGCTCCTACAACCCCGGTTCCCGCAAACAAATCTGCAAAAATATAATCATCACCTGACTTGTAACCGGTAACATCCGATATTGTTCTATGAATAAAATCAAGAAGCGAATATTTGGATCCTATATAATTCATTGCTTTTCAACCTCGTCAATATGTTCAATAATATCGGAAACATCGCATGAAAAATGAGAACACAATCTATCTAATATTTCCATTGACACTTTCTCGTTTCTTCCCATTTTATCCATTGTGGATTTTGATATGTTGGTTTCTTCCATCAGTTGTTTTTTGGTCATTTCCTTATCAATTAACAACTTCCATAATGGCTTATATGTAAAAGACAAATCCATCACTCCTTTATATGTTGTGATTATATCATAAAAGTACTGCAAACGCAATACTTTTATATTTATAACTAAACAAATCAGAAATAGCATCAAAAAATCGGCAGGGATTACTCCCTGCCGTCGTTATGTTTATACCGTGTAAATTATATCAGCATTTACAATTTCCGTTGCACGGTTACGGATATTGTTCATTTTTCGAACCCATAGCATTTGGTCGGTTGCTTTTAAGTTTTCAGTTACATTTTCTTTTTCGGCTAAGTCTTTTACAAGCCGAGAAAAAAGGTCTTGAGCCTGCTGTTCAATATCTACAAGATATGAATTGAGCTTACCGCTTGTCAGCAAATTATAATATAACACTTTATGGTGTTGCTTCAAATATCTTTTGTGCCGCATTGCCCAAATACTGATATTCGCTTCCTTTTCTTCTTCCGCCGGTAATAAATCGGGTAACATATAGTCGCCCACCTGCGTATAAGTACCGCCCGTTTGTTCAAAAATTGTGTTTGCCATTTTGTTTTACCTCCAAAAATTTATTTATCTTGAGCGTGGGTTTTCACGCTTGCGACCTTTGATATTTCTTGCCTGTTCAAGCAACTCGTCAATCTGTTTATGCCCGAAAACTTTGCGCAAAAGTTTGTAATCTTTGACCTCTGAACGCAAATTTTCGTTTTCGTTTTTCAGCTTACTGTTGATTTTCGATAACATTTCGTTCTCACGATAGAGATTGCCGTTCGTGATATTTAATCTATGGTAATTGTCCCAACCTTCAAAGCAACGAGCCAATGCCGTCTTGATTAACGCTTTTAATTTTTGAATAAGCGGCTCTGCAATTTTGGTTTTATATGCTTTTGCAGACATAAAACTTTGCGGTTCGGAGAGCTGATATTCGGGGGCATTATCGAGCATTTCTTCCACATTCCTTAATTTTTCCAAACCATCATCATAGTTTAACACTCGCTCGGATAACACATTAAATTCGGCTTGCTTTTCTTCGATTTTAGCACCCAATTGTTCAAGTTCTGCTGTTCTTTCTTGCTTTTTATAATCAAGAACAGACAAATGTTTTTCGTGCGTTCCTTTGTGTTCCCACTCAATTCCGTGTCGTTCCATAACGAATGCGAGTGCAGATTTTTCTGCGCTTACCCATTGATTCCACTCGGTATCTCCACGGGTTCCGCCCTTAAATCCTTGTGCGGCAAGCGCCTGCTTTAGTGATACTCTCGTGTCAAGTCCACGGTTGCTGCCGGTTGTGAACGGAACAAAATCAATATGCAAATGGGGCGTTGCCTCGTCCATATGCAGATGAGCAGAGAACACTTTTAGGTTGGGATTTCGCTCTTGAAATCCCCGATAATACTCATCTAAAACCTGCCGTGCAAGCTGTCCGTTTTCGCTTTCGACGCTCATATTTTCCTTATCGCCAATCTGTAAAATCAGTTCGTGAAACGGCTTTTCTTGCTTTGAGTTTCTGATTTTCTCATAGTAGTTTTCTATTCTGCGGTCGGCTCTTGTCTGCTTTTCGTTGTATCTTTTTAGTGCTTCGTCAAACAATTCGTGATAGATTTTCTTTATCGGCTCGTTACAGTAATCAATGTTCAAATGCGTTCTGCTACCGTCAACATTTTCAGCCTTAAACTTGCGGCTGTTGTGATTTACCGAACCTTTACCCACCATTGCGCTTATCGTTCTTTGCATTATATACACCTCCAATCTCATAAACTTGCTCGTCCTCGGTTCTGTTACTCTTGTCAAGAGTAACGCAAAAGCACTTTTGACAGGCGAGCCCATCAAAAATGCAACCTGCGAGCAGGTTTTGCGCTCTCCGAGGGGCAAAGAGCCGCCTTTGAAAAGGCACTCTCTGCACACTCTGCTAAACTTTTGCTGTGACAAACCGTGACGATGGTGACAATGTTTTAGACCACATCACCGTTCTCGGAGAGTTTGTCACGGTCGTCACACATTGACACGCTTTCTTTCCAAAGGGATATTTTTCGTCCGCTGTGCGTGCGACTCGCTTTGTAATGAATGTCGTAATCTTTAAGCAACCGCCCGGCGTTGATACTAAGTCTTAGCGACAGAACATTAGGCTTAATATCCAATCCAATAAGTTTGCTCAATTCAGAAGCCGTCCCGTCCCATCGGCTACTGTCCGAAGAAAGAACAGTCGATACCTTTTCAAGCAGCGGGTCAGGCGGCTCTGTCCAAACTTCTGTTTCGCTTTTTTCAAATTCCCATATAAGTTTTTGCGGATTGCGAACAAGGTGTATTCGCTGATCCTGCTGATCTCTGCCGGTGACATCAAGCGTTGCGGCATTGGTTGTTCGTTTCTCTTTGCTGAGAACAAAGGCGCCGTCTGCCGCACCGAGCAATCCGTTTGTGCCGGAGATTGTATCAAATTTATCGTCTGCCTGCTGTTTGCGTGTGTGATGGACGATAAGCATTGTTACCTTGTAGCTGTCGGCAAGCGCTTTCAGCTTTGCGACTACATCGTAATCACTGCCGTAGCTGTAATCCGCACCACCTGTCTCTCGAACACGCTTTAGCGTATCTATGATAATCAGTCCGGTGTCAGGGTGTTCCTGAATAAAACCTCTTATTTGGTCTTCCAAACCGCCGTTTACGGTTTTGCTTTCTGTTGCAAAATACAAGTTGTCCGTTCCGTCAGCGCCGAACATATGATAGAGCCTGCGCTGTAAGCGAGGGTAATCATCTTCAAGGGCAAAATAAAGAACGGTTGCATTGCGGACTCTGTAATTCCAAAGCGGAGTTCCAGTGCTGATATGGTAAGCGAGCTGTGCCATCATAAAACTCTTTCCTACTTTCGGAGAACCCACGAACAAGTAAGTTCCCTGATAAAGCAGACCGTCTATAAGTGCGGTTTGTGTTTCGAAATCGGTATCATACAGAGCCGACATTGAAACGGTTTTCAAATATGACGGATCCATTTGTCTCAGCATTTCTCTTTGCATTTCACGAAAACTTTCGTCCAAATCCTTGATATTTTCATCGTTATCGTTTATACTAATGTCAGTACATTTTTGGATTGACTGCTCCGTATCTGCGCCAACAGATACATTCGGGGCGGTCATTTCTTTTTTATCTATCATTCTGATTCCTCCTTTAACCCGCCGAAAATATCGGCTATCATTTCAATTAAGTCAAGTAGTTCGTCATTTACTTCGCCGCCGGCTTCTATTCGCTGTAATTCTGTAAGCACATCGGCAAGCTGATTTCGCAAGGCCTTGAACACTCTCGGATTGCCCTGAACAACAATATCTTTGTGGGTAAGTCGCCTTGTTATATAATCCTGCTTAGTAAGCCCTGATAGTTGTACATAAGTTTCAATTTGCTTATCTTCCTCAGGCGATACACGAAACGCTACGGTTTTGTTTCTCCAGCGGTTGTGATCATCTCTGTTTTTAAGTGACATTTTACTCGCCCCTTTCCATATCTAACTTATCCGCCATTTCAGCCTGCTTTGACGGGAACAAGTGCGCATAGTTGTAAGTTATATCAATGCTTTCATGTCCCACACGGTCTGCAATAGCCGTTGCAGAGAATCCCATATCAATCAGCAAACTAACGTGGCTGTGGCGGATATCGTGAATACGGATTCTTTTTACGCCTGCTTCTTTTGCGCCTCTGTCCATTTCTCTGTGCAGATAGCTTTTTGTAATTGGAAACACTCTGTCCTCCAACCCCACATCGTAAAGCATTTTCAGATAATCCTGCATTTCATCACAAAGGAATTTCGGCAACTGAATTGTGCGGTTACTTTTCTCTGTTTTCGGCGAAGTTATAATATCTCTGCCATTCAAGTGCTGAAATGACTTGTTTATTGTGACAGTCTGCTTTTCAAAATCGAAATCCGCAGGCGTTAATGCCAACAACTCGCCCTCACGAATACCCGTCCAATAGAGCATTTCAAAAGCGTAATAGGATAAAGGCTTATACATCATCACATCGGCGAATTTAAGATATTCGTCTTTTGTCCAAAAGAGCATTTCACGATTTTTCTTTTTGCCCATACTTCCTGCTTTCTGGCAAGGATTTTCTTTCAAATTATAGTACCTGACTGCGTGATTAAAGATTGCAGACAACTGATTGTGAATTGTTTTCAAATACACCGGCGAATAAGGCTTGCCTTTATCATTCTTGTAATTGATAAGTTCATTTTGCCAAGTGATAATTTGCTGTGCCGTTATGTTGCACATTTTCAACTTACCGAAATATGGAATAAGCTTTTTATCAATAATATGTTTCTTGGTTTCCCAAGTGTTTTCTTTAAGTCGAGTCTGCATATCTTCGGAGTAATGTTCAACAAAACTCTTGAAATTCATATCCAAATCTCCGCCAAGCTTATTTAGTTGTTCTCTTTCCCACGCCTGAGCCTCACGTTTTGTTTTGAATCCTCGTTTTTGTGATTGCTTTCGTTCGCCATTCCAATCGGTATAGCGATAGATAACACGCCAAGTATTTGTTTTTTCTTCCTTATAAACAGCCATTGATATCACATCCTTTCTTTTTCGGCTGTACCATAACAAACTCTTTCTAAAAAATACTGTTTGTTTACTCGTCCTGAAATTGTTATAAAGCCTTGTGCTTTTAACTCTTCGTTAAGCTGCTGCACGATTTTATAGGCATAAGATTTTGAAATACCTAATTCGTCGGCAACATCTTGTACTTTCATAAATGTTGTACTCATACTGAAACCTCCTTTCAATTCTTGTTAGTTTGTTTATTTAGTGTCGGAGAACTTTCTGACCGCATTCCGATTTGCCCGAGCGGATACACCATTACCGTGATGTATGACGGATATTCAGTTTTCGCAAACAACTTAACGCTATTTGCTTAATGATTATACTAAACATATTCCGTTATGTCAAGTGGTTTTCGTAAAAATATTAAACTTTTTTGTTTTATGTTACTTGACATATACTAAACATATATGATATACTGTTTGCACATTATATGAATAAGGGAGCGTAAATTTTATGGCAATCGGAGAGAGAATAAGGTTCTTTCGTAATCTTTGCGGAATGACACAGAAATATTTAGGACAGGTGGTCGGATTTCCCGAAAAAACCGCTGACATTCGTATGGCACAGTATGAATCCGGAAGTAGAACGCCTAAGGCTGATTTAACAAATAAACTTGCAGAGGTTTTCGATATATCGCCACAGGCTCTTTCTGTTCCTGACATTGACAGTTACAACGGCTTAATGCACACACTGTTTACTCTTGAGGATTTATATGGTTTCCGTATTGATAAACTTGATGACGAGCTTTGCATACGCCTTGATAAAGGTATGGGAACAAACTATCTTAAAATGTTCGATATGTTTTCCGCTTGGCAGGAACAAGCCAAAAAGTTCAAAAACGGAGAAATCACAAAAGAAGAATACGATAACTGGAGATATAACTATCCAAAGTTTAACGCTTTTAATTCCAAAAAATAAGGAGCTACTATAATGAAAATTAAGGAGTTTATGAATTTATTTGATTTAAAAAACGAAAGTACTGTGATTAAATGGATAAAAGATGGATATATCCCAGGAGCTTATATAAATGAAGAATCAAATGAATATTTTATTCCAGATCTTGCACGTCCACCATATACAAAAGCAAGAGCCAAGACCACAAATGCAATCTATAAAAGTATAGTTAAAGCTTGTATTAACAGAGAAGGCGTTTGTGCAAAGCTTTATAAATTAAATGAAGTCGAATTTCAGGTTTATATTAAAGATTTAGCCGATGCCGGATACATACGTATTGAATTACATAATAATATTGAATATTATTTTGCAACAAACAAAAGTAACGAGTTCCTAAAAAGTAAAAAGCCTCAAGAATTAATTAAAAGTTGTATTGGTCTTATTACTGAAAGTGCAGTAAAAGGTATTACAAGTGCTTGCCTCGAAAAAGTAATTGCTTAATAAAAAGCAAAAAAAGAGCTAACTGACTATAAAAATCAGTTAGCTCTTTACTTTTACAATAATTCAAATAATGTTGCCATTTTGTTGCCACAAGGGACACTCAAATGGCTAAATCCGCATAACTACGGGCTTTTTAAACGGTAAGAAATTATTCCCACTCGCTCCCGAAAACCACCTCTTAAACAATTCTGTATAGGTGATTTAGCACGAGTTATTTTAGTTATCTGAAATATCCATAAAATATGGACTCTACAAACTTCTGTTGTCATTTTGTTGTCACAACAGCAATAGTATTATAAACATTTGATACGCAAAAATCAAGTGAATATAATATTACTACTTTTTCATAGCAGACTTTATATCATTAACGAAAAAGCCTAATAGGTTTCCTTTTTTCACCTTTCTGAGTCCTAAATCCTTACGCATATCATTCATAATTTCTTCCATAAGGAATAAGTTATCTTTAGCTTTTTCTGGTTCAGAACCATTTTCTCGAAATTGAATCCATTTATTAATAACTCTAGACGAACCCCATAATGTAATTTGTTTTGAAAATTTTGATAAATCTTCAAACATCTGTTTCTCGGAATAAGTCCCAGGGCTTTTTACATTTTTCTGAACCCTGTAAATCATTTCAACAAATTCACCATAGGGTTTTTCTCTTTTTTGAGTTAAATATTCTTGCCTGCTTTTGCGATAATCTATTATTTTTGCAATAATCGAACTAATAATCACACCAACAATGGACACAAGACCTGTGATTAGGGCAACAATTACGACTGCATCTAATTTGGATACAACAGCGGTTAACTTTATAATCCCATCTATAACAAAATTATAAAAGAATTTTATTAACCATATTGCAATAGCAACTATTCCAGCAAACAAAACAAGTCCCAATAAGATGTTTAATTTCGGATGCCTTTCGGCAAATGGTTTTTTGTTTCCTTCCAATTTAACACTTCCCTTTAACCAGCAAAATTATCCGAAGTGATTTATTCGAACAATTCTCTTACATAATCATTTAGTTGTTTCTCAAGTTGGCTAACATTTGCGTTTTTGTTTGATTTAAATTGTGTATGTATTTGTATAGAATAGTCAGCAATATTCTTATGAGTTTGATTGTTGCTATCAAACTTAGGAATAGCCAAATATTTTAACACGTCAACACCTCTGTTAGTTGATATAGCATAGCCATCAATCACATCAACTACATCTTTCGAGTTCAATATACCGCAAACATAATTTGCTTCATCAAAATCAGAGAGTCCAAGCATTAGCACTTTAGAATCAACAACAATTGTTTTATCCTCACTAAACAAATCTCTATCTGCATTGGGAATAGATTCTAGGTAGGAACCAACTACAACAGCTGACATACTTCCAGTTTGTTCTTTCCACAAAACTTTATAAGGAGCATAAGTGTATTCACCAACATTATCTAAACGATAATATGGTTGTGTTGCAGGATTGAAAAATTTACCGTTTTGAATTCGGCTTGCTAACAATTCGTCGTAATAAAAATGTAACCACTCACTTGTTTTGGGAGCAATTTTATTTAATTCTTCAACAGGTATTCCATATTTATATTCAATGGTATGCGGTACTAAAATGAATTCATTGGATTTTATTTGCCATTTACCTATGTTTCGACCTCCAAGCATTGGATATACAAACGTTTCTTCAACTTTTCCTTTGTTGATTCCTTTTGCCAAAAAGTCTTTTCGACGTTGTCTTTCAATGCAGTTTTGGATAAGCAATAGTCCATCACGACAGCGTATAGGCTTTTTAAGCAAATATACCCCTTTTGCGCCTGCTGGTTCAATACCTTTTCTTCCACTATAATATCTTTGCTTTGACGAATCTAAAATCTTATTAGCCAAACTCATATCGAGCATTGTAAGCCAAGAAGACTGTTTATCATTACCATCAACTGGCTGAGCTGCTAAAATATCATAACTAAGGTTATTAACAACTTGACTCCACTTTGCGTGCGAATCAATAGATGATTTTTTTCCTATTTGTTTCCAAACTTTATATTTGTTCATAGGATACTTCATCTCAATACCTTTAGTAATTTTTATTGCTACTGTTGGTATGGTAAATAATTTAACACCAGAAAAGTCATCTACTGAATCTATTGAAAATGGGATATTTTGTCCATAACGAGTTATTGAAAACTTTCTAAAACCTTCTCCACCTTTTGTTGATTTGAGGAATGAGGCAGGAAGTAAAAAGACCATATTACCGTTATTTTTCAAATACTTATCAACAGCAACATATGTAACCGCCATTCCGAAATCATCGTGAGTGGTTTTTTTGTCATATGCGTTTTTCTCGAAAATTCCGTAGCTTTTCCAAATTTCGAGCGTACCTTCTCGATAACTTTTACTCATTGATTTCCAAGCAATCCAAGGAGGATTTCCTACAACAAAATCAAATTTATTACCAATAAGTATCGGTGCAAAACTATTTCTTAAAATAATAGGCCAAAAAGAGTCGTTACCTGCTCTATGCAATGTGTAAAGTCTATTAAAAAGTTCTTCAACAACATCTTTATACTTATCATCAATCAGCCTATTTTCAACTCGGCTCCAAAAAGTATCAAAATCACATTTATCATCAATATGTTGGCTCAATGTTTTCAAAAATTCACTTGCATCTGCATAATCCGAAAACTTAGGAATTTGAAATTTTCCAACCGATGTATCTATTGATAATGTTAATTCACTTTCTTCCGTATATACAACAGGTGATAAGATAGAATCAGCAATATAGATGGGAATATCAACTGGGTCAGCAAAATCTTCAAAAACTTCATCGTCACAAGACGAAAAAACAGCAAGTATGTAATTAGCTTTTGCAGAAACGACCGATATTGGGTTTATATCAAATCCGATGATATTATGCGTGATTTTTTCAATATCTTCTCTTGATAATTTGCCTTCTTTTTGTTTTATAATTCTTTTAATTGCGTGCGTCAAAAAAGTTCCTGAACCTGCTGTTGGGTCGATAAGCGTTCTTTCAATATCTCCAGTAAATCCTACTAAATCAAGTGCGTGTTCAACAATCCAATCGGGAGAAAAATATTCTCCCATCAGATGGCGCATTTCAGCAGGGATTAACTCCATATAGACCTCTTGCAGAATATCCTGTATTTCTTCTGGCTTTAAAATATATGTACTTAAGTCAAATTTGTTTACAACCTGAAGAATATCGTTTACAACATTTGTGTCGAAATTACTATCCGAACAGGTATATGTAAACCATTCCATAAAGTGAGATTCAAAGAAATTTTTGACTAATGACTCATACTTATTTAATTCTCCATCAAACAACTTATCTATTTGCGGTTTGGTTAAAGTGTCATTAAACACAAATGTTGGACTGACAAGTTGCGCAAGGAAAGAATAAATCAATAATTTTAAGAACATATTAAAAAATGTCTGTAACGCAAACAAATAGACTTTGCTATCGATAGTTACTGTATCACTGTAACCATACAAATCTTTGATAACAGAAGAAACTTCCGTAAACGATGTAGCTTCTTCATCGTCGCCATACATTGTTCCAAAAACTCTATCCCATTCATCATATAAAGTTCTTACACGAGTACTTCCTTTTAAATCATTCAAATTAAAATATAACTCATCATAAATAATTTTAATGCTCTTCTGTACAAATGCACTTTTGGGGTTGATAATTGAAATAAGATTTTTTTTATTTAAAGCTATTTTATCCTGCTGTTTTAATAACAAAGCTAGTCTTTTTAATCCGGTGGAAAAATCTTTTTTTTCATAAATAAAAACAACGGGCAGTTCTATTTCAATAGGTAAATTTAGTTTGTCAGTGTTTAGTTTTTTTACTATAGCCGCTGTTGCAAATCGAGCAAATATAAAAGAAACTCCGTCAAAACCTACCCCAATTCCATTTGATATTTTTTGAAGCATATCTTCTTTTGTATCATCTGGAGAGATACCAGCATTGCTAATTATATAGTCATATAAACCGTGGTCTTTATCATTTCTACCGTAAAGAGCCTCATCAATACCTTTTTCTGTTTTAAAATAATTATATTTTTTCAATTCAAACAAAATATTTTGAAATGTAGCATCTGTTCTTCCACCTGCAAGAAGAATATCTTCACTTTTATATTGTCCTGCCATTGTAGGATTTAGTTCTTTTAATAATGGATTAACTATATCTGAATGAAAATGAAGTTTAATATCATCTTCATTATTAAAGACATTGCTTTTAAATGCTTTTTCTAATTTAAAAAGTTCCATATGGCACCTCCGTTTCTTAAGATTATAGCATAATTTTTCTTATTGGTCAATACACGCAATCGCCTAAATTATAGCTTTTTTGCTAAATATCATTGGTATGGTCAATTGGTCAGTTAACGCCGAGCACAGCTCGTTTTAGATCCACACTCGGCGCAGTTTTTATGCGTAGATTAAATCTGTATTTACAACTTCCGTTTCACGATTACGGATACTGTTCATTCGCTGTACCCAAAATATTTGATTTTCAGCCTTGAGTTCTTCGGTAACATTTTCTTTTTCGGCAAGGTCTTGTACCAGCCGGAGAAAAAGGTCTTGCGCCTGCTGTTCAATATCTACAAGATATGAATTGAGCTTACCACTTGTGAGCAAGTTGTAGTACAGCACCTTATGATTTTGCTTCAAATATCGTTTATGCCTCATTGCCCACACGCCGATATTCGCTTCCTTTTCTTCTTCCGCCGGTAATAAATCGGGTAACATATAGTCGCCGACTTGTGTATAAGTACCGCCCATTTTCTCAAAAATTGTGTTTGTCATTTTGTTTTACCTCCAAAATTTTATTTATCTTGATCGTGGTTTTTCACGCTTGCGACCTTTAATATTTTTTGCCTGTTCAAGCAACTCGTCAATTTGCTTATTTCCGAACACCTTGCGGAGCAGCTTGTAATCCCTATTTTCTGCACGCAGATTTTCATTTTCGTGTGTTAATTTATCGTTAATTTTTGTCAGCTTTTCATTTTCACGGTACAAATTTGCATTTGTAATATTCAAACGGTGGTAAGCGTCTAATGCTTGATAATAACGATAGAATACTTCGCTGATTACTTCCTTGAGCTTCCTTATCAGAGGTTTTACAAACTTCATTTTATATGACTTTGCCGACATAAAAGCAGGTGGTTCGGGCAACTGATATTCAGCGTCAGTATCAAGCCTTTGTTCCAGTTCTTCAATGACTTGTGTACCGTTATCGTAGTTCTGAATGCGATTGCGGTATGCTTCAAACTCATCCTTTTTTTCGGCAAGTTTATCATCGAGTAGCTCCACTTCTTTTTCTCGCTCCTGCTTTTTGTAATCAAGAACAGAGAGGTGTTTTTCGTGCGTACCCTTGTGTTCCCACTCAATTCCGTAACGTTCCATCACAGTAGCAAGCTGTTCTTTTTCAGACTGCACCCATTGACTCCATTCGGTATCGCCACGAGTTCCGCCCTTGAAACCTTGTGCGGCGAGAGCCTGTTTCAGCGACACACGGGTATCAAGTCCTCGCTTACTGTCCGTTGTAAACGGTACAAAATCAATGTGCAAATGCGGTGTTGCTTCGTCCATATGAAGATGAGCAGAGAAAACTTTTAACTGCGGATTACGCTCTTGAAATTCACGATAGTATTCATCTAATACCTGCCTTGCAAGTGTTCCGTTCTCACTTTCCGCACTCATATTTTCTTGACCGCCTATCTGTAAAATCAATTCGTGAAATGGTTTTTCTTGCTTTGAATTACGGATTTTTTCATAGTAATTTGCAATTTTTCTGTCGGCTCTCGTTTGCTTATCGTTGTATCTTTTGAGAGCTTCATCGAATAAATCGTGATAAATTTTCTTTATCGGCTCGTTACAGTAATCAATGTTCAAATGCGTTCTGCTACCGTCAACATTTTCAGCCTTAAACTTGCGGCTGTTGTGATTTACCGAACCTTTACCCACCATTGCGCTTATCGTTCTTTGCATTATATACACCTCCAATCTCATAAACTTGCTCGTCCTCGGTTCTGTTACTCTTGTCAAGAGTAACGCAAAAGCACTTTTGACAGGCAAGCCCATCAAAAATGCAACCTGCCAGCAGGTTTTGCGCTCTCCGAGGGGCAAAGAGTCGCCTTTGAAAAGGCACTCTCTGCACACTCTGCTAAACTTTCATATTGTTCACTACCCACCGAAAAAGAACATTGCAAGATTGCAGTTGTCCCTGACCTTTGCAATGTTGCAACCTTAAAAGCTGCTTGCTTCTTTTTCTTTGGGAAGTTCCCAATACCATCCGCTGCCTTCCTTTATTGACTTTACACCGAGAGATTTTTTTGCTTCATCAAGCACTCTTTTTGAGATGCCTGCATTCTGCGCTTTCTTCAATAAAATCTGCTGCGGATATTTTCCGTCGGAAAGACAATCGGTTATTAAATTTTCTGCCTGTTCGGACTTCTTTTCACGGCTGATACCGCTGAGCAAATCGTCTATCGAAATATCATAATGACCGAGCCAGCGAAAACCGTTTTCTGCACTCAGTTCAAATGCAATAGGTTTTCCTTCGGGCGCAAGTGACGACTTCTGATGAGCCACAACTCGAATTTCAGGTTTATCTTTTACTCTGCCGACAACAAGCACGCTTCGGGCGCAAGCCTGAAAGTCAATAGAGCCAAGTCCTCGGTAAGTTGACTTGTTGCCTTGTGCTTTGTTCAAGTGTCCGACCAAGATAATTGCACAGCAATATTTTTCTGCTATTCTGCCAAGCTGAGCGAGAATGTTTCTAACCTCATTCGCTCTGTTCATATCAACCTTTGCGCCGACATACGCCTGCATAGGGTCTAAAATAATTACCCTTGCTCCTGTTTCGGCAATCGCCTGTTCCACTCGTTCGTCAAGCATTGTAAGCGCCGCTTCCGATTCGTCAATTACTTTGATTTGAGAGCAATCGGCATTGCCGGAAAGCAAACGGGGCTTAATCGTATCGCCGAGCCCGTCCTCTGCCGTTTGATAGATGATTTTTATCGGCTCACGCTCGGTGTCGTCGCAGGGGAGTTTTTCGCCCCTCGACAACAATGCCGCTAACTGTAATATTAAAGTTGTTTTACCTTCGCCGCCGTCACCGTGAACAATAGTCAGCTTTCCGAAAGGGATATAGGGATACCACAACCATTTCACTTCCTCAACGGGAACCTCGTCCATATTGATGATTTTAAGTTCTGCCATCCGCAAGGCCCCCTTTCAAAAATTTTTTATTGATTTCTGCGGAAACATCGGGTATAATATTTGTATTATATTTTTGTGATGACTGCTCCGTATCTGCACCAACAGATACACAAGGGGCGGTCATTTCTTTTTTATTCGTCATCTGCAGCATCTCCTTTCAGTCCGTACATTGTAACGGCTATCAGTTCAATGATATTCAATAAATCATCGCTGACATTGTTTCCTGCTTCAATGCGTTGCAATTCTGCAAGCATATCTGCCATTTGATTTTTGAGAGCTTTATACACTCTCGGATTGCCCTGCACAACAACATCACGCTCCATACAGCGGCGGTAACAGTATTCCTGTTTGGATAAACCCGAAGGAGCAACAGCACGATTTAATTCTGCTTGTTCTTCGGGTGATACTCGAAACCCTACCGTGATGTTTCTGAAACGGTTGTGTCTATCTACATTTTTTGCTGACATATTAAATCGCTTCCTTTCTGAAATTATTAAGTTTATCTGCCATATCGTCCTGCGTGGACGGAAACAGATGAGCGTAGTTATAAGTTATATCAATGCTCTCGTGTCCTACACGGTCTGCAATGGCAACCGCTGAATATCCCATATCAATCAGGAGCGATATATGGCTGTGCCTTAAATCGTGAATACGGATACGCTTAACACCTGCCTCGTCAGCACCCCTCGACATTTCACGGTGCAGATAGCTTTTTGTTATCTCAAAAATTCTATCGTTCTTACCGACACCGTAAAGCTGTTTCAAATATTCCTGCATTTCGTCTATAAGAAACTGCGGCATTTTGATAGTGCGATTACTCTTTGCTGTCTTAGGGTCAGTAATTACATCACGCCTGCCGATACGCTGATATGATTTGTTTATGGTTACCGTTCCACGCTCAAAATCGAAATCGGCGGGAGTTAAGGCAAGCAATTCTCCCTCACGAATACCTGTCCAATAGAGCATTTCAAAGGCGTAAAATGATATGGGCTTGTCCATAATCGCAAAGGAAAATTTCTGATATTCTTCCTGCGTCCAAAACAGCATTTCACGACCTTTGGCTTTTCCCATATTTCCTACTTTTGCTGCAGGATTATTTTGCAAACCGTAAAATCTTACAGCGTGGTTAAATATTGCGCTTAGCTGATTATGCAGCGTTTTAAGGTAAACCGGCGAATATGGCTTGCCTTGCTTATTGGTGGATTTAATCATTTCATTCTGCCAGGCAATAATGTCCTTAGGCTGAATATCGCTGATTTTTCGCTGACCGAAATAGGGTAGAATTTTTGTCCTCATAATATGCTCTTTGGTGTGCCAAGTGTTTTCTTTTATGCGGTTTTTCATATCAACCGTATAAATATCTACAAAGCTCTCAAAGGACATATCCAAATCTGCTTCAACCTTAATTTTCTGCTCTCGTTCCCAAGCGAGAGCTTCTCTTTTTGTTGAGAACCCTCTCTTTGTTGTTTGGTGGACTTTACCCTGCCAATCGGTATAACGGTAATAGACCTTCCAAGTGTTTGTTTTTTCGTCTTTATAAACTGACATTGTTTAATTCCTCTCTTTCTGTTTTTCGCCGTAACAGGCTCTTTCTAAAAAATACTGTTTGTTTACTCGACCTGAAATCGTTATAAATCCCTGCGCTTTCAGCTCGTCATTTAGCTTTTGGACTATTTTATAAGCGTAAGATTTGGAAACTCCCAACTCATCCGCTACATCCTGTACTTTCATAAAAGTTGTACTCATAGCAATCCCTCCTTTCAATTTAATTTTTTGAAATGTTTTGTTTATTTAGTGTCGGAGAACTTTCTGACCGCATTCCGATTTGCCCGAGCGGATACACCATTACCGTGATGCACGACGGTTATTCTGTTTCACCAACCAAACGGAATTTGCTTAAGTCGGTAATTCATATTATACAAAGCAAATTCCGTTAAGTCAAGTGGTTTTTAAGAAAATCTTAAACTTTTTTGCTTTATTTATCTTGACAAGCATTAACTGTATATGCTATGATAATTTTATCATCATAGATTGGAGAAGATTTTTATGGCAATCGGCGAAAGAATACGCTTTTTTAGAAATTTAAGAGGTATGACTCAAAAATATCTCGGTATGCAGGTCGGCTTTCCTGAAAAAACTGCCGATATTCGTATGGCGCAGTATGAGTCTGGCTCAAGAACACCAAAAGCTGATTTGACAAACAATCTTGCAGAGGTGTTCGGTATATCTGCTCAAGCACTTACTGTTCCCGATATTGACAGCGACCTTGGGCTTATGCATACATTGTTTACGCTTGAAGACCTCTACGGTATAAGAGCCGAGAATGTAAACGGCGAAGTACATTTATGCTTTGATGAAAACAAACCGACTGCAAGCAAGTCTGTTTTTGCAATGCTCGCCGCTTGGGCAGAACAGGCTGAAAAATACAGAAACGGCGAAATCACCAAAGAGCAGTATGACGAATGGCGTTATACATATCCCAAACTCGATACAACACAAACTTGGGCTAAGGTTCAGTCAAAGGACTTCAGCGACGATATGGTGAAGCGTTTCAATGATAACCTCAAAAATATGTAAATAGGCAAAACAAAAAGAGCTAACAGACACAGAAATCTGTTAGCTCTTTATTTATGAATAATTTTCAGATGTTGTCAAAATGTTGTCACGAGGACATTTCGCCTTACAAAAACCCAGTATCTATGCGGGTTTGCGGCGTTTTGACTACTATTCCCACTCTACTGTTCCGGGGGGTTTACTTGTTATATCATAGACTACTCTGTTGACATGTTCTACTTCATTTATGATACGGTTGGAGACTCTGCCTAGGATTTCGTAGGGGATTTTTGCCCAGTCGGCTGTCATAAAATCATCTGTTGTAACGGCACGTAGAGCGATGAGTTCGTCATATGTTCTTGCGTCACCCATAACGCCTACGGTTTTAACACCCGGGAGGACTGCGAAGAACTGGCTCATTTTATCTGCGTAACCGCACTTATCCATTTCATCACGAAGAATTGCATCGGCTTCCTGAAGAATACGAACCTTTTCGGCTGTAACTTCACCGATTACACGCACACCGAGTCCCGGACCCGGGAACGGCTGACGCCATACGAGGTCGTGCGGAAGTCCTAGCTTCTCACCTACTACTCTTACCTCATCCTTGAAGAGGTCTTTAAGCGGTTCAATTACACCTGCAAAGTCAATATCTTCCGGGATACCAACCTGATTGTGATGTGTTTTGATTTTTGCGGCATCGCCTTTACCGCTTTCGATACGGTCGGGATAAATTGTACCCTGTGCAAAATAACCCTCGCCGTAGCTTTCACGGATTTTGTTCCAGAACACCTTATAAAATTCTGTGCCGATGATGTGGCGCTTTTCTTCGGGTTCTTCAACACCTTTAAGCTTTGCAAGGAACTCTTCCTGACAATTAATGCGGACAAAGTTCATATCAAAAAGCTTTGTAAAGGTTTGCTCTACAAAGTCGCCCTCGTCTTTTCTCATAAGTCCCTGATCCACGAAAACGCAGGTAAGTTGTTTACCGACTGCCTTACTGAGAAGTGCTGCGGCAACAGATGAATCTACACCGCCCGAAAGTCCGAGAACTACACCCTTGTTGCCAATCTGCTCTTTAAGCTGTGCAACAGTTGTGTCGATGAAACTTTCCATTTTCCACTCACCCTTACATTCGCAAACATCATAAAGGAATGAACGGAGCATATCTTTACCGTCATCTGTATGGTTAACTTCGGGATGGAACTGAACACCGTAAAACTTTTTTTCAGGACATGACATTGCGGCTACGGGACATACATCCGTTGTAGCTGTAATGCTGAATCCTTCGGGAGCTTCATTGATATAGTCACGGTGACTCATCCATGAAATTCCTTCACTCTTTACGGATTTAAAGAGTATATCATTGTTATTATATCTTGTAACTGTCTTGCCGTACTCACTTGATGAATTGTCTGTAGCCGAAACAACATTGCCGCCGAGTGTGTATGCCATAAGCTGACAACCGTAGCAAATGCCGAGAATCGGGATTCCGAGTTCAAAAATTTCAGGAGTATAGTGCGGTGATGACTCGTCATAAACGCTGTTAGGACCGCCTGTGAAGATAATACCTTTTGGGCTAATGTCTTTGATTTTCTGAATATCAACGGTATAAGGAAGAATTTCGCAATACACATTGCACTCACGAACTCTTCTTGCAATCAGCTGATTGTACTGACCGCCGAAATCAAGAACAATGACAGTTTCTTTTGTAGCATTGCTCATAGTAAAATTCCTTTCAAATTTAAAGAATACCGCACAGAGTTTGTGCGGTATTCAATTAATATTTTAATTATCTGTAAATAATATCGTTTCTGGAAGGACCGTTTGAAACCATTGTAATCGGCACACCGATAGCCTTTTCGGCAAATTCAATGTATTCACGGCATTCCTTAGGAAGCTTGTCATATTCTGTAATACCTGAAATTGAACACTTCCAGCCCTTGAGCTTTTTGAGGATAGGTTTGCATCTTTTAAGCTTTGTTGTTGACGGGAAGTAGTCAATTTCTTTGCCGTCAAGCTCATAACCTACACAAACAGGGATTTCATCAAGATATCCGAGAACATCAAGAACCGTGAACGCAACCTGTGTTGCACCCTGAACCATACAACCGTAGCGTGTTGCAACGAGGTCAAGCCAACCCATTCTTCTCGGTCTGCCTGTTGTTGCACCAAATTCTCCGCCGTCACCGCCTCTTCTGCGGAGTTCGTCAGCCTCATCGCCGAAGATTTCAGAAACAAATTCACCTGCGCCTACCGCACTTGAATAAGCCTTGACAACTGTGATGATTTCTTTGATTTCATACGGAGGAATACCTGCGCCTACAGCACCGTAACCTGCGATTGTATTGGATGAAGTAACCATAGGATAAATACCGAAGTCAGTATCCTTGAGTGAACCGAGCTGTCCTTCAAGAAGAATATTCTTTCCGTCTTTGAGCGCATTATGAACAAAAGTGAATGCGTCACCGACATAAGGAGCAAGAAGTTCCTTATATTCCATTAGCTTGTCAAAAACTTCCTGTTCTGTGATTTCGGGCTTGTTGTAGAGGTTTTTCAGAGTTGCATTCTTGATTTCAAGAGCATGCCTGATTTTCTCTCTGAGTGAATCGGGATCATCATAAAGTTCATTGATCTGGAAACCGATTTTTGAATACTTGTCAGAATAGAACGGAGCGATACCGCTCTTTGTTGAACCGAAAGAATTTTTGCCGAGACGCTCTTCCTCATAGCAGTCAAATGCTACATGGTAAGGCATAACAATTTGTGCTCTGTCAGAAATAATAATGTTTGGCTCGGGAACTCCGCGATCTTTGAGGTGAGCCATTTCCTTAACGAAGTTTTCAACGCTGAAAGCAACACCGTTGCCGATTATATTGGTGATATTCTGATGAAAAACACCCGAAGGAAGCTGGTGAAGAGCAAATTTTCCGTAATCGTTGACAATTGTATGTCCTGCGTTTGCACCGCCTTGAAAACGAATTACGATGTCGCTGTCGTTTGCGAGAACATCGGTAATTTTACCCTTGCCCTCATCGCCCCAGTTGGCACCTACAATTGCTTTTACCATTTTACAAAACTCCTTTTTACAGACGCATGGTCTGCTATAAATAAAATATATACTTGAACCAAAGGTTCGATTAAATCAGTCTGATTAAACATTAATTTCAGGCTTGTCAGACTCAACATCTGCGTACTTTTCAAGAACAGGCTTGATGCACTCGTTGAGGAAGTCCTCTGTCTGCTCTTTTGCTCTGCCTGTGTAGTTTTCCGGCTTGAGAATCTTTTCAAGTTCTTCAATAGTAACACCGAATGCCTCATCTGCGGCAATTCTTTCGAGAAGATCATTTTCGCCGCCTTCAACCTTGACTACTCTTGACGCAGCCATTGAATGCTCACGGATTTTCTCGTGAAGCTGCTGTCTGTCAGCACCACGCTTTTTAACTGCATCCATCATAATATTCTCTGTTGCCATGAACGGAAGTTCTTTTCTGAGTCTTTGTTCAATTACCTTTGGATAAACGACAAGACCGTCTGCAACATTTGCATAAAGTGAAAGGATGCCGTCAACTGCGAGGAATGCCTCCGGAACGCTGAGACGCTTATTGGCTGAATCATCAAGTGTTCTTTCAAACCACTGTGTGGCAGTTGTAAAGTAACCGTTGAGAACATCAACCATAACATATCTTGAAAGTGAACCTATACGCTCACTTCTCATTGGGTTACGCTTGTAAGCCATAGCCGATGAACCGATCTGATTCTTTTCAAACGGCTCTTCAACCTCTTTGAGGTGCTGAAGAAGTCTGATATCATTTGAGAATTTAGC
>ERZ1031557.26-NODE-26-length-30425-cov-21.329865_pt1 | contig 30425 bp, 19 predicted proteins | sample MGYA00518175_ERZ1031557 | MGnify/ENA primary metagenome ERZ1031557 (study PRJEB33719, sample SAMN04261169) | wastewater metagenome | biome: rural village; feature: human; material: feces | host: Homo sapiens | place: El Salvador | collected 2014-01-14 ... | reverse complement strand
TGGAGCGTGTTTACCTCCTCAAGAATGTTGATACACATTGGATGGATCACATCGATAATATGGATCAGCTCAAGAGCGGTATCAGACTTCGTTCATACGGTCAGCACGATCCTGTTGTTGAGTACAGAGTTGAAGGCTTTGATATGTTTGATGAGATGATTGAAAGCATTCGTGAAGATACTGTCAAGATGATGCTCATTATGCCAAAGCGTGTTTATGAGATTCAGAAAAGACAGGATGCAATTGCAGCGGCAAAGAGAGCAGCTCAGAGGGCTGCCGCAGCGGCACAGTCTGCATCCGATGATGAAGGAACTGTTGAACAGTCGGACGCAGTAAAGCAGGCGCTTCACCGTGAGCAGGTTGCTCAGCCTACAGAAACTTCTGCAGACGGTACGGATTCTGTCAACAAGACTATCCGTAAGGGCAAGAAAATCGGCAGAAACGATCCCTGTCCGTGCGGCAGCGGTAAAAAGTACAAGAAGTGCTGCGGCAGAGATCTTTAATATGTTTGCATAAAGCGGTTTGTATAATTGCGATTTAAGTGAATTACATTTTGAGGGGCAGAGAGCAATACTCTGCCCTTTATTTGTGCCGAATTTTCAAGGTATTCGGTGATTAATTTGATGAGATATAGAAACTGATTATAAAAATATATCTGAAAAATTCTGCAAAATGCTGGTTTTGGGGCATTTTAAAAGCAGCAATCGCAAAATAATACATATTTTCGCACGCACAGCATGGAGTAAACCTGCATAAAATTTTTGATATTTTTGAAAAAAGAATTAAAAATCAACAAATTTAGTTCTGAAATTGACTTTTTAACTGCCTGTTAAGGTTGTACAATGGGTATAATTTATCTTAAACACAAAAAATGGCGATAAATAAGTAATAAAATCACATTATGGTCAAAAATATTAAATCGTGCTTGCAGATATGCAAAATAACCAAAAATATTACCCAAAGTTTGGCTGTATTGCCTCTACAAATATGCAATAAAATATTATATACTTGTATACAAGTAAAAAAGAAGAACAAATTCAAAAAATTGCGTTTCATAATTAGTTGGCAGATATATTGGACTGTCCTATGCAGTTCTGTTTAATTGTACTTTGACTGCCAAAACAAAGTAATCGGCAATGAAGGAGAAGAAAAAATTATGAAATTAGGTAAAAAGCTTTGCATAACCGCAAAGAAAAGCTTTTCTCTTGTGCTTGCACTTACCCTCATGCTTTCGATATGTGCCGTGTCGGGTATGTCGCTTAATGTGTTTGCGGCAACATCTTTGGATCAGAAGATTTACATTAACCTGAACAAGAATAAGGAATGGAATGGTTTTTCTTCTGTTACATGTCGTTTTGCTCAGGATGACGGCACGGTTCTTAAAACAGAAGAGGTAAGCAAAGATCCTTCGTCGGGAGTTTTTGAAGCCACTGCACCATCCGGTGCAACAAGAATTGAGCTTTCTTCCGGGGTTAATTTTACTCTTCCCAAAACGACTGTTGCAAAAGATTTTCGCCGTATCTATCTTTATAACAGCAATAATACCTATAATGAAGCTTATGCATATTCTTGGGTAAACGATACTGACTTCAACGCAGAGTGGCCGGGTGCTGCAATGACTAAGACATCTTCAGACAGCAATTACTACTATGTAGATGTTAAGTCATCCCATAAAAATGTAATCTTCAGCAACAAGGGCGAAACACAAACAAGCGACCTCGGTATTAACGACTCATACAGTAAAGATAATGCTCTTTATGATGCCTCAAAAAGTCAGTGGACTAACCCGTTCATCAAGACCATCGACATTTCTGGTGCTACGGGCGACACAGAATTTTATCTTTCTACCGACGGCTCGTTCAAAGAAAGTAAATACCTTTCTGTTCAAGCTCCCGACAAACAGTCGAAAGCAGAATATAAAACAGTTTATGTTTCAAACGATGACTGGAAGTCGCTTACAAAGGTTTATGCAACTTTTGACTACAACGATGCCTATGAAGGAACAGTTGAGCTTACAAAAGACACCAGAGACACCAAGGTAAGCGGTTCTGTGGTGTTCAAAGGTGAAATTCCGGCGGGTGCGCTTTTAAGATTCCATCCGAACGAACATAACCTCAACGGTGCATCTTCTGCAACATCATATCCGACAGGTTCGGGATATGATGGTTCGGGCTACAACGATAACACGGCTACATATGTTAAGACAGCCAGAGGCGAAGGCTGGACAAAATTCTCGGAAATAGACAATGTAAACTATGGTGCTGTCGTTGAAAATTCATTCTCAGATAATCCTAACATCGTAGGCGTTGACGCAACATACTTTGACTACTGGTCGGATATGGAGCAGGAGAAAGGGTATCTTCAGTGTCAGGGTAAGCAAAACGATGGTGATATTGAAAATTACTGGTATCAGTTTGATAACTTCAACAGCTACATAAGCAACATTGCTTCAAACTGTAAGTCTGACTGGAAGTATCCTCTCTACTTCGGCAATATGTATAATGGTGGTAATTGGTACAGTATATTTGAGACCCACGCAAAAGGACTTACAAACATCAACAATTATAAAGATAACTATTACTATGCAGTAAACAACTCCAACGGTATGAAATGGGGTGGCGGTGATTATAACCAGTCCTTACAGGGTCTTATGTACAACAGGCTTGACAGTAAGGGCAATCTTCAGGTTGCAAATGGTGTCAAGGCTCCTTACTTTGATGCTGAGGCACTTTCAACCGCTAAATATAATGATGCAAAAGTTAATGATGCAAAAGTTGCCAATGTTTATAAGTCATCTTTCCCGTTCCGTACAACTACTGACAGTGATGGTGTTACTACTTATGAATTCACTTCAAAAAATGCAAAAGATAACATCTACTTTACATGGAACGGCCTCACACCTACCAAAATTAACTACGGTACGGGCAAACAGTATGGTGTACAAGATGCATTGACAAATTTCGGCGGTACACAAGGTAACGGTTATGGTATTTTCCCATTTAATAACACAACGGGTAAAGGCAGTGACGCACAAAAGAACGATACACTCAATACTATTGATACTTCAGCCGGCAAGGGTACAAGTTACAACCATAACTATGGTTTCGGTATCAGACTTGATATAGACTTCAGAGTTCCGAAGGACGGTTTACTTGCAGACAACAACCCTGCAACCTTTAACTTCAGCGGTGACGATGACCTTTGGGTTTATATCGGTGAAGATTCAACAGGTGCTGATGCAGAGCTTGCTCTCGACCTCGGCGGTGACCATAAAGAGGCAAGCGGTTCAATTGACTTTAATTCAATGACCGCAACTGCCAAAAATGTATTTGCCGATTACTCAACTCCGTCATCGACTTCATCATCATCGACAACAGTTACAGTTCCGAGTGATGAGTTTTGGGTTAAGACAGGTGATTATGCTAGCTTCTGCGTTTATACATGGGGTTCGGAAACTAAGTATGTTCAACCGTATAAAGTATCAGACGGTTTCTACAAGTTTAAGCAGTCACAGTTTGGAAGCAACACAGGTGCTATTTTCTGTAAGCAGAAGAATGTAAGTAACGATAAACTTTCAGGTGACCTTACACTTTCAAATCTTTACGGTAAAATGTGGAACGGTAACGGCACTCAGTATTCTGCAGACGGTTCGTCACATCCTACAAACCTTGGCACCGTTACAAAGGAAATCAACGGTGGTAATAAGCTTGATCCTAACAAGACATACCATATGGTAGTATTCTATATGGAGCGTGGTGAGGCTGAGTCTAACTTCTCAGTAAACTTCACAATGACACCTGCCAACAATGACCTCAAGGTTACAAAGGCACTTGATACAGGCGATGTTGTTTCTGAAATTTCAGATGACCTCAAAGCTAATGAAACTTTTGATTATACAATCAAAGAGAACGGCAAAGATACCTCCGGTAAAAGCTACAAGCTTACAAAATCAGACGAAAACATAAGCAATGAAACTCTTTCAAACAGCGGTTTCACACTTAAAGATAATTATATAGCTGACTTTGACAACTCATTCAAGACCGGCAATCATATGACGGTTGACGAGTCAACAAACAGCAGTAAGCTTAAATACACAACGAACTGGGCGCTTGTTAACAACAGAGACGGTTCACCAATCAGTAGCGGTTCAGCTACGGAGTCGGAATTCAATCTTGCGGATCCCGCTGATAAAAAGGCTTATGCACAGCTCCAGCTCGACTATACTAACAAGATAGTGACAGCACCTCTTGAAATTTCAAAGAATGTTGTTGGTGAAGACGGTAAAACCGATTACGATACAAATCAGCAGTTTACATTTGCGATTGCTCTCGACTTTGACGGCAGCGGTTCAACCTATGATTACAAGACCTATCCTCTTGAGTATCAGCTCAAAGAGAAGGGCGCAAGAGATTATTCAAGCACAGCTTACCGTACACCCTTGGACGGTTCGTTCACAATCAAAAAGGGCGAAAGCATTAAGCTTCTCAATATTCCTGTAGGTGCAACCTATAAGATTACAGAGAAAAATGTTATAGGTTATGATCCTTATAAAGTAGGCAATCAGGACTTCAACGGTACATTCGTCGGTACTCTCGCCGAAGCAGAAAATGCGCTTAACTTTATCAATAAGGTTAATCCTACAAACATTGCCATTTCGGTAAATAAAACTCTTGACGGTCAGGCTTACAGCGGCAGCAAGTTCGGTTATACATTGACAGGTCTTGGATCAATGGATACAACAAAACTTGATACCGACGGCAAGACTTTTATCAAGACAAACAGCGCAGCAACAGTTTCCACGAATTTGAAAACACCTGACAAAAACGGTAAGGTTGAATTCAAAAACCTCAAATTAGTCACTGCGGGTGTTTACAGATTTAAGATTACCGAGGCTCTTGCCGAGGGTGAAAATGCATTCGATTATAAAATGGATACAAACACCTGGCTTGCCGAGATTGAACTTCTTGAAAACGGTGAAGTAACAGCGGCTAAGTACATTAAGGTTAAGAACTCAGATATTGAAGGCAAAACCGATGCTGAGCTTGCAGGTTACTTCAACGATCCTACTTCTGTTAAAGAAAATGAAGCCGAGTTTAAAAATGAAACCACACACGGAAGAGCAACAGTAAACAAGAAGAATCAGACAGGCGGTAATGTAAGTGATACGGAATTTGCTGTGATGAAGGTATCTAGTGAGGATATCTTTACTGCAGATGATATCAATACAATCATTAAAGATGCCTCAATGAAAACTCATATGGCTTCTAAAAATACAGACAGCAACGGTCAGGCTGTGTTTGACAATCTGACAATCTTCAAGGACGGTAACGGTGAGTTTACAAAATCAGGCGAAGATGTTGTTTGGAACAGCAGTTCCGATAACTACTTAAAGGGTACTTCAACATATCAGACATACTGTCTGTTTGAGTACAAACCGTCAGAGGGTTACACCCCGAACTACACACTTTCCTACTTCACACTTCCTGTTGAGGGTGAGTACAATGTTACATATAATTATGTTGACGGTGCAATCACAATGCCTTCGGCAAGCGGTGACGGAATGAACGGTTATGTTGTTCTCGGTGTATCGGTTGCAGGTCTTGCGGTGACAATGTTCACGGGTTATGCAATCTATTACGGAAAAGGTCGTAAAAAACGCAGAGCAAGACGCAGAAAGTAACCCAATATGATTTAACTTGTTAGAACAGGTGATTTTTTAATCATATGTTTCTTTCATAGAAAACCTCTTTGACTGCTACGGACACCGTTGTTAGCCGGTGTCCGCCATGCAGCCACCCAAATTCAGTTTAACCATTCGGTTAGAATATAATTACATATATTAAATCAAACACAAAGGAGAAAGAAAAATGAAAACTACAAAGAAAATCTTTGCAGCTGTTCTTGCAGTAATGATGATCGCTCTCATGATCCCATTCTCAGCAAGCGCTGCTACAACACTTACAGTATCATGCAACCCTAATGCCGGTACAACAGGTGATAAAGCCGACTATGTTGGTACCTATGAGTACAAATTCTTCAAGCTCGCAACGGTTGATACTACAACAGGTACAGTAACAGTTGAAGAGGCTTATGCAAGCAACACTGACCTTGTGGACGCTCTCAACTCAACAGATACAGACAAGAGCCAGAAAATCATCACAATTTGTGATGGTATGTCATGGACAGGTACAGCTGATAAGACTGTTACATTCAAATATGACGGTTCAGCAGATGTTTCTACACAGGAGATTACAGACCTTGCAGACGGTATCTATTATGTATACTGCTCTAAGAAGCCTGGTACAGTTAAGTCTGTACAGGGTTCACTCATCTCACTTCCTTACTTCGATGGCGCAGACTGGAAATACGATTATAAAACAGTAAACCTTGCTTCAAAGATTAATGTATCTGGTATCACAGTTACAAAGACAGTTGCAGACAACAAAGTTGGTACACAGAAGAACGCTGAGTACACACTTACAGCTTCAACAGCAGGTTCAACAACTAACAAGGTTGGCACATATGCAATTGTTGATAACATGGACAACGCTCTTTCACTCATTGACAATACTGTAAAGGTTTACTTTGTTAAGGATAGTGTTGAAACACCTGCAGAGGACGGCGACTTCAAAGTAGTTCCTGGTTATGCTTATAAAGATGCCACTGGCGTTGATGCAACAGCTACATTCGCAGTCGTTGCTTCAGAAGCACTCCTTAATGGTAACGAGTTCTACAGTTATGACACAATCAAGGTAACATTCTCAGCTAAGGTAAACCCTGATATCGCTGACAAAGTTACTACAGACCTCCCCAACACAGACGGTCTTTACTATGGTAATGAAGGCAACTTCACATACAAGCCAGGTAATAATACTGTAAATGTTGCAACTGCAGGTCTTGATGTAACAAAGGTTGACGGTAACACAACATCAACAAAGCTTGCAGGCGCTGAATTCACACTTTATAAGGATTCAGCATGCGCCGAGGCAGTTACAGTTGAAGGCGTAACTGTTAAGGCAACAACAACAACTAACGGCAACGATAAGTTCTACTATGGTTCAAATGAGTTCTACTTTACACCTGGCGTTGATTACTTTGTAAAGGAAACAAAGGCTCCTGCAGGCTACAACATCAACTCTACTATATTCAAAGTAACAGCTGTTGCAAGGGCATACACACCAGTTGGTACAGTTGAAAACGGCGCTGCTACAGTAGTTAAGGATTACCCTGTAACTGTTCCTCAGACAGGTGGTATGGGTACAATGATGTTCTATGTTGGCGGTGCAGCACTTATCGCTTGTGCAGGCGTTCTTCTCTTTGTTCTTAAGAGAAAGAAAGCAGCTAAATAATTAATCGAATATCTTTATCTTAAAATCTGTGATATGATATATGTAATTTTCAGGGGATGCGGCAACGCATCCCCGTTCTATTTACAGAAGAGCTGTAGAGGCGGATGAATATTTATGTTTATATAATATGTTTTGATGTGATGAAAATTGTGTATTGTCTGTAGGGGAGAACCATTACATTTTTACAGTCGGGCATAATATGTTTTTTACATTACAAACTGTCTTCCCGACATTAATTTTCAATTTTCAATTTTACATTTAACTAAACCTTTCGCTCGGGCATAAATGTTTTTTGACATTACAAACTATCTACACGAACAGGGAACGGCGGCTCGCCGTGCGGTTGCGATAAATAGTAAAATATAGTATAATAACAACGGAACAAAAACACGCAGAAAAGGAAAATTTTATGAAACGAAAGCTGTCAATTTTACTAATAGTTTTAATATTCGTTGCAGGAATCGGCATAATGAGCTATCCGCTTATCAGTTCCGCAATTAATAACTATGTCAGTCGAAGCAGGGTTAAGGAGTACACCAACAGGGTTGCTCAGATGCCGAGTGAGAAAACTCAAAAAATGTTTGAAGAGGCTGCTAAGTACAATAACAGCCTTTCAAATAATATGATAATTACCGACCCGTTCGACGAAAAGGCTTTTCAGAAAATCGGCGCAAATTATGAGAAAACTCTCAATGTTGATGATAACGGTCTTATCGGCTATATTGATGTGCCGAAAATCAATGTTTATCTGCCGATTTATCACGGCACAAGCGAAGAGGTCCTTTCCAAAGGTGCCGGACATCTTCAAAATACTTCCCTGCCTGTCGGCGGTACAAGCACACATTCCGTAATTTCTGCCCATTCGGGTTATCCGGGCGAAACATTTTTTGATTACCTCACCGATATGAAAGTCGGCGATGAGTTTTATGTTCATATCCTCGACAGAACGCTGAAATATGAGGTTGATCAAATCGAAGTTGTTCTTCCCTCGGAAATCAATTCCTTGCGAATTGTTGACGGCGAAGACCTTGTAACGCTCCTCACCTGTACCCCATACGGCGTTAATACTCACAGACTTCTCGTGCGTGGCAAGCATGTTGCATACGATGATACTAAATATGTTGAAACAGGTGTGTCGCTTGCAAAGTTTGACAACGGTTACATATTCTTTCTCGGTTACAAAATTCCTTATGCAGTCGCAATCGGCATAATTGTCGGCTTTGTTGCACTTGTTGTGTTTGTGGTTGTATTTCTGCTCAAGCGTAAAAAGAAGAAGTCAAACGGTGCAAAACGGTTGAGAGATGACTCGACTGACGAAAATCAGAATGATTCGGGCGGTGATTCCGATGATTAAAAAAATACTTACGGGTGTGGCAATAGCAATGCTCGTTGTCGGAATAGGTCTTGTCGCATTCCCCCCTATATCAAATTTTATCGGAACACAGATTTCAAACGGTGAGGCTGACGGCTTTGATACCCGTGTTGAAGAAGCTGAGGACGGCTCTTTTGAACAGGCGGTCAAGGACGGCACGGTTGACGAAGATGGTTACAAAATTGACAGGGAAGGCAAGCGTACCTCCAAACAGCCCGTTGTTTTCAAGGCTGACCTCGACAGACTTTTCAATGACAGCGTTGCCTACAACAATAAACTTGAAACAAACCAGTATGAAATGCTCCGCAACGATACCTATTCACAGGCTGCTGTCAATCTTGAAGATTACGGCATAACCGACGGTATTTACGGCTATGTTACCGCCGAAACAATAAATATGCGTCTGCCGATTTACCTCGGTGCGAACAGCTCAAATATGAGCTACGGTGCGGCACATATGAGTGCAACCTCATTGCCGATCGGCGGTAAGAATACAAACGCAGTCCTTGCAGGCCACACGGGATACATCGGTCGCATATTCTTTGACAATCTCCGCAACCTCAAAATCGGTGACAGGGTTTCAATCACAAATTATTGGGATACACTCAATTACAAGGTCGTTGAAACCAAAGTCAATAAGCCGAACGAATCAGGCGACTGCTATTTGCAGAAGGACAGAGATTTGCTCACGATGTTTACCTGCATAAGTGACGGCAACGGCGGTTTTGACCGTTACTATGTAATATGTGAGCGTGCGTCATAATTTACAGCAGACTGCATCACGGTGCAGATGCAACTGTTTTGCAGAAATATGTTGTCGGTTCGGACAGATAAACAATAAAAACGGAGGATAAACAATGAAAAATATAATTAAAAAAATATCTGCAATCGCAATGTGCGGTGTGCTTACTGTCGGTTCGGTTCTTATGACAGGTGCGGTAAGCGAGGATGAAAATCACAAGGACTTTGAAGTTACAGGTACAACGCAGAAAATCTCAAACAATCAGCTTTTTGTGACAACAACGGGATACACTGAAAATACCGATAAAAATTTCGGTGCAAAGTTCCAAACAACTGAAGAAAAGGATTACGATATATGGTTTAAGGATTGTATCAATGCACCGAATTTTGTAAATCTTCCAAAGGGCGAAAAATTCGTAAAATATATGATGACGCAGGGACACAGTTATTTCGGTAATGTTCAGACATTCTATCAGTTTGACAAAACAGGCGGTGAATATGTCAAGGTAAAAATCAAGCTTTCCGATTTTTCCCGTCTGTTCAATGAAAACGGAACAATGACTGCTGAGCTTAGCGACGGTTCTTACAAGGATTTTGATTTTACATACGAAGATTTCGGAACTGACAGCATCGGTGTTAATTGCTATGCGGAATCCGGCGCATATGCGACAAACGGAGGTGCGGTAACATCCTTTGCTCCCGATAAGGACGGCTATGCTGAAATATATGTTTCAAGACAGCTTGGTGTAGATACAAAAGTAATGTCATACCGCTATTGCAGACTTAAAGACGGCGCTCATTGTGATTACGGAATAATCGGAGATACTCTGGTCGGTTTAACTTGCGGTGATACGGATTTAAACGGATACATTTCTGTTACTGATGCAACGCTTGTTCAAAAATATGTTGCAGGTATTGAGGACTTTGACAAGCTTCAGCTTTTTAACAGCGATGTAAACGATGACGGTGAAATCAATATTGTTGACGCAACCTTGATTCAGAAGTATATCGTTGGGTTGAGTAAAATAAAAATTTCATATAAAAGCAAACTGACAAAGTAATGGTACAATCTTTTTGATAAGACAGATTATATATATGTCGCCAATTACACACAACTTCCATAACATCAACTGATTTTGCGAAAACATAAAATTCAATCAAATCGGGCGTCCAATGAGCGCCCCTACTGATAGAAAGAGGAAAAACAATGAAAAATATAATTAAAAAAATAACTGCAATCGCAATGTGCGGTGTGCTTACCGTCGGTTCGGTTCTTATGACAGGTGCGGTAAGCGAGTATGAAGATCGCAAGGACTTTGAAGTTACAGGTACAACGCAGAAAATCTCAAACAATCAGCTTTTTGTTACAACAACGGGATATACCGAAAATACGGCAAAGAATTTCGGGGCAATGTTCATATCAATGGATTATCAAAAGTACAGCGTGATGTTTAAGGACTGTATTGATGCACCGAAGTTTGTAAATCTCCCGAAAAATCAGGAATTTACTCGCCATATGATAACAGCGGATAATCGTTATTTTGGTAATACGGGTATGAAATTCAATTATGATTCAACAGGCGGAGAATATGTTAAGATAAGGATTAAACTCTCCGACTATTTTCCTGATGTCTTTAATGATGATGGCACAATGACCGGAAAACTCAGCGATGGCACATACAAGAATTTTGACTTTACATATGAGGATTTCGGTACAGACAGCAGCGGCAAACCTTGCTATGCAACCTCGGGCGCATATTTTGTCAGCGGAGGTGCGGTAACATCTTTTGTCCCCGATAAGAACGGCTATGCGGAGTTGTATATTTCAAGACAGCTTGGCGAGGATACGGGCCTTATGGCTTATAAATATTGCAGACTTAAAAACGGCGCAGAGTATAAAACAACGATTGGTGGCAAATTGAACTGCCTGACTTGCGGTGATGCATATCCAGACGGAAACATTACGGTTGGAGATGCAACATCTGTTCAGAAATATGTTGTAGGTATTGTAAAATTCGGCAAGACTCAGCTTTTTAACAGCGATGTAAACCATGACGGTGAAATCAGTGTTGTTGACGCAACCTTGATTCAGAAGTATATCGTTGGGTTGATTTAAACAAAAATAATGGTACAAATAATATTGTAAATTAAATGATATAAATGTTACAAAGTAACTGCAATTCTGTATCTCATTCATACAGTTTATTTTCATCATAAATTTTCTGTCATTACTTGGCGGGCGTCCAATGAACGCCCCTACGGGATTGTGCGAAAAATTGCAATGCTACGCTCGGGCATGATATGTTTTTTATATTACAAACTATCTACACGAATCGGGAACGGCGGCTCGCCGTGCGGGAGAACACGGTTCTTCCCTATAAAATCATACACGACTTCCATAACATCACATAATCATATTTAAACATAAAATTTAATCAAAACGGTTGTCCGATAAACACCCCTGCTGATTAAACAAAAACAGTCGGGAAGACAATGCTTTGCATTTCGCAAATTGTCTTCCCGACTTTAATTTTACATTTTTAGTTATAGAGTTCCGCTCGGGCATTTTATTTTCGCCCTTATAAATACTATCTGCACGAACTGGGAACGGCGGCTCGCCGTTAGTGTCCGTATTCGTTTAATATATCGTCAATTTCGCTTTCGTTCGGATCTTGCTTTCTGTCAATACCGGAAAGGTACTTGTCATAATCAAAATCATCGTCATCTGCTGTTTCGGTTTTCTGCGGTGCAGGCGACGGTCTGCGTGCAGGCTTGCGTTCCTGTCTGTAAGGTGCTTTTCTTTCGGACTTTTTGCTTGATGAAGTCATGTTCTCAAGCTCTTCCTTTTCACGGCGCTTTGCCTCAAGAAGCATTTCCTCTGCTTCTTCCTGTTCTGCCTTTTCTTTCTGACGGCGCTTGTCACCGAAAGCAAGGTCGCCGAGGAAAAGTCCGAAAATTCCGGCAACAAGATAAACTACGAGGAGAATAAGGTTTGTTGAAAGTGTGCTTGAAGAAAATCCGCCGTTGTAGATGAGCATACTCGGAAGATAAATAATCGGCGCAATGAGTGCAAAGAGAAAGTCAAGTCCGTGTTTTGAGCAGTAGTGTGCCGAACAGCCGATTGCTGTAATCGGGAACACAAAGTCATATGCAACGGGTGAAAACTTCTGCATTGCGCCCGGAATAAACACAAGCGGCAACAGCATATAAACAAGCAAAATTATTACCGCATAGGGAACATATTTTTTAACCATATCTGTCATAACGGTTAATCTCCAATCTTTGAAATTTTATTTTGAATCATGCATATTTATTATACATTGATACACTTCAAAAAGCAAGAAATATTATACCGAGTTACCAAGCTGTTACAGAGGATAATGTAAAATGTTTGCAAAGTGGATTTTTAGCGGATAAATCCGTTGACATCGGACATAAAAAAGAATAAAATAAATATGTACGGGCTTTTGCCCGAAATTTAATGCGAATGAGGTGAAAACTTAATGGACGCAGACGGTAATAAAGGCGCTGTACCCGGGCGAAGTTGCAACAGAATGTGCGCTTGTGCGTTCATTTTGTTTTATTGATTTTGCTTTGTATTTTTATTTTAATTTGAATTGATTTAATTTAATACTCAGGGTGACACCGTCTTTACTTCCAATTGAATTAAAAAGGAGGAAAAGATGATGGAACAGGTTAACGTAACCCTTACCGAAACTATCAAAGTGTTGCTTGATGACAAAAAGTTCAGCACTTTGCGTGACATTTTGATTACGATGAAACCGTTTGACATTGCGGCGGTTTTTGAAAATCTACAGGATGAAAAAATGCCGATTCTGTTTCGTATTCTGCCAAAGGAGCTTGCGGCGGAAACCTTTGTCGAAATGGATGACGAAACTCAGGAATTCCTTATCCACGGCTTCAGCGACAGCGAACTGAAAGAGGTTGTCGATGAGTTATTTGTCGATGACGCCGTTGACCTTATTGAGGAAATGCCTGCCAATGTTGTAAAGCGTATTTTAAGACAGGCCGACAAGGATATGAGAAAGCAGATTAACGAGCTTTTGAAATATCCCGAGGACAGCGCAGGCTCGATTATGACAACCGAGTTTATTGTGCTTCGTCCCGATATGACGGCTGAAATGGCTATTAAAAGAATCAGAAGAACAGGTGTTGACAAGGAAACAATCTACACCTGCTATGTAACCGATGCCAACAACAAGCTTATCGGTATTACCACTGTAAAAGACCTTTTGCTTGCCGAAGATGACGAGCTTGTAAAGTCGATTATGGAGGAAAATGTTATCTCGGTAACTACTCTTGCCGATCAGGAGCAGGTTGCCCAGATGTTCTCAAACTATAACTTCCTTGCTCTTCCTGTTGTTGATAACGAAAACCGACTTGTCGGTATCGTAACAATTGACGACGCTATTGATGTTATTCAGGAAGAGGCTACCGAGGATATCGAAAAGATGGCAGCCGTATTGCCGTCTGACAAACCGTATATGAAAACAAGCGTTTTCGGTCTGTACAAAAAGAGAGCGCCGTGGCTGCTTATACTCATGCTTTCGGCAACCTTTACAAGTGCGATTATCTCATCATTTGAGGCTGTGCTTGCAAATGTTTTGATTCTCTCATCGTTTATCCCGATGATTACGGGTTCGGGCGGTAACGCAGGTTCTCAGGCGTCGGTTTCCGTAATCCGTGCGTTGTCGCTCGGTGAAATTCATTTCAGGAGCATTTTCCTTGTGCTGTGGAAAGAATTCAGGGTGTCAATTCTTTGCGGTATTACCCTTGCGGCGGCAAACTTTGTAAAACTGCTTTTGTTTGATCTCAACGGTCAGGAAAACGCATTTATGATTGCCCTTGTAATTTCGCTTACGCTTGTCGGCACAATTATTATGGCAAAGCTTGTCGGCAGCAGTCTGCCTCTTTTGGCAAGCAAGGTCGGCTTTGACCCTGCCGTTATGGCGAATCCACTCATTTCAACAGTCTGCGACTCGCTTTCATTGCTTATCTATTTCGGCGTTGCAAAGCTGATTTTGCATCTGTGATTTTTTAAAATTGAAAGTTGAAAATGGAAAATTGAAAATTGCGGTCGGCGGTGTGCCACCGCAATCTATTCGAGAAGATACTCGGATAAAGGAATTGCATCAGATGCCCGAATACGGCATTGATGCAATTTTTGCTTTATTATGAAAGTAAATTTATACTCTGTAGAGGAGAACACGGTTCGCCACTACAGAATATAATGGTGAATTTGGTTTGTTAACAAAATTATAATTATTATAAAACTCTTTGATATAATTTTTGCTTATACCCAAATCTCCAAAAAAATGATAGCCTTAAACGACAAAACCCACCAAAACAGTATTGTATGCAAAAATTATTTATGCTATAATTAATCAAGTTTAACAAAACCATTACCGAGGTGTTTATATATGAAAATAAGCAATTTATTTAACAGCGGAAAAACAGTTTTTTCTTTTGAAGTATTTCCGCCTAAAAAGACCTCTCCGATTGAATCGGTTTACGGCAAGCTTGAAGAAATTTCGGCTTTAAAGCCTGACTTCATCAGCGTAACATACAGCGCAGGCGGCAGCGGTTCAAAGAGCCGTACCTGCGAAATCGCAACAAAAATCAAGAGAGATTTCGGAGTTGAATCCGTGGCACACCTCACCTGCATTAACAGCACAAAGGCTGATATTGACCGCAACCTTGCGCTTTTTAAAGAGAACGGCATTGAGAATATTCTTGCACTCCGTGGTGACAGGGTTGAAGGTGTTGAACCGCAGAAGGATTTCGCTTATGCAAGCGATTTGTGCAGATACATTGCGTCACAGGGTGATTTTGACATTGCCGGCGCTTGTTATCCCGAGGTTCACAGCGAGGCAACCGATGAGGTCGAGGACATTCACAACCTTCGCAAAAAGGTTGAGTCGGGTGCAAGCCACCTTATTTCACAGCTTTTCTTTGACAACTCCGTTTACTATCGTTTTCTTGAAAGAGCGAAGATTGCAGGCGTGAATGTTCCGATTGAGGCAGGTATTATGCCTGTAACAAGCAAAAGTCAGATTGAAAGAATGGTTTCAATGTGCGGTGCAAGCCTTCCTGCAAAATTTGCAAAGATTATGCAGAAGTATGATACAAGGCCTGAGGCTTTGCGTGACGCAGGCATTGCATATGCGGTTGACCAGATTGTTGACCTTATTGCACACGGTGTTGACGGCATCCACCTCTACACAATGAACAACCCGTATGTTGCAAGAAAAATTACGGAGGCGGTGTCAAGTCTTTTATGATAACGCTTGACAGATTAAACCGCAAAGAGGCTATACGCTACCTCGGCGGTGCAGGAATCAGCCTTAATTACCGCATGGATGTGCTGATGGATGAATGCGAAAAAGAAATACTGAAAACAGCTGAGCCGAGATTTCTCTATGTTGAGCGCAAAGCTCCGTTTGACGATATTTTACTCGGCAATGATATAAAAAAGCACCTTGAGGGCTGCCACACAGCCGTTATGATGTGTGCGACAATCGGTTCGGAAATTGACAAGCTTATCCGTATAAGTCAGATTTCCGATATGGCAAGGGCGGTTGTGCTTGACAGCTTTGCAAGCGTTGCCGTTGAACAGGTGTGTCAAAAGGTTGACGAAATCCTTGCCGAAAAATACAGCGGAAAGTATATGACCTTCCGTTTCAGCCCCGGCTATGGGGACTATCCTATTGAGATGCAGAAGGAGTATCTGAGAATACTTGACGCTCCGAGAAAAATAGGTCTTACAACAGGTGACAGCTGTCTGCTTGTGCCGTCAAAGTCGGTTACGGCGGTTCTCGGAATTTCAGACAATCCGATTGAACGAAGAAAACGAGGGTGTGCAATTTGCAGTATGAAAGGCAAATGTCGCTTCAGAAGAAATGGGGAACATTGTGGTGTTTAAGAATTTTTCAAACTTTAGTGAATATCTCAACCAAAAGAATTTTATTCTGCTTGACGGTGCAACAGGAACTCTCATTCAGAAAAGTGGTGTAAAGTACGACCATGTGCCTGAGGTGCTGAACATTACTCACCCAGAGCTTATCGAGAGCTTTCACAGGAGGTATATTGATGCCGGATCTGACATTGTGTACGCAAACACCTTCGGTGCAAATGCCTACAAGCTTCAGGACAGCGGTTACAGCGTTGAAGAAATCATCGGTGCCGGTGTTAAGATTGCAAGAAAAGCCGTTGAGGGTACAGATGCCCTCGTTGCCCTTGATATCGGTCCGATAGGTCAGTTGCTTGAACCTGCCGGTTCAATGAAATTTGACGAGGCTTATGAGTATTACAAACAGCAGATTCTTGCCGGTAAAGATGCCGATGTCATAGTTTTTGAAACAATGACCGACCTTTACGAGCTTAAAGCCGCAGTCCTTGCCGCAAAAGAAAACTGCGACAAGCCTATCATCACAACAATGACCTTTGAGAGAAACGGACGAACATTTACGGGTGTATCCCCTGCCTGTGCGGCTGTCACTCTTACGGGACTCGGTGTTGACGCTCTCGGTGTAAACTGTTCACTCGGTCCGGATGAGCTTGAACCTGTTGTTTCCGAGATGTCGAAATACACAAATCTTCCCCTTGTAATCAAGGCTAACGCAGGTTTGCCCGATCCTAACAGCAACGAGTACAACATTATGCCCGACAAATTTGCCGAGTGCGTTTGTTCACTCCTCAAATACGGTGTTAAGGTTATCGGCGGATGCTGCGGAACGAATCCCGATTATATTGCAAAAATTAAGTCAGAGGTTGCCGACAGAGAATATCAGCCTCAGACAAAAAGCGTTGACACAACCGTTTGCAGTTCAACGACGGTTGTTGAAATCAACGGTCCGAGAATTATCGGCGAAAGAATTAACCCCACAGGCAAAAAGCTGTTTAAGCAGGCACTTGTTGAAAATAATATTGACTATATCCTCACTCAGGCTCTCAGTCAGGTTCAGGGCGGTGCGGAAATTCTTGATGTCAATGTAGGTCATCCCGAAATTGACGAAAAAAAGATGATGGTGCGTGTTCTCAAGGCTATTCAGAGTGTGTGTGATGTTCCGCTCCAGATTGACTCCACAAAGCCCGAGGTTATTGAGGCCGGACTCCGCTACTACAACGGCAAACCGATTCTGAACTCCGTAAACGGTGAGGAACAGAGCCTTGCAACGGTTCTTCCTCTTGTCAAAAAGTACGGTGCGTCTGTTGTCGGACTTGCACTTGACGAAAACGGTATCCCGAAAACCGCCGAGGGCAGATTTGAGATTGCAAAACGAATTGTTGAAAGAGCCGAGGCTGTTGGCATTGACAGAAAAGATGTATATATTGATTGTCTTACTCTTACGGTTTCCGCAGAACAGGCGGCTTGCCGTCAGACTCTTGAAGCCTTGCACAGAGTAAAAACGGAACTTGGCTGTAAAACCTGTCTCGGTGTTTCAAACATTTCTTTCGGACTTCCGAACCGTGAGCTTGTCAACAGAACTTTCCTTACAATGGCTATGGAACAGGGACTTGATTTGCCGATTATCAACCCAAATGTTGAGTCGATGACAGGCGCTGTAAGAGCATTCCGTGTGCTTAACGGCATTGACAAGAACTCGCTTGAATTTATCAACGCATATAACGATGCTGTTCCTGCCGCTCCCGTTAAAAAGGCAGACAGCAATGTTGATATTTTTGCGGCTGTTTATAACGGACTTAAAAACGAAGGTGCAGCCGCAACCGCAAAGCTTCTTGAAACAACCGATGCAATGCAGGTTGTAAACGAAATGCTTATCCCTGCACTTGACAGAGTGGGTGAAGATTTTGAAAAGAATAAAATCTTCCTTCCACAGCTTATCCAAAGCGCAAACACAGCTCAGGAGTGCTTTGATGTAATTAAAAAGCACCTTACAAAGACAAGCGGAACTCCCGTAAGCAAGGGTAAAATTATTGTGGCAACCGTAAAGGGCGACATTCACGATATCGGCAAGAACATTGTAAAGGTTCTTCTCGATAACTACGGCTACACAGTTGTTGACCTCGGTCGTGATGTTGATCCTCAGCTTATTGTTGATACTGCCGTTGAACAGAATATTACAATGATAGGACTTTCGGCTCTTATGACAACAACCCTCAAGAGTATGGAAGATACAATAAGGCTTGTAAGAGAATGTAAGGAACTTCAGAATCCCGACGGCTCAAGCAAATGTACAATATTTGTCGGCGGTGCGGTTCTTACAAAGGACTACGCTATGAAAATCGGCGCTGACTACTACTGCCGTGACGCAAAAGAAAGCGTTGACACGGCAAAGCTCGTTCTCGGCTGATTTAGTGACATATATCGTCAAATGTTTATTGAATGTACGCCCTGCCTGTGATAGAATGGTGGAAGGATGATTTTTGTAATTACCGCTTTTTGCGGAAAGGATGAACTTTATGCGAGGATTATTTAACAGATTCGCCAATTTTATGCAGGGCAGATACGGCACGGATAAGCTCAACAATGCACTCTGGGTGCTGTTGCTTATACTGTGGTTCGTGAATATTTTTGTGTGGAACCGTGTTGCAAGATACATCATTGACGGAATAATGCTCTTGATTATCGTGCTTATCTGTTTTCGTATGTTCTCACGCAACATTGTTGCAAGAAGTGCCGAAAACAGAAAATTTCTTCCGATTTACAATGCGGTAACAGGTTGGTTCAAACTGACCTTCAAGAAAATTCGTGACCGCAAGGACTACCGTTATATCAAGTGTCCCGTGTGCAAGGCACAACTTCGTGTTCGCAACAAAAAAGGCAATCATACTGTTCGCTGTCCGAAATGCGGAAGTGAATTTAACAAAAAAATATGACCGCAGAATCTGTGGTTGCAACGAAATGATTTTGTGATAAAACTAAAACAGAGATTTGACCACAGGCAGTATAACAGGCGGCCTGTGGTCTTTTGCAGTACCGCTTATGCTCGGCAATGTGTTTCAGCAGTTTTACAACCTTGCCGATACATGGATGGTTGGAAAATATGTGGGCGACAATGCCCTTGCGGCGGTCGGCTCGTCATATGATAGATTTTTTGTGTACGGATTTAAGCGAAGCGATAGAACGAATTTCAAATTGAAAATGGAAAATTGAAAATTAATGTCGGGCAGACAGTTTGTAATGTAAAAAAACAAATTATGCCCGAGCGAAAGGTTTAATTAAATGTAAAATTGAAAATGGAAAATTAATGTCGGGAAGACAGTTTGTAATGTAAAAAACATATTATGCCCGGGCGTAACATTGCATACGATTGCACGCATTGCGCGCAAATTTGAATACACAATTTTCATCATATCAAAACATATGCGTATGGACATAAAAATTCATCAATGCGGGCGGATAATATCCGCCACTACAAATAACCAAAATCTTTGTTATTGATTTTTAAAAAATCAACAACAAAGTATTTTGACAGGAACAAGTAAATATAAAAAACTTTTTTGTAAAAAACGAAACAAAAATATATATCCTGCTTTGAATTTCTTGTGTAAAACACTTTACAAATCGGCGTTTAAGTGATAAAATTTAAGATGATACAAAGTATCCGTACCGCTTGTTGATTTACGGTGCGTAATTAACGGGTATCGAAAATTTATGCGGCATCATTTCCTTTGCCGCTTTGATTAAAAAGGAGGACGATTCCATTGGCAAGAAAAATGAAAACTATGGATGGTAACAGCGCAGTAGCTCATGTTTCTTATGCGTTTACCGATGTTGCGGCTATCTATCCTATTACACCTTCTTCCGTAATGGCTGACCTTACCGACAAGTTCTCAGCACAGGGTGCAAAGAACCTTTTCGGCAGACAGGTTCAGGTAACGGAAATGCAGTCGGAGGGCGGCGCATCAGGTGCTGTTCACGGCTCACTCGCAGCAGGTGCTTTGACCACAACTTACACAGCATCACAGGGCCTGCTCCTTATGATTCCGAATATGTACAAGATGGCAGGTGAGCTCCTTCCGGGCGTTATTCATGTATCAGCCCGTGCGCTCACAAGCCACGCACTTTCTATTTTTGGTGACCACTCAGATATCTACGCTTGCCGTCAGACAGGTTATGCTATGCTTTGTTCAAACAATCCTCAGGAATGTATGGACCTTGCCGCTGTTGCTCACCTTGCAGCTATTGAAGGCAGAGTTCCTTTCCTTCATTTCTTTGACGGTTTCAGAACTTCTCACGAAATTCAGAAGATTGAGGAGTGGGATTACGCAGACCTCGCCGATATGCTTAACTGGGATGCAGTTGAGGCTTTCCGTCGTCGTGCTCTTAACCCTGAGCATCCTGTAACAAGAGGTACTGCTCAGAACGACGATATCTTCTTCCAGGCAAGAGAAGCTTGTAACAAGTATTATGACGCAGTTCCCGAAGTTGTTGTTAAGTACATGGACAAGGTTAATGCTAAAATCGGCACTGACTACAAGCCGTTCAACTACTACGGTGCAGAGGATGCAGAGCATGTTATCGTTGCTATGGGTTCTGTCTGTGACTGTACGGAAGAAGTCGTTGATTACCTCAATGCCGCAGGCGAAAAGGTCGGTCTTCTTAAAGTTCACCTTTACAGACCTTTCGTTGCCGACTATATGCTCAGAGAGCTTCCTAAGACTGTTAAGACAATCTCTGTTCTTGACAGAACAAAGGAACCCGGTTCAATCGGCGAACCTCTTTATCTTGATGTTCTCGCCGCTATCAACGGTTCGGATTTTGCAGGTGTAAAGGTTTACACAGGCAGATACGGTCTTGGCTCGAAGGATACAACACCAGGCGACATCATCGCTGTTTACAGAAACGCTGAAAGCGAAACACCTAAGAGAAGATTTACAATCGGCATTGTTGATGATGTTACAAACCTCTCACTTCCGATTGTTGAAAATCCCGATACAACTCCGAAGGGTACACACAGCTGTAAGTTCTGGGGTCTTGGTGCTGACGGTACTGTCGGTGCTAACAAGAACTCAATCAAGATTATCGGCGATAACACCGATATGTACGCTCAGGGCTACTTTGCATATGACTCAAAGAAGTCGGGCGGTCTTACAGTTTCTCACCTTCGTTTCGGTAAAACTCCTATTAAGTCAACATACTACATTTCAAAGGCAGACTTTGTTGCCTGTCACAATCCGTCTTATGTTGACAAGTACGATATTGTTGATGACCTTAAAGAAGGCGGTTCATTCCTTCTTAACTGCCCATGGGATACAGAAGAGCTTTCCGAGCGTCTCCCGGGTAAGATGAAGAAGATTCTCGCTGAAAGACACATCAACTTCTACACAATTGACGGTATCAAGATCGGTAAGGAAATCGGTCTTGGCGGTCGTATCAACACAGTTCTTCAGTCAGCATTCTTCAAGATTGCAGATATTATTCCTGCCGACAAGGCTAAGGAGCTTATGAAGGCTGCCGCTAAGAAGTCATACATGAAGAAAGGTCAGGCTATCGTAGATATGAACTACGCCGCTATTGACCGTGGTATGGAAGACCTCAAAAAGGTTGAAATTCCTGCTGATTGGGCTAACGCTGTTGATAATTCAGTTGCCGACAAGGCAGAGGGTAACGGCGCTCTCGTTGAGTATGTAAACGAAATTCTCAAGCCTGTAAATGCATATAAGGGTAACAAGCTCCCTGTTTCAACATTTATGGATCATGTTGACGGTACTGCTCCTAACGGTTCTGCCGCTTATGAAAAGAGAGGTATCGCAGTTGATGTTCCCGAATGGAATCCTGAAAACTGTATTCAGTGTAATAGATGTGCAATCGTATGTCCTCACGCTGTAATCCGTCCTGTTGCCATGACAGCCGATGAGCTTGCAAAAGCTCCCGAAGGCACAAAGAGCCTCCCGATGATGGGACTCAAGGACCTCAACTTTGTAATGACAGTTTCAACACTCGACTGTACGGGTTGCGGCGCTTGTGCTCAGGTTTGTCCGGGTAAGAAGGGCGCTAAGGCTCTCACAATGCAGTCAATCGACTCACAGCGTCCTAAGCAGGCAGTATTTGACTACGCTCTCACACTCGAAGATAAGCCTGAAGTTCACGAGAAGTTCAAGTTCACTACAGTTAAGGGCAGTCAGTTCAAACAGCCGTTGCTTGAATTCTCAGGCGCTTGCGCAGGCTGCGGTGAAACACCGTATGCAAAGCTTGTTACACAGCTTTTCGGTGACAGAATGTTTATCGCTAACGCAACAGGCTGTTCATCAATTTGGGGTGCGTCTGCTCCTGCAACACCTTATACAAAGAATAAGAAGGGTTACGGTCCTGCTTGGCAGAACTCACTCTTTGAAGATAACGCAGAGTTTGGTCTTGGTATGGCTCTCGGTCAGAAGGCTATCCGCAACAGACTTATCGAGTATGTTGAGGGTATTCAGAAGGATACAGACAGCGCTGACCTCAAGACAGCTTGCCAGAACTATCTTGACACAGTAACAGATTCAACTTCAAGCCGTCCTGCAACAGACGCTCTTATCGCTGAACTCGAAAAGAACACAGAGGATGCAAAGGTTGGCGAACTTGTTAAGAAAACACTCGTTGACAAGGACGAACTCGCTAAGAAGTCAATGTGGATCTTCGGCGGTGACGGTTGGGCTTACGATATCGGTTTCGGCGGTCTTGACCATGTAATCGCATCAGGCGAAAATGTTAATATCCTCGTATTCGATACCGAGGTTTATTCCAACACAGGCGGTCAGGCTTCAAAGGCTACTCCTGTAGGCTCGGTTGCACAGTTTGCCGCCGCAGGTAAGGCTGTTAAGAAGAAAGACCTTGCCGCTATTGCAATGAGCTACGGCTATGTTTATGTTGCACAGTGCGCTATGGGTGCTGACAACAATCAGGTTATCAAGGCTATGGTTGAGGCTGAAAGCTACAACGGTCCGTCACTCGTAATCTGCTACGCTCCGTGTATCAACCACGGTATCAAGGGTGGCATGGGCATTGCTCAGCTCGAAGAGAAAAAGGCTGTTGAGGCAGGTTACTGGAATATCTTCCGTTATGACCCACGCCTTGCAGATGAAGGCAAGAATCCGTTCATGCTTGACGGTAAAGCTCCTTCTGCATCATATCGTGACTTCATCATGGGTGAAGTTCGTTATAACTCACTCACTCGTTCATTCCCCGAAAGAGCAGAAAAACTCTTTGAAAAGGCTGAAAAGGTTGCTGCTGATAAGTATGCTCACCTTGAAAAGCTTGCAAGCCTTCCCGATGCCGAATAATTTTGGCTAAAGCTTGTACAAAGTGAATATGTGAATAAATAAAAAATTCTCCCGAATATGGTATTTGCCGTGTTCGGGAGATTTTGTTTAGATGAAAGTTTATCAGTAGGGGCGTTCATTGGACGCCCGCCTTGATGAAATTTTATGTTTAACAAATATTTTTTGATGTAATGAAAGCTATGTATCGTCTGTAGGGGCGGATATTATCCGCCAGTAAGTAATGGCAGAAAAGTTTTGTTATATACAATTTTTATAAATATTACAATTCAGTAGCGGCGAACCGTGTTCGCCAATCGGTTTGTTTGCAAAAACAAATCGAACATATACACAGTTTTTATTATATAAAAATGATATGTTAATAAACAAATAATTTGTGCTGAGTCGCAATGATTTTATAATCGTTGCGATTGGCGAACACGGTTCGCCGCTACATTATGGCAATCATTTTGCGGCATTTATAAAGTTTGTTCCAATATATAATATGTGCCATTACTTGCGGGCGTCCGATGAACGCCCCTACAGACAAACAACAACTTTCATATGAAAAACGGTCGGGAAGACGAATGGTTGCATTTGGCAAACTGTCTTCTCGACCATAATTATTCACTATTCAATATTATTTAACGGCGGCTCGCCGTTAAATTTACTCGACCGTTACCGTAATCGTTACGCTTGATGCTCTTTTAAGCACATCGGTGACTGAATATGTTACCTTGTACTTGCCTTTTCGGGTGGTTATCACATTGCCGAAAACTTCGATATTCGAAGTTATGTCGTTGCCGCAGGTGTCAACGGCTGTTACTCCTGCAAGGGCGTAAAATTCGCCGCCGCTTTTGATTGTGTAATCGTTTGCACCGCTGATTATTGGTGTTGCTTTGGCATACGGGCATTTTTTATTGCTGTCTGTCGGATCCCATTTGTTGGTGAAATCGGTGATTTTGATTGCATCCGGTTTTCCGAGAGGGCCTGCATTTTCTGCATCGTCATATATGCTTACATTCGTGCCTGTGGGGCAGTTGTCATAAACCCACTTTGCATCCGAAACCGCAAGTCTTACGCATCCTTGTGATGCCTGTTCGCCAAGCTTGTTGAACTCCTCAAGCTCCAAATCTTCTTCGCTCATTGAGTAGTAGGGAACGGAGTGGAAAAGATAATCGCCCGAAATTCCGCTGATGTATCTTCCGAAAACATCGCCCACAAGGGAAAGCCATTCGGACTTGATTCCGATTGTGTAGTCACCCGTGATTGTCGAATTGTCAAGACCTGTGGAGCAAATCATCGCCCTTACGGGGATTGTGTACTTGCCCTTTTCGTCATATGTGTAAACCGTCACGCAGTTTGCCGTGCGGTTGACCTTGATTGCGTACAGGTTTTTTGCCGTGTTACGCTTATTGCTTTCAAGCTTGTCAAGATTTGCCGTTATACAGGTTGAGTAGCTTTGCTGTTTTTTCGTGGTTGATTTTGCCACCGTAATCTGAAATTCCGACTTTGATTTGTCTTTTGAAATTGCAGAAATCAGAGCCGTACCCTCTTTGAGAGCGTCAACCCTTCCGCCGTCATCAACGGTAACAATTTTACTGTCCGAGCTTGTCCATTTGGTAACGGATTTTGCTTTTTCGGATGACAGTTCAATGAGCTTTGATTCGCCGACTTTTAATGTGAGCGAATCGACCGTGCTCGGAAATGTCGTATTTTCGGTTACTGCCGTATCGGGCGTCTGCGGTTTTGGAGAATTTTGAGAATCATTTCCGAAAATTCCCGTCACACCGCATAATATGCAGGTTGCAATGAGGACAACACAAAGTAAAAGAATGAAAATTTTCTTTTTCATAGATTACCTATCCTTATAGAATTTAACATTAAATGGTTACAAAATTTTAACCTTTGTATATTATAACTTTTTTTCGACAATCTTGCAAGTGCTATTTTAAATCGGCAAGAAATGTGGTAAAATGTCAGTCGGAGAATGTTTTGTATTTTCCAAACTAACAATTTATGGTGATAATTATGGCACATCCGATTAAACATTTCAGAACAATAACCCGTCACAGGCACAAGGTAATTGCCAACTGTGCAAGGGCAGGAATTCTCAGACAGGGATTAATACACGATTTGTCAAAGTATTCGCCTACAGAATTTATTCCGGGTGCAAAGTATTTTCAGGGCACGAGAAGTCCCAATGAAAAGGAAAGAGAGCTGTACGGCTATTCACAGGCGTGGCTGCATCACAAGGGCAGAAACCGTCACCATTACGAATACTGGAACGATTACAACCCAAAGACAAAGCAGATTGAAAATGTTGAAATGCCTGTAAAATATGTTATCGAAATGTTCTGCGACCGAGTTGCCGCAAGCAAAATCTACAACGGCAAAAATTACACGGATGGCGCTCCGTTTACATATTTTTGCAGAATCAGAGGCAAACACCGTATGCACCCCAACACCGAGGCTTTGCTTGAAAAATTATTGGTTATGCTGAGAGATGAGGGCGAAGAAAAGACCTTTGCATATATAAGAAGTATGAAAAAGTGATTGTTTGTGCGAATCCGCCCGTCTGAAATATAGTCGCAATGCGTTGTACATAAATGTACTGCCTTTTGCTCGTTGTTTCAGACAGCGCTTTGCTCCCTTTATCCGCCACAGGCGGCGGTCGTAAGGCTACCACTACAGAATTGCACAAACAAAAAAACTGTCTACACAAATTGGGAACGGCGGCTCGCCGTAAGGAGTGATAATATGAAAACCGACAGGGTTATAACTGCTATGATTGAATATTTTGGAAGTGACAAGAAAAGGATTCACCATTTTCTCAAGGTTTATTCATTCGCAAAGACAATCGGTGAAAGTGAAAATCTTTTGCCCGACGATCAGGAGCTTCTTGAAATCTCCGCAATCGTTCACGACATCGGCATAAAGGTGAGCGAAGAAAAGTACAATTCTTCTGCAGGAAAGTATCAGGAACTTGAAGGTCCTCACGAGGCTGAAAAGTTGCTTGCTGCTCTCGGCTACGAAAAAACATTTATTGACAAAGTTTGTTACCTTGTGGGACACCATCACACCTATGGAAATATTGATACTTTGCCGTACCGAATTTTGGTAGAGTCAGACTTCCTTGTGAACCTTTATGAGGACGATTCAAGCCGCAGTGCAGCAGAGCAGGCATATGACAAAATATTCCGCACAAATACAGGAAAAAATCTGCTGAAAATAATGTTCCTCATACCCTAAAATTGTACTCATTTACCATAGTGCTTTGAGTGTGAAAAAGTGGTGTAAAAAGTATCTCAAAATGCTTGACAACGCCCTTAAAAAGTGTTATTTTAATGGTGTTGGTTATATGATTATAAAAGTGAATAAATGACAGAATACAAGGATGTATGACGATTTTTTCAAGGAGCTGACCTTACCGGGCGTCTGCTTGGAATTGAGTCGGCATTTTTTTGTGTCATATACAAAATTCAGTATTAATTATCATTATCGGAGGTTTTACAGTAATGAGAGAAGAATGGACAAATTTTGCAGGTGGCAAATGGGAGTCCGACATTGATGTCAGAGACTTCATTCAGAAAAACTACACACCTTATGACGGCGACCAGTCTTTCCTTGAAGGTCCTACAGAAGCTACAGACAAGCTCTGGGGCGAGCTCAAGGAACTCCAGAAGGAAGAAAGAGCCAAGGGCGGCGTTCTTGATATGGAAACTGAGGTTGTAAGCGGCATCACAGCTTACGGCGCTGCATATCTTGATAAAGACCTTGAAAAGGTTGTAGGTCTTCAGACAGACAAGCCTCTCAAGCGTGCATTTATGCCTTACGGCGGTATCAAAATGGCTGAGCAGTCATGCCAGATGTATGGCTACACTCCAAGCCCTAAACTCCACGAAATCTTTACAAAATATCACAAGACTCACAACCAGGGTGTATTCGATATCTACACTCCCGAGATGAAGCTTGCTCGTCACAACAAGATTCTTACAGGTCTTCCCGACACATACGGCAGGGGCAGAATCGTCGGCGACTACAGAAGAGTTGCTCTTTACGGTATTGACCGTCTTATCGAAGGCAAGAAAGAGGACTTTGCAGAAACAAACCGTCAGGGTATGAGAAGAGGCGACTTCCAGCTTCGTGAAGAAATCGCTGATCAGATTCGTGCTCTTAACGATATGAAGGAAATGGCACTTTCTTACGGCTTTGATATTTCACAGCCTGCTAAGAACGCTGCAGAGGCAGTTCAGTGGCTCTACTTTGGCTATCTTGCTGCTATCAAGACTCAGAACGGCGCTGCAATGAGCGTTGGTCGTGTATCAACATTCCTCGACATCTACATTGAGCGTGACCTTGAGAACGGTACACTTACAGAATCACAGGCTCAGGAGCTCGTTGACCACTTTGTTATGAAGTGCCGTATGGTTAAGTTTGCAAGAATTGAGTCTTACAACCAGCTCTTCTCGGGCGACCCTGTATGGGCTACACTCGAAGTTGCAGGTCTTGGCATTGACGGCCGTTCAATGGTTACAAAGAACGACTACCGTTTCCTCCACACACTTGAGAATATGGGACCTTCACCTGAGCCAAACCTCACAGTTCTTTATTCTTCAAGACTTCCGGAGAACTTCAAGAAGTATGCTGCTCATATTTCAGTTACAACAAGCTCAATTCAGTACGAGAACGATGATGTAATGCGTCCTGTATGGGGCGATGATTACTCAATCTGCTGCTGCGTATCCGCAACACAGACAGGTAAGGAAATCCAGTTCTTCGGCGCAAGAGCTAACCTTGCTAAGTGCCTTCTCTACGCTATCAACGGCGGTATTGATGAAAAGACAAAGATGCAGGTTGGTCCTGAATATACACCTATCACATCAGAGTACCTTGATTATGACGAAGTTATCAAGAAGTATGACACAATGATGGATTGGCTTGCTCACCTCTATGTAGGCACACTTAACATGATTCACTACATGCATGATAAGTACTACTATGAGGCAGCAGAAATGGCTCTTATCGATACAGATGTAAGAAGAACATTTGCAACAGGTATTGCAGGCTTCTCACATGTTGTTGACTCACTCAGCGCTATTAAGTACGCTAAGGTTAAGGTTATCCGTGACGAGGACGGCATTGCTGTTGACTTTGAAACAGAGGGTGACTTCCCAAGATACGGTAACAATGACGAGAGAGCAGATAAGATTGCCGTTGATCTTCTCAAGACATTTATGGCTAAGCTCAAGTATTGCCACACATACAGAGATTCAGAGCCTACAACTTCTATCCTTACAATCACATCAAATGTTGTTTACGGTAAGGCTACAGGTTCACTTCCTGACGGCAGAAAAGCCGGCGAGCCGCTTTCACCGGGTGCTAACCCAAGCTACGGTGCAGAGCAGAACGGTCTTCTTGCTTCACTTAACTCTGTTGCTAAGCTTCCTTACGAGTACGCTCTTGACGGTATTTCAAATACTCAGACAATCAACCCGGGTGCTCTCGGACACAACGATGACGAGCGTGTTGACAACCTCGTAAATGTTATGGACGGCTACTTTGATCAGGGCGCACACCACCTCAATGTAAATGTATTCGGTACAGAAAAACTCATTGACGCTATGGAGCATCCTGAGAAGGAAGAGTACGCTAACTTCACAATCCGTGTATCGGGTTATGCTGTTAAGTTCATCGACCTTACAAGAGAGCAGCAGCTGGATGTTATTGCCAGAACCTGCCACGACAGAATGTAATGTCGGACAACGCTGTTAAAGGCTTTGTACACTCAATAGAAACTTTTGGCTCTGTTGACGGTCCGGGCGTGAGATTTGTGATTTTTCTGAGCGGATGCGCAATGCGTTGCCAGTTCTGCCACAATCCCGACACATGGAAACACGATGAAAACACCGTGGAATACACCGCCGACGAGTTGCTTAATAAAGCGCTTGCATACCGCCCCTATTGGAAAAATAAGGGCGGTATCACAGTAAGCGGAGGTGAGCCGCTTTTACAGATTGACTTTTTGCTTGATTTGTTTAAGAAGGCTAAAAAGCAGGGCGTTAATACCTGTATTGACACAAGCGCCAACCCGTTTACAACCAAAGAGCCGTTCTATTCAAAGTGGAAAGAGCTAATGGAATATACGGATTTGCTGTTGCTTGATATAAAGCATATCGACAACGAACAGCACAAAATCCTTACAGGACAGCCAAACACCAATATTCTTGAAATGGCAAGACAGCTTTCCGATATGGGCAAGCCCGTATGGATAAGACATGTTCTTGTGCCTGAAAGAAATGATAAGGACGAGTATCTTTTCAGACTTGCCGACTTTATCCGTTCGCTCAGGAATGTTGAAAGAGTTGAAGTTCTTCCGTATCACACACTCGGTGTGTACAAGTGGAAGGCTCTCGGTTATGACTATCCTCTCGAGGGCATTAATCCCCCGACAAAAGAGCGTGTTAAGAATGCGGAAATGATTCTTAACGGTGAAAAAACAAGAGATTAATTTCTTATATAACAACGGCAGTACCGATTTTTTTGGTACTGCCGTTTTTGTTTTGATTTTTATTTGTTATTCTGCTTTTGTTGTTTTTTCTTCAGCAAAATTGATGAATCAAAGGTGTATTCAAAGATTTTTAAGCTGTCCTTATTGAGAAATCTCAGCGTCGGAAGAACCGACTGCTCCGACGGGTGAGCCTGCAACTGTCGGTACAACCTCTGTAAATCCGACT
>ERZ1031557.9-NODE-9-length-46815-cov-20.897113_pt1 | contig 46815 bp, 30 predicted proteins | sample MGYA00518175_ERZ1031557 | MGnify/ENA primary metagenome ERZ1031557 (study PRJEB33719, sample SAMN04261169) | wastewater metagenome | biome: rural village; feature: human; material: feces | host: Homo sapiens | place: El Salvador | collected 2014-01-14 ... | reverse complement strand
TCATCGGAATGGCTGTGGGTGCAATTCCGCTTTTGCTCTTTTTCAACAAAAAGCAGGCTCTGCACTTTGGCAAGCCTGAATTCAAGGTAAGTGAAATCCTCTTTGCAATGGCAAACGGCTCGTCGGAGGCTGTGACAAATCTTTCAACAGCCGTGACAACAGCGCTGTTCAACATTCAGATGATGCACTTTGCAGGCGCAAAAGGCGTTGCGGCTATAAGTGCTATTTTGTACATTCACTTTATTTTCATTGCGGTTTCGTTTGGATTCACTTCGGGAGTTTCACCCGTCATCAGCTTTAACTACGGCGCACAAAATCACGAAAAACTGCAAAAGCTGTTCAAATTATGCATAAAAATCACGCTGATAATTTCGGTTGCAATGATTACGGCATCTGAATTTTTTGCAGAACCGCTTATCGGAATTTTCTCGGCAGGCGACGAAAAAATTCAGCAGATTGCACTCAGCGGATTCAGGATTTTTGCAATAAATTATCTGTTGTGCGGAATGAATATTTTCGCATCGGGACTTTTCACCGCACTCAACAACGGCAAGATTTCAGCCGTGATTTCAGTTGCAAGAACACTTGTTTTCGAGTGTGCCGCAATGCTGATTTTGCCGATGTTTATAGGCATAAACGGTGTATGGTCGGCATTGCCCGTTGCAGAATTGTGTGCCGTTGCAATTTCCGTAACATTTATAATTGCCAATGCAAAAAAATACAATTTATTGTAATGTTTAAATGTCACACAGTAGGGGCGCTCATTGGGCGCCCGCAAGTAGTGGCAGAAAATTTGTGTTAATGCATACCATATAAATGCCACAAAGTTGTTAATATACTGTAGCGGCGATCAGTGATCGCCATTTGATTTGGCTGCAAAGCCAAATCAACCATACACCAATATTTTGAAATACGGTCGAACCGATTTTGCAATCGTTTCGATTGGCGTTCACTGAACGCCGCTACATATTTAGATTCACACAAACAAAAAGTCCGAACATTTTGCGTGTTCGGACTTTTTTCATAGATTAAATTTTCAACGATTAAATTTTAATCGAAATCAGATTGCACGAACTCTGATTACGCCGTCAACTGCTGCGATTTTTGCAAGGTCATCTGCACCGGCGCCTGCAACATCAATAATTGTGTAAGCATAGTCACCACGGCTCTTTGAAAGCATATTTTCAACATTGCCGCTGATCTGTGTGAGAACCTTCTTGAGAAGCTCTGGAACATTCTTGTGAGCAACGCAGAAACGGGTATCGTCAGCATTTGTTCTTGCAAGTGAAATGGCAGGATAATTTACGGAGTTGATGATGTTACCGTTCTCGAGGTACTCCTTAACCTGATCACAAGCCATAACAGCACAATTTTCTTCACTTTCGGGAGTTGATGCACCGAGGTGTGGGAGGCAGATAATATTCTCTTCACCGAGGATATCGTCTGTTCCGAAGTCTGTAACATACTTAGCAACCTTGCCGCTCTTAACAGCCTCAAGAACTGCTGTTGAATTAACAAGACCGTCACGGCTGAAATTGAGAATACGAACACCGTCTTTCATCTTGGCAATCATATCGGCGTCAACCATATCTCTTGTGTCGTCAGTAAGCGGAACATGGATTGTGAGGTAGTCGCAATTTACCATAACATCTTCTGCGCTCTTTTGAAGCTTAACTGTAGGAGCAAGCTTGAGAGCGTTGCCTACAGACATAAACGGGTCAAAGCCGATTACATTCATACCGAGAGCAACAGCGGCATTTGCAACAAGAATACCGATTGCTCCAAGACCGATAACACCGAGGGTCTTGCCCTTGATTTCGGGGCCGACGAACTGACTCTTGCCCTTTTCAACCATCTTACCGACAGCGGCACCGTTGCCCTTGAGAGTCTTTGCCCATTCATAACCCTCAATAACCTTACGATTTGAAATAAGAAGTCCTGCGATAACAAGCTCCTTAACAGCGTTTGCGTTAGCACCCGGTGTATTGAAAACAACAATGCCCTGCTCGCTGCACTTATCCTTCGGAATGTTGTTTGTGCCTGCGCCTGCTCTTGCAATTGCAAGGAGGTTGTCGGCAAATTCCATATCGTGCATTGCGGCACTTCTTACAAGAACTGCGTCAGGGTTCTGAACATCGTCACCGTATTTATAGTTATCACCGAGACGGCTTGTGCCGATAGCGGCGATTTTGTTTAATGTAAGAATGTTATACATCAAAATCAATCCTTTTTAATTTTTTATTTTAAGAATTTACAATAACAGGCGAACAGCGTTCGCCCGTTATATCATAATATTCAATAATTACTTGTTTTCAGCCTCGAACTTCTTCATAAACTCAACGAGTTTTTCAACGCCCTCATAAGGCATAGCGTTGTAGATTGAAGCTCTCATACCGCCGACTGTGCGATGACCCTTGATATTAACAAGACCGTTTTCAGTAGCCTCTTTAACGAATTTAGCGTCAAGGTCAGCGTCACCTGTAACGAACGGAACATTCATAAGCGAACGATCCTCGGGAACAACAGTACCCTTGAAAAGCTCTGAAGAATCGAGGAAACCGTAGAGAAGGTCAGCCTTCTTCTTGTTGATTTCATACATCTTATCAAGACCGCCAACCTCGTTCTTAATCCACTCAAGAACAAGCTTTGCAATGTAAATTGTGTAGCAAGGCGGTGTGTTGAACATTGAACCGTTGTCAGCGTGAGTTTTCCAGTTAAGCATTGTAGGAGTGATATCCATAGCGTTGCCGATAAGATCCTCACGAACGATAACAACCGTAAGACCCGCCGGAGCCATGTTCTTCTGTGCGCCTGCATAGAGAACGCCGAATTTTGAAACATCAATCGGTCTTGAAAGAATACAGGAAGAAATATCTGCAACGAGCGGAACATCACCTGTGTCGGGAAGCTCGTGATAAACAGTACCGTAAATTGTGTTGTTCATGCAAATGTAGAAATAGTCAGCATCCTTTGTGAATGTTGAAGGATCAAGCTTTGGAATGTATGTGAAGGTCTTGTCAGCCGATGAAGCAACAACATTAGCCTGACCGTAACGGGCAGCCTCTGCATGAGCCTTTTTAGCCCACTGACCTGTGATAACATAATCAGCCTTACCGCTCTTTGTCATAAGGTTCATAGGGATAGCCGCAAACTGTGTTGACGCACCGCCCTGAAGGAAAAGAACCTTGTAGTTGTCAGGAATGTTCATAACCTCTCTCAAAAGAGCCTCGGCACCCTCGATGATTGTACCGTAAATTTTTGAGCGGTGTGACATTTCCATAACGCTCTGACCACTGCCTTCGTAGTCGAGCATTTCTGCCGCTGCTTTTTTAAGCACAGACTCAGGCAGCATTGAAGGACCTGCCGAAAAATTATATACTCTTGCCATTTCTGATATCTCCCTTTTTAAAGAAAATTTAAAAATATAGTTGTAAAAATAAATACACTTAAATTATACGCTTTTAGCACGCTAAAGTCAATAAATTCATAGCACTAAAGCATAAAAAACGAAAAATTTCGTGATTCTGTTGTGCAAATGAATCAGCCAAGCTTAATTTTGCCGATGCAACCAACGATTTCATCTCTCATACGCTCAGCCTCTTTACGAGCGGCAACGGCAAAGTCATCTTCTGTAAGTCCCTGCTTTTTCCATGCACACATAATGCCACGGCTTGAGTTGATGATTGCACCAAGACCGTTTTCGTCAAATGCGTTTTTAACATCATCGGCACCGCCGCCCTGAGCACCGTAACCGGGAACAAGGAAGAATGTGTGCGGAAGTTTTGCTCTCATTTCACCGAGCTGTTCGGGATATGTTGCACCCACAACTGCACCTACTGCCGAATAGCCATGCTTACCCATAAGGTCTTCGCCCCAGCCTTCACACATCTTGCCCATATGCTCATAAACGCTCTCATTTGTTTCAAGCTTCATATCCTGAAGTTCACCCGAGCTTGGGTTTGAAGTTTTTACAAGAACAAAAATGCCCTTGTCGTCCGAATCGCAAATTTTTGCAAGCGGCTTGATACCGTCTGTTCCGAGGTAGCCGTTTACCGTGAGTGCGTCTGCACCGAATGCGTCAATACTTTCGCCTGCAACATCTGTATGACCGAGGTGTGCCGTAGCATATGCCTCCATAGTTGTGCCGATATCGTTACGCTTGCCGTCTGTGATAACGAACATACCCTTTGACTTTGCATAAGCGATTGTGTCGCAAAGAGCCTTAACACCCTGCCAGCCATACATTTCATAATATGCAGCCTGTGGCTTTACGGCAGGAACAATATCATAAAGTGCGTCAATAAGCGCCTTGTTGAATTCAAAAAGTGCAGCAGCCGCACCCTCAAGCGTCTTGCCGTACTTTTCAAAGCATTTTGTTTTGATTGATTCGGGAACATAGTCAAGCTTAGGGTCAAGACCTGCAACCGTAGGATTCTGCATTTTTACAATATTTTCGATAAGTCTGTCAAATGCCATAGTGATTCTCCTCATTTTTTGTTATTCTTTCTATGGTCGGGCAAACAATTCATATCCCGACTGCAATATTTTTTTTACAATGCTGTTGTTCGCCCCTACGAATTATTATTTTTTAGCTGTTGATAATATCATAAAGTTCATTTGAGAACTTGTAATAATCCTGTCTGTCCTCTTTTACGAACTGAATTGCAGGACGGGGATGTGTGTTGTACTGACCTGTGAGAAGGTACGGAATATCGTAACCCCACTTAACGCCCTCAGCCTTAAACTTGTGGGTGTACTCCTCAATGATTTTGAGAATAGGAGCAACCTGATACTTCGGATTCTTGAGGAAACCGAGAAGAAGTTCAAGCGCACAGTTGCCTGCGCCTCTGCCCATGCCGTCAACGGTTGCGTCAAGGTAGCTGACGCCCTGAGTCATAGCCTCAATTGTGTTGGCAAAAGCAAGCTGCTGGTTGTTGTGAGCGTGAATACCGACCGACTTGCCGTGCTTGTCGGCAATTGAGCAGTAAAGGTCTGCAAGTCGTCTTGACTCCTCGGGATAGAGTGCGCCGTAGCTGTCAACAATGTAGAAAGCGTTTACGGGAGTTTTGCCGAGAGTTTCAAGAGCCGCTGTAATATCCTCGGTTCTTGCCTTTGAAACAGCCATAATATTGATTGTTGTTTCGTAGCCCTTCTTTGCAGCGTCCTCAATCATTTCAACAGCCGCAGGAATTGCGTTGATGTATGTTGCAATTCTGATGAGGTCAATCGGGCTGTCCTTCTTTGCGATAATATCCTTCTTAAAATCTGTTCTGCCGACATCAGCCATAACAGCGATTTTAAGAGGAGTCTTGTTGTCGCCTACAATTTTTCTGATATCTGCATCGTTACAGAATTTCCACTTACCGAAATCTTCTTCGTTAAAGATTTCCTTTGATGCCTTGTAGCCAAATTCCATATAATCAACACCGGCTTTAACATTTGCATTGTAAAGAGCCTTGATAAATTTGTCGTCAAATCTGAAATCGTTACAAAGACCGCCGTCACGGATTGTTGCGTCTACTACTCTGATATCCTGTCTTACCGACAGGAGGTCACCCTTCTGTGCCATAATTTTACTCCTTTATGTTAAAGTTTATATTAAATTTATTTTGTAGGGGCGGATATCATCCGCCCGCTTGATGTGAATTTATGTTTATAAAAAATTATTTGATATCGTCAATGTTGTTTTAAAATCATATCCCGTTGAAATAAAACATTTGTATTTTTAAAACAAAACAACATATTTTAATGAACAAGCAAATAGCGATTATTCGCTTTGGTTTTACAACCAAAACGATTGGCGAACCGTGTTCGCCGCTACATTATTCGCACATAAAATTTACTCTGAAAATACAATTTTACCGCCGAGGATTGTCTTTTTGACCTTACCTGTGAGGGTTCTGCCCTTGAACGGGGTGTTTTTGCTTTTGCCGTGAAGTTTACCGGCATCAACTGTCCATTCTTCATCGGGATTTATAAGAACAACATCGGCATTTGCACCGACTGAAAGTGTGCCTGCGTTGATTTTCAAAATCCTTGCAGGATTAACGCTCATCTTCTCAACAAGCTGTGAAAGCGTCATTCTGCCAGTCTTAACAAGGTATGTGTTGCAGACCGCAAACGAGGTTTCCATGCCGATTGAACCGTTGGGGGCTTTTACAAAATCAGCCTTTTCCTCGGGTGTATGCGGTGCGTGGTCGGTTGCTATGGCATCAAGCGTACCGTCACAAAGTCCGTTGATAATCTCGTCAACATCAGCCTGAGTTCTGAGAGGCGGATTCATTCTGTAATCAGCGTCACCTCTTAAAAGCTCCCTGTCTGTGAGCGAAACATAATGCGGAGCGGTTTCGGCGGTCACCTTAACACCTCTCCTTTTGGCATCACGGATAAGTGCAACGCTTGTTTTGGTGCTGACATGGCAGATATGAATAGGCTCGTTAAGAGCGGCGGCAAGTGCAATTTCTCTTGCAGTTCCGCAGTCCTCGGCACCGGCAGGGATTCCCTTGACACCGAGCTTTTCCGAAACCTCGCCCTCGTTAATTTTACCGCCGTCGGCAAGAAACAAGTCCTCGCAATGTGCGACAATTGTCATGCCGAGCTTTGGAGCTTTTTTCATTGCGTCACTCAAATACTTTGTGTTTTCAACAGGTCTGCCGTCATCTGTAAGTGCTATTGCACCTGCACTTTTCACAGCGTCAATGTCTGTGGGTTCTTCGCTTTTAAGCCCCTTGGTAACGCTTGCCGCAACATAAACACGGCTGTCGGCGTCTTTAGCCTTGTCAAGAATATACTTTACAATTTCGGGGCTGTCGGTTGTGGGATTGGTGTTAGGCATTGCAAGCAGGCTTGTAACACCGCCTGCGGCAGCCGCCTTACATCCCGTGATAATATCCTCTTTGTGAGTCTGACCGGGATCACGAAGATGCACATGCATATCAACAAATCCCGGAACGGCGCAAAGACCGTCTGCGTCAATAATCTCCCCGTCTGATGTAATGCCGCTGCCGATTTCGGCAATCACACCGTCCTTTATGAGAATATCTGTTTTTTCTTTAAGCTTGTCGGCAGGGGAAACAACCACTGCGTTTTTAATTAGCATTTCCATGTTTTTCCTCCGTTAAGAAAAGAAATTATCTTCTCTTGTTTCTGTTTGCAGGGCGGCGATTCTGCTGTGGGCGGCGGTCGGTTCTGCTGTGAACCTGAACAAGTCCGTCACTTTCGCCTCTTTCGGCACGCATTCTTGCACGCTCTGCCTTTTGTCTTTCTCTCTCTCTTCTCTCTTCCTCTGCCTTTTTGCGTTTGGCAATTGCACGCTTATGCTTTATCATTATTGAAACATTCTTGCAGAAATATCCGCAGTGAATGCCAAAATTCTTAACTCCGCCTGCAAAGCCCCTGAGAGCGTTACCGATGTTTTTGCCTACATTGGCAATAACCTCTTCCGTTGACCGTTTATCATTCGGTTCACCCTCGGTTTCTTTATTATTCTCTTTTTCAAGAGCGTTCTGCTTTACGGTTTCTGCTTTTCTTTCGACCTCGCCGATAACATCAAAGTCCTCGGCATCTCTGAGGTCTGAGCTTTTGATAACCCCCATTGACTTTTTGGGAGCTTCGTCAAAAAAGTCATAACCGCTGTCAAACTTGTTTTTCTTAGCCTTCGCCCTTACAAGCTCCTCATCATCAACCTCTTCTCCGGTTTCCTCCTCGGGATCGTCGCTGCCGAAAATGATGTTTGCGTACTCGTCAACCTTTTTTTCAAGCGGATGCTTTTGTTCGGAAACCTCCTCGGTTTCTTCAACATCGGCATCGTCCTCACGGTCGATATCGTCAGGCTCGCTTGTTTCAAAAAGATCGTGTTCGGGCTCGGGGATAACGAGTGTAGGACCCGACGAAGAGCTTATGTCCTCGTATTTTTCAGGTGTTTCTGCGTTATCTTTTTCGTTTTCGTCAATTTTTTCGGGTTCAGTCTCTGAGGTATCTGCTGCGGTAGGCTCCTTTTTTTTTTCGTCCTCCGTGCTGTTTTCCTCGTAACCGTAGTTATTTTTATATGCCTCACGCTCAAGCTCACTCTTGTAAGCCTTTGCGGAGTTGATTATCTCGTCAATTTCTTTTTCCTTGGCATCATCCGTGTCATAACCAAAGTTTGAATACTCACTTGTAATTTCTTCCGGTTCTTCCATATTTTCGATTATCGGCTCGGGAGCATATCTTCTGCCCGGTAAAGCCGGTTCTTCTTCAACTTCTTCCGCATATCTCTGCTTTTTCTTTGAGCGTTTATCGGGCTTTTCGGGAGAATCGTCAAAATTTTCAATATCGTAGTCTGTACCCTTTTCACCGAGTTTATACTTGACCGCAAGCTCCTCAAGAATAGCGTTATTCTTCTTAGCCTTTTTATGCTTTCTGATTCTCACGGCAAAAATTATGATGAGAACAATCAAAATAAGGATAATAACACCGCCGCCGATGATTATGTACGGAATAAATCCCTTTGAAAACGGCAGGTCGCTGAATTTTACCGAAGATACAATTTTGGAAAAAGTATCGTAGTCAACGGTTGTAACATCACCCTCTGTTCTCTGCATTGTGATATTAATGTTCATACCGTCATAAACCGTGTTGGCAACAAAGGTTTTCACATCGCCCTTACTGCTCTGAGCAGTTGCGTCAAACACAAGCCACACAACTTTTTCTTTTTGGTCGGGAGTACAGCTCCGATACTCGTCGGAATTAAGAAAATTGTTGCGTATATTTGAAAGCTCGCTTGAAGAAAGCTGAGCATAGTTGCCGACATTCTCGCTGCTCTCATTTTTTGTCATTGTCACGGTCAGAATAACCGATGACATATTATCCATACCCTGAAGATAGATATTTCCGTTCTGAAAGGTTTTCATTGTTGTATCATAATCAAGACCGAAAACGGAAAAATATTTATCTGTGCTTTTACTGTCCCTTGTAACAGCGCTCATACCGTCAGGCATTGAAAGCGTCATATCGTCAATCTGCGGAATCTCGTAATCTTTTGTTGCGCCTGAACAGGCAAAAATACCGCAAAATACCGTTACGGCACAAATTGCAAGCGTTACAGCTCTTTTAAAAACAGTTTTCATCATGTCCGTATATTCCCCCGAAACTAAATTAGATTCATCAATACTGCTTTTTAGAATGTATATCTAATTAATTATACATAATCTGTCAAAAAAATACAAGGTTTTTACCGTTTAAATTTGAAAACAAGAGTGCCTTATTCGTGAATACAGTATGATATTAAAGAACATATTACGCCTGAGCGTGCATAAAATTGAAAATTGAAAATGGAAAATTATGGTCGAGAAAACAATTCGCAAGAATGCAAAACATTGTCGCCCGACTGTTTTTGTATATTTTTGTTATATACGGAAGTTGTTGCAAAACTGTATGTGCGGATATTATCCGCCTGCAGATAACCACGCAAAGATTTGTACAAATTAAAATTATATAAATAAACATTCACTTTCATATAAAACAAAAATTGCATCAATGCCGTGTCGGGCATCAATGCAATTTCTTTATCTGACTATCTTCTCGAATTGACTGCGGTGGCACACCGCCAACCGAAATTTTCAATTTTCCATTTTCAATTAAAAACAAGACTGCCGTTCGGGCAACTTAACCCTCGCATTTTGCGGACTCTCTTCCCGAACGAAATCACATCTTATTCTACAGTAACCGACTTAGCAAGGTTCTTTGGCTTATCGGGATCAATACCTCTGTTGATTGATGTGTAATAAGCAAGAATCTGGAGCGGAACAACCGCTGTAATCGGCATAAGAAGCTCATCTGTATGCGGAATTTCGATAACATAATCCGCGACACCGTCCTTGAGTTCTCTTACACAGGCGTCTGTACAAACAAGAATAACCTTTGCACCTCTTGACTTAACCTCAACAACATTGCTGATTGTCTTGGGGATAATACCTGTCTGAGTTGCAACGGCGATAACGGGAACATCCTCGTCAATAAGCGAAATTGTGCCGTGCTTTAACTCGCCTGCGGCGTAGCTTTCTGAGTGAATGTACGAAACCTCTTTGAGCTTGAGCGAACCCTCCATTGAAAGGGCATAGTCAAGACCTCTGCCTATGTAAAGCAAGCTGTCGGTTGCAACAAGCTTTGTGGCAACGAACTTGCAGGTATCCTCGCAGTTGTCGATTACATACTGAACTGCCTCAGGCATTTTTGTAAGAGCCGAAACAAGTCGCTTGCACTCGGCTGTGCTGATTGTTTCCTTTGCAAGAGCAAGCTCAAAGGCAAAGAGATACATAACGGAAAGCTGTGTGATGTATGCCTTTGTTGACGGAACGGAAATTTCGGGACCTGCGAGTGTGTAGATGAGCATATCCGCCTCACGGGCAATTGAACTGCCCTTTGCGTTTACGATTGCAAGAGTTTTTGCACCCTTCTGCTTTGCAAGACGCATTGCGGCAAGGCTGTCGGCTGTTTCGCCCGACTGTGAAATGATGATTACAAGGTCGCCCTCGCCTACAATCGGATTTCTGTAACGGAACTCGGACGCAATGTCAACATTTACGGGAACTCTTGCAATATCCTCAATAACATACTTGCCGACCATACCTGCGTGCATGGCAGTACCGCAGGCAACAATTGTGATATTTTTGAAATTCTTGATTGTTTCCGTTGTGATGCCGCACTCCTCAAGAAACGGAAGTCCCTCTTTGATTCTCGGCATAATCGTTGTTCTGATAGCCTCGGGCTGTTCGTTGATTTCCTTAATCATAAAGTGCGGATAACCGCCCTTTTCGGCAGCCTCCATGTCCCAGTCGGCTGTCTGAAGTTCCTTTTCAATCGGATCAAGGTGTTCGTCAACGAACGAAACACCGTCAGATGAAAGTGTTACGATTTCATCATGGTCAAGAAGATAATAATTCCTTGTGTACTGAAGAATTGCGGGAACATCGGACGCAATAAAGCACTCACCCTCTGCAACACCTACGATAAGAGGACTTTCACGGCGAACCGCAAAAACTCTGTCGGGGAAATCCTTGAACATAATTCCGAGTGCAAACGAACCCTTAAGCTCAGCCATTACACTGTCAATTGTTTCAAGAGGATTTCCGTTGTATTTATAGTCGAGGAGCTGAGCAACAACCTCTGTATCTGTGTCGCTTAAAAAAGTTCTTCCCTTTGAGATGAGGAAGTCTTTAAGCTCCATATAGTTTTCAATAATACCGTTGTGAACGATTGTAACCCTTGTACCGCTGTGTGGATGTGAGTTTACATCCGAAGGCTCGCCGTGGGTTGCCCAACGGGTGTGACCTATGCCGACATGACCTTTCGGAGTGCCGACCTCTGCAAGCTTATCCTTTAAGTCCTGAAGCTTGCCCTTGGTCTTTACGGTCTTGATTTCTCCGTTATCAAAAACCGCAATACCTGCCGAGTCATAGCCTCTGTATTCAAGCTTTGTGAGAGCATTAACAAGCACCTCACTGCAATCCTTAGGTCCTACATAACCTACAATACCGCACATAAAATTTCTCCTTTTCGGTTAATCATTGACCTTGTGGCAAAAAGTAGGTACAAGTTCTGCCAAAAGTTCAACTGTCTTTTCACTGTCATTGTTTTCTGCGGTCTTTTTGAGAACCTCAAGCTTTGACAGCATATCTGTTTCGTCTATTTTAATTTGATTTCCTATGAAAATTTTCTTGTTCTGTGTTGACTTAAGACCTTCTTCGTCCATAAGAAGCTCCTCAAAAAGCTTTTCACCCGGACGAAGTCCCGTGAAAATAATCGGAACATCTTTGTACGGAACCTTACCGTACATTCTGATAAGGTTCTCGGCAAGGGTTGTAATCTTGACGGGAGCACCCATATCAAGAACAAAAATCTCACCGCCCTTTGCCATTGCACCTGCCTCAAGAACAAGCGAAACAGCCTCGGGAATAGTCATAAAATATCTGATAATATCGGGATGTGTTACGGTGACGGGCGCACCGTTTTCAATCTGACGGCGAAACAGCGGAATAACCGAGCCGTTTGAGCCGAGAACATTACCGAATCTTGTTGTTACAAATTCGGTATCTGTGCTGTGCTGCGCCTTGTACTGAATAATCATCTCGCACGCACGCTTCGTTGCGCCCATAACATTTGTCGGATTAACAGCCTTGTCGGTTGAAATCATAACAAACTTCTTTGCCTTGTACTTTTCTGCAAGGGTTGCAACATTGAATGTGCCGAAGATGTTGTTCTTTACAGCCTCCTCGGGAACGGTTTCCATAAGCGGAACATGCTTGTGAGCGGCAGCGTGGAATACGAGTTCGGGGCGATATGTCTTGAAGATAAGCTCCATTTTGTCGTAATCACGAACCGATGAAATAAGCGTTACAAGGTTAAGCTTTGTGCCGTATTCAAGCACAAGCTCCTGCTGAATGTCATATGCGTTGTTTTCGTAGATATCAACAATGATGATTTGTTTTGGATCATTCTTTGCAATCTGTCTTACAAGCTCACTGCCGATTGAACCGCCGCCGCCTGTAACAAGACAAACCTTTCCGTTGATAAGGTCATGAATCTCCTTTCGGTCAAACTCAATGGGTTTTCTGCCGAGAAGATCCTCAATCTTGATTTCCTTTGCCTGTGAAATAAGCTGTGTATGCCCGTCATCAAACAAAAGCTCACCGAGATAAGGGATAATCTTGATTTTGCACTCTGTTGCAGAACAGTAGTCAAGAATCTTCCTTTTCTCATCTTCCTCACATGACGGAAGTGCAACAATAATATTGTCTATGCGGTATTCATCACATATTTTAACAATTTCGGGACAGGTTCCGACAACGGGGATTCCTTCGATTTTCTGATTCAGCTTTTTCAAATCATCATCGACAAAGCATACCGGAATGATGCTTTTTGAAGGATTATTAACATCTCCCTGCTCTTTCGCATTGTGAATTTCACGAACAATCATTCTGCCGGCATTGCCTGCGCCCACAATAAGGGTGCGCTCTCCGCCCTCTGCCCTTCCTGCCTCGGTAAGGTCAAGAAAAGTCCTTCTGAAAACAAAACGGAATGCAAGAATTCCGACAAGGGCTATTGCGAAATGTACTATACAAAAAATCTTTCTCTGCGGAATCTGCAAGAACAACGAGATTACAAAGCCGAGCGTAAACCCAGAAAAGACGGCAGTTCCGCACACAATATAGTCCTTTGCGTTAAAGTATCGCCACAATTTTGAATATGTTCCGCTTATATAAAGCGTAAACAGACACATGACAAGATCAATAACAATATAGCTCAACAAGCCTTTGCTTGAAGCAGCACCTATGTAGCCAACAAGCAAGAGAATATAATTTGCAAGAATACCGCTGACAACGATAATAAACACATCTGCGAGAGCCAGAAACATCTTACGCAAATTAATCTTCTTCATAACCCATACCTCTTCTGTTTAACTTTGTGTAAATTTCCCGAGTAACATATAAATACAATTATGATTCATTATACAACAGTGCAAAAGGAATGTCAAACAAAGCAATTCCTAAATCAACTTAAAATCCGACAATCAAAGCACAAGGAGCAGTAATAATCGGACTTGTTCGACACACATTTGTTGACAACCGCACAAAACGAGCCTAAAATAATACCATACTTAATATGAGCGGTGAATTGAATGAAAAATTTTTCGATAATCCTCGGAGCAATAATACTTGTGCTGTTTGTGACTCTCGTAATATGGGGCGTTTACTGTGACAACACAATTGCAATCACAAATTACTGTGTAAACAATACTAAGAACGACGCAAAGCTGAAATTTGTTGTCATCACGGATCTGCACAACAAGGAATACGGAGAAAAGAACGCAGACCTTGCAGAGCTTGTAAAAGAACAAAATCCCGATTTTATTGCAGTTTGCGGAGATATGGTCAACCGTGGCGATCCCGACACAACGAAGATGAAAGATGTGCTTGAAAAGCTTTCAAAAATTGCACCCACATACTGCTGTCTCGGCAACCATGAGCGTGACAATGCTGCCAAATTCGGAACGGATTTTAAAAGCGAAACAAATTCAACAGGCGCTGTATTGCTCGATAATGAATACATAAAATTCACCAAAAACGGCAAGAGTGTGCTTATCGGCGGAATGAGCGACTACCCTTATTATGAGTTCTACACTCCCGATGACGATGTTCCGTCAAGAACGCTGTGGGAAGAATTTGCCGAAAAAGCAAAGAACAATTTCACAATTCTTCTGCACCACCAGCCCGAATACATTGCCGAGGACGCAAAGAAAACCGACATAGACTTAATCGTCTGCGGTCACACCCACGGAGGACAGATTCAATTGCCGTTCATCGGCGGAGTAATCGCTCCGAATCAAGGACTTTTTCCGAAATATGACAAAGGCGAATTTGACCTTGACGGCACAAAAATGATTGTCTGCGCAGGTCTGAGCAACACCGTATTCATCCCCAGAATCAATAATCAAGTTGAAATAGGTGTTGTGACAATTAAGTAGGGGCGTTCATTGGACGCCCGCAAGTAATTGCACATAATTTATGATAAATATAATTCTATCCATGCCTCAATATAATTGTTATACCGTAGCGGCGAACCGATTGTACAATCGGCTCGACTCAACACAAACTATCTGTTTATTAACATTTCATTTTTATATAACAAAAACTGTGTATATGCTCGGTTTGGTTTTACAACCAAACCGATTGGCGAACACGGTTCGCCGCTACATTGGAATACACAATTTTCATCACATCAAAACATATGTGTTTAAACAAACCAATTCATCAAGGCTGGCGGATAATATCCGCCCCTACGGGTTTGCAACATTTATAAAATATGTTTTTACATATATTCTGTACTTTTACTTGCCGGCGAACCGTGTTCGTCGCTACAAATAAATTTCATATAAAGCAAAAATTGCATCAATGCCGTATTCGGGCATCTGATGCAATTCTTTTATCCGAGTATCTTCTCAAATAGATTGCGGTGGCACACCGCCGACCGCAATTTTCAATTTTCAATTTAAAAAGCTCTCGCCTTGAAGCGACTGTTTTCACGAACCGAGAACGGTGGCTCGCCGTCAGTTCTTCTCGCTGTAATTCCTAAGTTCCGCAGGAGTTCTGCCGTATTCGGACTTGCAGAACAGGATAAACGAATTTACATTCGGAAAACCGTTTTCAATCGCCGCCTGTCTGACGGTGATTTTTTTGTTTCTCAAATCATCAATAGCGTGTTCAAGACGAACACGGCGAAGATACTTTGAAAATGTTTCCTCTGTTTTATCCTTAAAATATTTTGAAAAATGAGCAGGCGTCATGCCTACATAATTGGCGATTTCATTGAGCGTGATTTCGTGTTTGTAATTATCGTGCATATATCTGATAGCACTTTTGGCGCAGTCAAAATCATCAGCCTGAGAACCGTGAACATATTGTATATCGTTGTCAATGCAATCACGGATGAGATAGTACGCAACGCTGTACATCACCGCTCTCACCTTCATGCTGATAAGCTTGCTCTCGTACTCTTCATATCCGTGGAATATGTCCATTGCTTTTCTGATAAACTCAAGAGCTTCACCCTCGGGTTGTTTGAAACTCGGCACAATATGCGGATCGTCAACATACGGTGCAATTGCCTTTGGAATGATATTGAGCATAACAGCCTGAGTATCCTCACCGATGTCCTCATAGGAATGAACCTCCTGACTGTTAAGAACATAGACATCGCCCGCATTGAGAATAATTTCACAATCAAGCTTATTAAGCCTTACCTTACCTTTTTTTATATAGGAAATTTCATATGAACCATGCCACCTGAGTCCCGATTCAAAGGCAACTTTTCTGTCCGGATATCTTGTAACCCTGCCGCTGTAATACGGCTCGGGCGGTAACAACACCTTCTTGTACTTCATGGTTTCACCCTTAACTCAATTAAAATCAATCAATTGTTAATAACATAGTCAGCGCAAAAATAAATATATTTAAGATCCGCAATTACCGCAGAATGGTCTGTTTTTACTACAACTGTTCTGCGTTCTTTTTTGCTGATTTCCTCAACACAGCGTGCAACATTGCACTTTGAAGGCTCGTAGCCGTACTTTTCAAAAAATTCTTCCGCAGTCATAACAAGAGAGCCGTAGCCCTCAAACATATGCAAAAGAGAATAGTCAATCAGCTTGTATTCATCTTCAATAAGGCTGATTCCGATATCGCAGTTTGTGACTGAACCGATGTAATACGGTGCGTCATTGAGGAACAAGCCTGTCTTGAACGAACCGATTGAAACGGTAAGATCCGAGTTTACCGCCGTACTGCACACACCCGTGTCACCGTTGATTCCGCTGTTGATGTCTGCACTTATAACATAGGCATTTGTCATATTAATCTGCTCAACCGCTTCAAGCATTTCACCCTTTAATTCACCCGAAAAGCCTGTTCCGAGCAGACAGTCAACTACAATGTCAAATCCCGTGAAAGCCGCCGCCTGTGACATCGGCATCTCCTCGGCACCGAGCGACATTGCGGTTTTATAATAGTAAAGGCCGTCCTTTGAAAAGCCGTCGCTTGCTCTGAAAATTGTCGGTGTAAAGCCGTTTTTGCATAAAACACAGGCGAGCGCATAACCGTCGCCGCCGTTGTTGCCCTTACCGCAAACTATGGCAACCCTGCCCACAAACTTTGCCGAATTAAAAATCCCCTGTGCGGCTCTGTACATAAGCTCCGCCGAAGGAGTATGCTCCGCAATCGTCCTTGCGTCGCTTTTTCTCATATTTTCAACTGAAACGACCTGAACAAATTCCATCTTATATTCCTCCGCTTTCTGAAATTTCCATAGCCTTATCCGCCGTTTGCGGCATTGTAAGCCGTCATAACAGCACTTTCATCCATATTACAACCGAGCAAAAACAACGGTGTTTCCTTAAAGAACTCATCAAGCAATTCAAGCAGCTTTTCCATTCTGCTCCGCTCAACATCAATAACCGTTGCCTCAAGCAACTGTTTCATAACCTGTGACGGTAACACCCTGACTGCCGTGTTCTCTTCTGCTCTCTGAAGAATATACACAGCCTTAACGGGTGCTTTTGTATTTGTTCCTATGTCAGCTTTCCCCATCCACGGAGTTCCGTAAGCATAAAATTTTCCGTCACATTTTCGTATAACCGGCTTATCATCGTTAATCATCGTCACCCTGTTGCCAAAATGCCTTCGCCACAGAGCCGTGTGGGTAGACTTGCCCGTTCCGCTGACTGCCGAAAAAACATAGTCCTCGCCGTCAAGCTCAAGACAGGACGAATGAAAAAAGAATCCGTCAAATCCGTCAAGCACGGCGTTGCAGAATTTTGAGAGTATCAGAACATCCTCCGCACCTTGTTCGCTGAGGTTGTCGGAAAACCTGAGACGCTCACGGATTTCGTCATCCGAAACCGATATTGCAATGTCGGTCTTTCCCGATTCATTCGACTTAACAGCATAGCTTTCAAGCCGTTTCCTGCATATTTTAAATTTTGGATTAACTTCAACATTCAAATCAGCTATTCTGTATATCGGCATATCTGCTCCGCTAAATACTATAATGAAATATTGTAACACAAATTAATGTTTTTTGCTACGGCGAAATGAATAAATATTATTTTACCTTTTAGTGCAAGTTGTTCAGTCGCACAGCTTTAAAGGCAAATATTGCACAATACAAGCCGTGTTATTTTGTAACAATGCACATACAGCTTATTTTTTATTCATTTTAAAGCATGTAAAAAAAAGCATTATTTTACGACTTTTTCAATTTTGTTTACTTTACCTGTCCGACTGCTTTTTTTGCATACTCTTCAAGGTATGCTCTTTCATAAATTCAAATATCCTGTGCGTAACCGTTCCTATAAGAATCGGAATGAATATTCCTGCGGCAAGGTAGATTATGCAGTAAAAATTTAAGCCGTTCGGACGATAAATGTACCAGATTGTTGACTTGAGTTTTAAAATATCGAAATCTTTGAACAGCGGTGTAATTACGCTCAATCCCCGGAACGCCCATTTTACAATCATAAAGGCAAAAATGTGGTGAATCATAATGCTGTAGGTATTGTCCGAAATCATCCTGACAAGCTTTTTGTTCTTGATAATCGGAGTAATCAGCTTTGCAACCCTCAGCCAGAACGCAATGCCCGTGATTGCGGTTACATAAGGAATGACGCAGCCGTTGTCAAACTTCACGCACTTTGACGGAGTGTATTCAAGATTTTCACAGAATGTGAGGAGAAGAAGCTGAACTCCGAGAACGATTGCAAAATATGCAACGCTGTTGAGATTATCGTGTTTTTCAAGCTTTTCGTGATAAAATCTGCCAAACTCAAAACACGGCAGAAAAAACATTGACCTGAACAATAACAGCAACGCACCCTTTGGGGCAGGATTCCAAATGCAGTATTGCACACCGAAAATTCCGATTGCAAGATACACGGCAAGAATGACATACTCGTTGCCCCTGTGAACCTTTTTGAGCAGTTTGCGAAACAGTATGTTAAAAACATAAACACAGAACAGCGGATACACAAACCACGAACCGAGGTTGTAGGCAAAACTTTCGCCGTCAATAAACGGCATAACAAAAAGGTTGTACAGATCAAATTTGCCCTGAGCAATCGTATAGCCGACCTGAGTAAGTGCGAATGCAATTATTCCGTAAACAATGTTCCATAGATACGCAGGAATCAACAAGCGTTTTGTCCGTCCCCATATATATTTGAAAATATGTTCCTCGTGTTTTTCCTTGTAAAAATAACCCGAAATGAAAACGAACAAGGCGAGATTGTACGAATACTTTGGAAACCAATCATACATCAGCGACACACCGCCGTTGTAGCAATGCCCCGAAACTATGATAATAATGCCGATTGCCGACAAAATTTTAAAAGTAAAATTAATGTTTCCGTCATCGCCGAGCCTTTTGTTTTCAGCTGTGACACTGTTTTGTTTAAGTGCAGATTTACTGCGTGTTTTGTTCTTTCCCATAATTCCCTCTCATCTGTATTTGTCGCAATTTAAAAATTCCGCAAATTCACACGGTAATTGTACCACAAAAACAATCTGCAATCAATATATCAAATTCACCGTGCAAAACACATATAAATCATTATTTTGCACAATCTCACTTTTGTTTTAACAGGTATTTAAATCTTTTAGTCACATCTGTTCCGCCATACAATTGTGTACATACCCTTAAAAAACTAAGATTAAACTGTAAATAAATTCAGTCAAAAAGCCGGACAAAGCATAAAATAAAAAAATATACAAAAAACTATTGACACAACCTTTACATAATGCTATAATAATAAAGCTGTAAAAAACAGCATAGTTGTATATCGCGGGATAGAGCAGCTCGGTAGCTCGTCGGGCTCATAACCCGAAGGTCGTCGGTTCAAATCCGGCTCCCGCAACCATATCAAGTGGATGTGACTGATTTCGGTTACATCCACTTTTTTAACATTAATATAAATGAGGCTTCGTTGTCGCAAAAAGAGTATCCATTTTGAGTCCTTACCCAGAGCAAGAGGCTGCGTTGATGTTTCAAGTCAACGAAGAAACCCCCTCCTGTATAATTTTGATAAAAATTGAAAATAAAAAAATATCTCAGATTGATATTTGTATGCCACAGCTGTTCAAATACAGATATAAATAAGCTCATTGGTCGCCCAACTTGATGAATTGTTTTGTTTAAACAAATGTTTTGATATGACGAATGTTGTGCATAACATGTAACAGAAACCGTGTTCGCCACGACAGAATTACGGTTATTTTGCGATATTTATATTATGATTTAATCTAAATTATTGTGTCTTTATCTGCGGGCGGCTGATGACCGCTCATACAGGATTGCGCAACCTCACACAATACAGCCCATACAACACACAACAGCACCGAAGTCATATCGGTGCTGTTGTGTGTTTTTATTATAAAGTTTTGGCTGAATAATCAAAGCTTAATGTTATTCATCTCGTCACCGAGGACATCGGCGATTTCTTTCAGGTGGCCTGTGCGTTTGCCTTTTAGTTTATAGAACTGCAAAAGTCCGTAGCCCGGGTACTCGTTGCCCTCAACCATAACGGGACCGTTCTTTGAAAAGGCGATATCCCAACCGATATATCTCACCTGCGGAATCTTTTCCGCTGCCTCAACAACCATGTCAAGAGCCTCTCGAACGCCTGCAATCTTAACCTCGGAGAACTTTTTGCCTGTCATCGGGTGTTTGTCATAAACATTGCCGTAGTCGTCAATTACATTACTGTCGATTCTGCCGTCTGCATCAAGGCTGAGGTAGAGGTCATTTGTACATCCGATAACATTTGACTCGTCCTGATTGATACGGAGAGCGTTATTTATTATATGTGCCTTGCCGTCCTTATAGAGCGTAACAACTCGCCATGAATTTACAACGCACGGATTGATTTCGTTGAGGTCATCGCTCTGAACGATTGCTTCCTCAACAAGAAGCTGACCGTTTGCCTTGAGTTCATCATAAAGCTTGTTGCTGTCCTTTACATCGGCAACGGTGATTTTTGAAATACCGTGACCGCCCTCGCCTGTCGGATCTTTTGCAAAAACGGTTTCTCTGCCGTCAAGGAACTTCCTGAAATCTTCCTTACTGCCTGTGCGAAGGTTGATGAAATCTCTTTTGAGATACTTTTTGAAAAGCTCGTCAAAAACAAGCTTGTCACGAAGAAGAACGATATATTCCTCATCGTTGAGATATTCGAGAATTTTGTAGAAAGTTTTTGCAGTTACAAAGGTTTTTTTCTCTTTAGCCGAAAGGTTAATAAAATCGCAACGGAAATAGTCCGTGTAGCCTGTGCCTCTGATGAGAAAGTTGCGGATTATGTCGAACTTGATATAAGCCTTTGACTTACCGCTGTTCTTGGCGATAATGTCAATGTGCTTATCCATTCTGCTGTGGTTAATATCTCTGAATTTATTCAAAAGCCATTTGTGTACCGAAACTGCCATCTTACTTCTCCTTTACAACCTTACCGTCTTTTACATAAAATCTCGGATTGTTCTTGCCTATATTCACAAGCGCCTCGGCATTGCCCATACCCGAACTTCTGCCGAACATTCCAACTGTTATGCCGTCACCGAGGAGTGTTACCTCGTCATCAATTTTTACCGATGAATCAACCTTAACAGCCGTCATATTCATACACATCTCACCGACAACAGGATATTTTTTGCCGTTGATAACAACCTGTCTGTTGTGATTTGCGTGACCGATGCCGTTGTTGTAGCCGACAGGAAGAATTGCAAGAATAATATCCTCATCTGCCGTGTATGACGCATTGTAGCCGAACCACTCGCCCTTGTTCACCTTTTTAAGCTGAAGAATACGGGTTTTCATCTTCATAGCCGGCTGTAAATCTATCTTTACATCAAAATATGTTTCGCTGATGTTGTACTTCTTAATGAAGTAATTGTTTCGCATTTTGCGAAGTTTGTCCTTTGGCGAATTTGAAAGAGAATCGGGGGCAACATTGTAGCCGTAGATTGCAATGCCCATTCTCACGCCTGTTGTAAAAGGCTGTTTCGGGTGGGTGAGCATTGAAACGGAACTGCCCATATGGACAATCGGGATTTTATTCAAATCAATAAGCGATGTAAGCTCCTTGAAGTTTCTGACCTGCTCGTCCCAATGGGAATCAAAAATTCCGGCTGTTGCAAAATGCTGATAAATTCCCTCAAGAACAAAATTTGAACCGTTAATCATATCAACGGCAGTTTTAACCTCGTTCTTATCCTTGAAGCCGAGGCGGTTAAATCCTGTATCAATCTGGAGATGAACCTTGAAATTGCAGTCAATGTTCAAATCAAGCAACCTTTTGAGGTAGTCAAGCTCATTCACGGCAATGGTGAGATTAAGCCGCTTTGCCTCCTCAATTCTCGAAAGATGAACCGGATGCAGGCACAAAAGCGGAGCGTCCTTGTTGACCTTACGAAAGCTTTGAGCCTCCTCAAGAGAGGACACGGCAAAATAGTTAATGCCGTTTTTGTACATTTCATTTGCCACTTCCATACCGTGACCGTAACCGTCACCCTTGAGAACGGCAATAAAATATTTGTAGTCGCTGTATTTTTGTGTTATCGCACGGGCATTTGCACCGATTTTGTCAAGGTCAATTTCAACATATGAATCCAGCATTCCAAAGCCTCCGTTAATACACTATATCCTTAGAATTATAGCATAATTGCATGGGTAAATCAATAGCGATATTGAACAGTAACGGTGTACGGTTCGGGCATAAAATTGAAAATTGAAAATGTAAAATGGAAAATTATGGTCGTGAAGACAATTTGCAAGAGTGAAAAACATTGTTGCCCGACCGTTTTTGTATATATGGAAGTTGTTGCAAATTTGTATGAGCGGATATTATACGCCTGTAGATAGCCACGCAAAGATTTGTACAAATTAAAATTATATAAATAAAGCAAAAATTGCATCAATGCCGTATCGGGCATTGGTGCAATTCCTTTATCTAACTATCTTCCGGAAAGGACTGCGGTGGCACACCGCAGTCCTAAATTTTCCATTTTCAATTTGCCAACGGCTTGCCGTTATATAAGCCTTACAATATACCTCTGAACTGTGGTTGCGTCAATGACGGTAATATCGGAATCAAAGTTTACATCAGAGTTTATACGCTCTATCTCGTTCTGATTGACAAGACCCACTATTGCTTTCTGAATTGCGGTTGCATCGGCAATGTTTATTTTGCCGTCACCGTTTGCGTCACCGTAATAGGCCTTTTCGGCTGAATTGGTGCTTGCAGTCATAACATAGTTTGTCATACCGATTGCAAGGTTGCCCTTGTCAACTCTTTTTACATACTGCAAAGTTGCCTTGTTGTTCGGAGAATCCGACACGGCAACATACATTGCGTCGCCCTTGAGAACCATGCCATAGCAAAGCTTGCCTGATGATGCGGACACACCACTGATATCGGATGCGGTAACTGCCTGTCTGCCTGTTTCAACATCGTATGAATACACAGCGTCGGAGGTATTAAAATACAGAGTATCGTTGTATTTTTCAAGGCTCATAAATGTATTTAGCCAGTAGGAATTACCGCCTGCGCTCCATCTTTCGTTCAATTTCAGCTTTTTCTCATATGTATTGCTGTCAAGCTTGTATTTTAACAATGTACCCTTGTTAGCTGAAGAATTGTTGTTGACAAAGCCGTAAAATTCACCGTTAACCTCGCAAAGCCTTGTGTCGAAATTATGGATTTCGTAATTATCATATTTTGTCGAATTTGCACCGTAGCTTATTGTGTAATCATAGTGCTTTGACGGAAGATTCTGAATGGCATTGTCACTCAAAAGGAAGTATGTATGCTGAGCGTGTCCCGGTCTGTCATTAATAGGATCATCCCATGTAACATCAACATTATACCAAGCGTTGCCGATATGAACCTTGTTCCACATATGGTTCATTGAGTTTGAAACAACAAGTTCGGAGTCTATTCCGACAAGTGAAAGCATGTAGGAATACGCAAGTGCATAGCCCTGACATACGGAAGTTTTTTCAACAAGCGAATTGTAAATATCAGCCTTGTTGTAATCCGATGTGCTGTACTCGCTCATAATGGCAAGCTCATCGTGAATTACGAGTGCCTTTTCGGAATCGGTCATATTCTCGTCCACAAGCGAAAGAATTCTCTCAACCTCTTTATCAAGCGACTTTTTCTGTGTTGCATACTCGCTCTTGCTGATTGTGTACTCGGGATAGATTGACGTAACCTTATCCTCTGACGGATAGTAGGAGTACGAAAATCCCTGATTCACATAGTAAAGCTCCGGATGAGTCAAGGTCAGCACCTTAAAAAATTCCGCAACATCGCTTCTCGGAACATTAAGACTGCTGATATCGATTTCCTCGTCAAAATTTTTAAGGCTGTCAAGAACCATACCTTCAGCCTTACCGTATTTGTCGTACATTGTTTTGTTATAAAAAATTTTGCCCTCTTTCGGCGCTGTGTATGCCGAAGCTGTAAAAATGCCCGTTGACACCGCACAGGATACCGAAACCGCCACCGTGAGCATCAGTGCAAATAATTTACCCGCTGTTTTTTTAATATTTTTCATATGTATTTCTCCTCTCAAGCCAAAGAAGCAAAATGCACAAAAAAAATTTGATTTTCTCTGACTTTTACAACTAAATTATACCATTCACAGGCGCAACAATTCAATTCACATAAACACCGAAGTTATGAACACTAATTTGTCTGTTTATACAAAAATTTAGTATAATCACAGATAAAGCGCAACAAAACACAATAAAATGCAATAAAACATACTAAGCTATACCGTCATACAATCCGCTGTCTGCACATACAATCTATTACAGATGTCCCCCTAAGGAGGACAGACAGGAGGGCTGTATGTGAAAGGTATCGTAGAAGAAAGAGCGGCAATGCTCGGCGAATACATAATCGAAAGCAAGGCAACCGTGAGAAGTACGGCAAAAAAGTTCGGTGTGAGCAAAAGCACCGTGCATAAGGATGTCAGCCAACGGCTAAAGGTACTTAACCCTGCACTTTACCGACAGGTGAGGGAAATTCTTGACACTAACAAAAGCGAAAGGCACATAAGAGGCGGTCTTGCAACAAAAAAGAAATATCTGCAAAAGAAAGCATCCGAAAGCGAAAAAAGCTGAAAATCAACTGCAATACGGCTCATACACCATACAAAACCGCATTTTCAGAGTATATTTTGGGTATTTTGGAACTTTACTTTTTATGACTTGCGTTGTATAATTTAATATAGGTGTCGTTTGCCCGTTTGGCGATTGAAACTTAGAATTCCGGTAAAGATTTAACCCTTTGCCGAAATTCCGATGAGCTGACGCACCTTTGTACTGCTTGCAATCGGTTGCAACTTTTGTTTCGGTTAAAAGAGTGCAATATTTTCAGATTTGTCTATAGTTTGTGTGCGGCAACGCTTAACGCAAGCTGTATCCGAGGAGAAATTTAAAATGAGAAAAATTCCCTTTTCGCCGCCTGACCTTTCTCAGGCAGAAATTGACGAAGTTATAAAGGTTCTGAAATCGGGCTGGATTACAACAGGTCCCGAAACAAAGCTTTTTGAAAGCCGTATTGCAGAAAGATGTCACACGGAAAAGGCTGTCTGTCTTTCATCGCAGACCTCTTGTGCCGAACTTACTCTGCGTATTCTCGGCATCGGTCCGGGAGATGAGGTTATCGTTCCGGCATACACCTACACGGCAACCGCATCAATCATCTACCATGTGGGCGCAAAGCCTGTTATGGTTGACTGCAAAAGCGGAAGCTTTGAAATGGACTACGATAAAATGGAGGCGGCAATCAACCACAATACAAAGGTTATCGTTCCTGTTGACCTTGCAGGTGTTGTGTGCGACTATGACCGTATTTTTGAGGCTGTTGAAAGAAAGAAAGGCGTTTTCAATCCACGCAACGAGCTTCAGGAAAAGTTCGGCAGAGTTATTGTTATGGCTGACGGCGCTCACGCATTCGGTGCGCAATGGCACGGTAAAATGTGCGGTGAAATTGCCGACTTCACAAACTTCAGCTTTCACGCTGTAAAGAATATGACAACTGCCGAGGGCGGTGCGGCTGTTCACCGTTCACATGACGGAATTGATGAGGAAGATATGTACAAGCAGTATATGCTTCTCTCGCTTCACGGTCAGACCAAGGACGCATATCAAAAAAACAAAGTCGCATCGTGGGAATATGATGTTGTTGACACTCAGTACAAGTGTAATATGACCGATGTGCTTGCCGCAATCGGTGTGGCTCAGCTTGAACGCTACGATCAAATGCTTGAGCGCAGACATCAACTTATAAAGCTTTACAACGAAGAATTTAAGGATTTGCCTGTTCAGGTGCTTAATCACTGCGATGAAAACCACCGCAGCAGCGGTCACCTTTACTTTGTAAGATTTATCGGCAAAGACGCAGAATACCGCAACAAGTTCTATAATATGATGGCTGACCACGGCGTAATGTGCAATGTCCACTTCAAGCCGTTGCCGTTGCTTTCGGCATACAGCAAGCGTGGTTTCAAGATTACCGATTATCCGAATGCGTATAATATGCACAAAAACCAGCTCACCCTCCCGATGAACTCAACTCTCACAGACGATGAGGCATGGTATGTAATTGAAACATTCAAGCAATGTATGAAAACACTTAAATAACGGTGTGCCACCGTTCCCGGTTTATAAATTGAAAATGTAAAATGGGAAATTGAAAATTAAGGACGGCGGTGTGCAACCGTCAATAATTTGAGAAGACAGTTAGATAAATAAAATGCATCAGATGCCCGGTAAGGCTCTGATGCATTTTTGTTTTGTAAGGAATCTGCCCCTGCAAATAAACAGCAACTTTCATATAAAATAAACGGTCGGGAAATACAGCTTTGCATTTTGCAATGTATCTTCCCGACCGTAACTTTTCACTATTAACTTTTACTTGCCCGTCAGGGCTTGCGCTGTCCGTCAGGACAATTTAGCTATCCGCAGAATAATTTAGCTTGCGTAGCAAATTTGGCTCACGCTTGCGTGAATTTAGCTGACGAAAATCAAGGATTTTCGTCAATACCCCCACCTGTCAAAAAATCTGACAGTCTGATATGTCAGGATATAGTTCTGACTTTCGTGGAAAGCACTCTGAACCATATCGGGATTGTACATATACATAATGCGGTGCTGAACGGCATCCTTGTTTTCGTCAAAGATGTAGCTTACCGCCTGAATACATTCCTGATTTGTGCCGATTTTGGTACTGCCGGTATAATGGCAGTTCTCGATAACCGAGGCAACTGTCGGATAACCGTCAAAGCACATTGCGTCTTTTACCGACTGAGCAATGAGTGCCGCTCCTATAAAACCGCCCGAACCGAATTCGCCCATGCAAAGCCTTTCAAGAAGATCCCTGTCCTCATCGGTAAGCGTTACCTTGGAGCATTCATAGGTTTTGTCCGGATTGTCAATTGCCACAAGATAACCTGCGTCCCATTGAGATTGGTAATCAACAGGCTCTTTCGGCGGAATTGCCGTAGCAAACGGAACGGTTGCCTGTGTTGTTGTCACGGGCTGAGTTGTCGCTTTTGTTGCCTTTGTGGCTTTTGTCTGAGGCTGAGTTGTTGCCTTGGTTGCTTTAGGCTTTGCCGTTGTTGTTTCAACGGGTACGGTTGTTGCGGAAACAGTTGTTGCCGGAACAATCTTCCGAATATTCGGATTTACCCTTGCCATTGCCGATTCTGTCGGAGTTTCTCCGGCATTGAGAGTACCGTTTGAGCAGACGAACTGCAAAACTACCAAAACGGATACTACAACAAGCACAACCGACAAAACCTTGTTTATATTTTTATTAAAAAACTTCATCGTTTCACCGCCGTTTAATACTTCTAAACACAAATGACGCACAAAAAAACACGCTGTCACAAACATAACAATTATACCACGGTATGCTTTTCTTTTCAATTTAAGCATTCTACAAAAATGAACTGCCTTTTTTAAACAATATTACCTAAGCGGACAAATTATTACCATAAACAAAAGCCGACGCATATGCACCGGCTTTTTATTTTGAAAATACTTATTTAAAATGACTGTTTCTCGGCTCTTCTGTACTTTGAAGGTGTTGTTTCGTAGTACATTTTGAATGCTCTGTTAAAGTTTGAAATGTTGTTGAAGCCCGACATACCTGCAATTTCGATAACGGGAGTGTCCGTTGTGGTAAGAAGCATTGCGGCTCTTGTCAGTCTGAGCTCGTTAAGGTAGTTTACAAATGTTGTATTCATAAGCTCCTTAAAGAGATGCGACACATAGTAACGGCTGAGACCTGTTATCTGAGCTATTGTATCGAGAGTGATGCTGTCGCAGAAGTTGTTGTTGATATATTCCGTAATTCTGCGGAGAGCACGGTACTTTTTGCCCTGAGCCTCAACATCACAAATCTTAACAAGGCCTGATGAGAAAAGAATATAGAAAATGTCGTACATTTTGCCGTGAACAAGAATCTGGAAGAACTCGTGCTTTTCGTTCTCGGCAGAAATAACCGTGTTCATATCGTCAATAAGATTGTTATAACGGTAGTCGCCTCTCGTAACCTTTGCAAAGTGAGTGCAGTTGCCTGTTACAAGACCTCTGATCAGACTCTGCGGAATAAACTCCTGAGTGAGCGATGCAGGATTTGAAAGGTTAAGAAGAATAACCTCAACTCTTGCGTTGCCTGTATTATTAATTTTGTATCTCTGATTAGGTGAAATAAAGTAAATGTCGCCTGTTGAGAGCGAATAAGTGTCAGCACCCATTTCAACAGTCATATAGCCGTCCCTTACAACAGCCACAAGAACCTCGTTGTGAACATTCCACATATTGCTGTCAATAATCATTTCACCGCAGACTACTCTGTAAGCTGAACTGGATGCGGTTGCCGAACGCAAGAAATCAAAATTCATAATAATAACCCCGATTCTAAAAAATTATGTTTTCAAACATTTTGTGTCTAAAAACAACACAAATAATCACTGCAACAATATAATAGACTTTATGCACAATAAAGTCAATAATTACGACAAATGTGCAAAAAATAAATGTATAAACTGCAATTAGTGCAAATTTTAAATATTCCGCTGTCTGCTGTATGTTAATTGATTTTTAATTCTACGCAATAATGTATCAATTTTTCTACTGATAATTGTTATGATTGTTTCCGAATCAGACATTATTATTTTACGATTTTAATATGAAATATTGCCAACCGTATGGCAATTAAAATGAATCGTTTACATTTTCAAGCTGCTTTTTAAATTCATCAACAACATTTTGCGGTGATATAATTCTGACCTTTCCGCCAAGACCGAATACCCAAGCGTAGAACTGTTTGCTTGTCATAATATCAACCGATACACCGAATGTTGTGTCGCTTTCCTTTGTAACAAAAATATCCCTGCCGAACCTGTCAACAATAACACCTATGCAGTCATTGTCAACCGACAGCTTAACCGTAGCTTTTTCACCGCCGAACATTGAGAAAACGCCCTTTGAATAATCTGCAGGATCAAATTTTTCAAAGGTCTTTCCCCCGTCACGCTCATCGTCAAGCACCTCGATATCGTCCATTTTGTCAACACGGTAATGCTTTATACTGTCGGCACAGGTGTCATAGGCAATGAGATAGTAATTCTCATCATCCCAGCACAGCGCCCACGGTGAAGCCGTGTATCCGCCGTTCCTGATTTTTTCACGCTTGACAATTCGCTCCGTTCCCGAAAAATCGAGTTCCCAACGGTAGTATTTGAACGAGATTTTGCGGTTGAGTGCTATTGCATTCTGAATTTTATCAACCGAATAATAAATTCGTTCATTCATTGTTTTGGCTCTGTTTGCGACAAAAACCTGCCGTTGCAGTTCCTTGCCGTCGTGAACACTTGCAAGCCCTTCAAGCTTATGAATGAGGGAAATGCTCTTTTTTTCGGTAATGAATTTTGAGCTTTGAATTGCATCAACAAGAAGCTTCAACTCGGGCAGTTCAAATTCTCTGCTTGCAACATAATATTTAACGGTTGATGATTTGCTCTTACAGATGTCCATTCCGAATTTTTCAAGCACCTGCAAATCATCGTAAAGACTTTTTCGCTCCGCAGTAATTCCGTACAACGCAAGCTCCGCCAGAATTTCACTTGAAGTCAGCCCGTGATTTTCATCGGTCTTTTCAAGAAGAATTTTCCGCAGATACAAAAGCTTCTGTTTTTGCATAGGATTTCTCGACATAATACAGTCCCCCTCAAAGGATTATATATTTTTATGTGTTCATTATATCAAATTTCAGCCGAGATTTCCATATATTTTTACGGCGAGCCGCCGTTCCCAATTCGTGTAGATAGTTTGTAATATCAAAAACATATCATGCCCGAGCGTAGAATTGTAATTGTTTATTTAATCCTCCCACATGGCGAGCCGCCGTTCCCAATTCGAGAACATAAATTTTCTGCCATTACTAACGGGAGAATACGGTTTTCCTCTGCAATTAAACAGTTAAATTCATATAAAATAAAAATTGCATCAATGCCGTTTCGGGCATCAATGCAATTCATTTATCTCAACTATCTTCTCGAAAGGTCTGCGGTGGCACACCGCCGACCATAATTTTCCATTTTCAATTTTCCATTTTACATTAACTACTAAATCCGCTCATCATGCCCGTAAGCATTACGACAAGCGGCATTGTTGCAAGTGAAAATACCGTAGTTGCGGCAACGATACTAACCGACAGCTCAACATCCTTGTTGAACTTTGTTGCAAACATAGTTGTTGTTGCGGCAGTAGGGGCTGATGTGGCAATTACGCAAGCCATGGTAATTATGGGTGTGACACGGCACAATGACATTACAACCGCTGTAATCATCGGCAAAGCAATCAGACGGACTGCCGAAGAAAAATATACACCCTTGTCAGTAAACGCCTTTTTAAAGTCAGCCTGTGAAAGGTAAAAACCGATAATAAGCATCGGGAGCGGAGTGTTCAGAACTGCAAGATATTCAACCGGTTGACTGATTATGTACGGAAGCTTAAAACCTGTAATAAACAGGATAATTGCAAGAAGAACACCGATAAGACCGGGGTTGAGAACAAGCTTTTTGAATGAAAGCTGTTTTTTGTCACCGCTCATTGAAACAAGTCCGTGCGTCCATACAAAAATGTTGAATACGGCAACGAAAATTGAGCCGTAAAACCAACCGTCATCACCGAGAATTGCCTTCTGGAGGGGCAAAGACATAAATGCACAGTTTGAATAGATTGTTGCAAAGCGGATAACAGCCTTACGACTTTCATCCTTATCATGAAAAATCAGGTTACAGATAAGTATTGACACAGCGAAAATAAGTGCAGAGCAGGCAACGCAAATTATAAGTCCGCTCAAAAGTTCAAACGAGAACTCCCGCTGAAAAGCAGAAATCATAACGCAGGGCGTCACAACATACAATACTATATCGGTCATGTGACGGGCGGAAAAATCGGTGATAATTTTCTTCTTACCGCAAATAAAACCGACTGCAATCAAAATGAACAGTACAAGCACCTGTTGTGCAATAATAATGAAATTCTCTCCCATAAATCATTCTTCTCTCTTAAATTAATTGCTATCATTTTAGCACAGTTGCAAGAGGTTTTCAAATGATGATGTGCTTTTTTTCGTTTTTTTTGACAGAAAAAACGACATAGTTCACAAATATGAGGCAATAACATTGTGCATTTCAACTAACAGGAATTTTATTTTTTCGCAAATATGTATTAACCGCCGAATTTTTGTACAGTTTATTGACATTTTTTACTCTGAAATGTATAATATTTACAAAAGATAAAACTTTTATTTCTGCAATATTTTATTACTTTGAAAGAAGGATTTATTATGGCAACAACAAAGAAAACAACTGCAAAAACAGCCCCTGCAAAAACTGCTCCCGTTAAGGAAGAGCCTGTAAAAAAGACTGTTGCAAAGGCTGAGCCTGCTAAGACTGTTGCTACAGCTGCAAAGAAGGCTGAACCCGCAAAGACAGAAACTGTAAAGGTTGAAACTGTTAAGAAAGCAGAACCTGTTAAAAAGGCTCCTGTTAAGAAAGCAGCTCCAAAGAAGGTTGCTCCAAAGAAGGTTGCTCCAAAAAAGCCCGTTCCGGTTGAAACAAAGGTTAATTTCTTCGTAGAATATGCAGGCGCACAGGTTCCTGTTGAAGAAGTAATCAAAAATGTTAAGGCTACATACGGCAAGGAAGCAAAGGAAATTTCAATTTATCTCAAGCCCGAAGAAAGCAAGGCATACTTTGTTGCCGACGGCAACGCAGAAGAAATGGATGTATTCTTCTGCTGATTGCAATAAATTTTGAATTTAAAACACAAGCTTTAAAGACCGCTCAAAAGAGCGGTCTTTTGTTGTTTTAAGATGAATGTTGTGTGTAATTTGTAGGGGCGTTCATTGGACGCCCGCCTTGATGAAATATTATGTTCGCAGAAATGTGTTTTGATGTGATTAAAATCGTGTGCAACGCACACGAACGGGCGAACACGGTTCGCCCCTACAAAATAGCAGTAACTTTGTGATATTTATATAGTTTATTTTTATCACAATGTTTGTGCCTTTACTTGCGGGCGGCCAATGACCGCCCCTACGGGATTGTATGAACAATTACAATGCTACGCTCGGGCATAATATGTTTTTTTGACATTACAAACTATCTACTCGAACGGGGAACGGCGGTTCGCCGTATTATCTGTCTTTCAAATCAACATATTCCTTGTTTTCGGAAATGCTCATATATGCAGGACGGATAATCTTACCGCAGTTGATAAGCTCCTCAAGCCTGTGTGCGCTCCAACCCGTAATACGAGCTGTTGCAAAAAGCGGAGTATAAAGCTCACACGGAATATCAAGAAGACTGTAAAGAAGTCCGCTGTAGAAATCGACATTTGCGGCAACACCCTTGTAGATTTTACGCTTTCTGCCGATAACCTTCGGAGCCAGTCTTTCAACTCTCTCATAAAGATCAAATTCATCATTGTGACCTTCGGCAAGCGCAAGCTTTTTAACAGCACCGTGAAGAATCTGCTGACGGGGGTCGGAAATTGTATAAACTGCGTGTCCCATACCGTAGATAAGACCTTTTTTATCAAAAACCTGCTTGTCAAGGAGCTTCTCAAGATAATCTTCAAGAGCGTCCTCGTCTTCCCAGTCCTTAACATGCTTTTTGAGATCCTCAAACATATAGTAAACCTTAACATTTGCACCGCCGTGCTTAGGACCTTTGAGTGATGCAAGTGCCGCAGCTACTGCCGAGTATGTATCAGTACCCGAAGATGTTACAACATGTGTTGTAAATGTTGAGTTGTTACCGCCGCCGTGTTCCATATGGAGAATGAGCGCCATATCAAGAACCTTTGCCTCAAGCGGAGTATAGTGTCTGTCTGGACGAAGAAGCGACAAAATAACCTCGGCTGTTGACATTGTAGGCTCTGCACGGTGGATATAAAGGCTGTTATCACGCTGATAGTGATTATATGCGTGATAGCCGTAAACCGACAAAAGAGGGAATACGGAGATAAGCTGTATGCACTGTCTTAAAACATTGTCGATTGATGTATCGTTAGCGTTCTTATCATAGCAGAAAAGTGTGAGAACACTTCTTGCTATTGAATTCATCATATCGTTACTTGTGGCCTTGAGGATAACATCACGAACAAAGTGCTGAGGAAGAGTTCTGTACTGAACAAGAAGCTCCTTAAAGTCTTTAAGCTGTTCTTCGTTAGGCATATCGCCAAAGAGAAGAAGATATGTAACCTCTTCAAAACCAAAACGGTCATCCTCAAGAATACCGTCAACGATATCCTTTACATTATAGCCCCTGTAACGAAGCTCACCCTCGCAAGGAACAAGCTTTCCGTCAACAAGCTTATTCTGTGTGATTGTAGAAATATCTGTAAGACCTGTGAGAACACCCTTACCGTCAAGGTCACGCAGACCTCTTTTTACATTGTACTTACTGTATAAATCTGTATCAATAACGGAGTTATGCGTCATTTTCTGAGCCAGAGCATGAATCTGCGGTGTAACATCCGAATACTCGCTGTTTGTCATAAAAAACACTCCCTTTTAAAATTCACAATAAATTGAAACTATATTTTATATATTATAGCACATTTTTTAAAAAAAGAAAAGGTACAATTCTTGCAGAAGTGTCATAACGATTTTAAACCTTATATGTAGAATTTGCATAATTTTCTGTCTTTTTATTCATCATTATGCAACTTTCGGGATGTTTATTTATAAATGAAGTATAATTTTGACGGATATAAATCTGCAATCCGTCATTTGAGGGTTTAGGGCAGAAAAATACGGAGCAGGAAAAACCTGCTCCGTAAAAAACAACATTATTTTATTACTTGAGATATGCGCCGTTAGTACCGATCTGACCGTCAATTCCAGTGAAACCGTCTGCACAGCAAACATAAACTCTCATATTAGCCTTACCAACAGAAGATACTGTAAGTGTGCCGTCTGTAACATACTTAACATCGCCTGTAACTGCATCAATATACTTGCCGTTAGGAAGGTTCTTGAATGTAGCACCGCCTGAGATAGTTACACAAGCAAGGCTGTCTGTAGCGCCCTGTGTGTAACGGCGAACGAATGCCATATTACCGTCAACATAAGTCTTGCTTCTTGTATACTGACCCTTCTGAAGTGCAGGAACTGCTCTTCTGATTCGGTTGAGCTGCTGAATATGAACAGCGAGAGGTGCTTCAAGTGTGCTTGCAACAGCACCGCTTGCATTAGAATATGTACCAAAGTCTGTTGCTGTTACGTCGCCCTCGAGGTAGTCACCGAAGTATGCACGACCTGTTGTTGAAAGAGGTGCGTTAGGACCTACGTCCATAGGAACACCCTTCTGGAACTCAAGCTCAGAACCGTAGTAAAGACACGGAATACCACGGAAAGTAAAGAGTACATCAAGGTTCTCAGCCCATGCCTGTGTACCACCGTCGTAACGGCTGTCCATATCAGGACCGTAGTCGTGAGAATCAACATATGTTACATTCCATGATGAGTCATTGTAGTACGGATCTTCTTCACAAGCACGGGTAAATGCGTTGCTTGCATTTGAGAAGTTCCAATGCATCGGGAAGTCGATTACGCTTGTGCCGTTTGACTTGCTGTAATCAGGTGTGTGATATTTAAGACCGTCAAGATATACATTATCAGATGTGGGCTGATTTGCTGTACTTGCGTTGCTGTCATAGTGCTTAAGTGTAAGATTAATGTTTGCAGCCTGATCATTTGTAAATGAATCGATGTACTGGCTGTCTGATTCAGCCCATGTATAGAACGGAGCTGAAATTGCAGGAATGTTGTGGTTCCAGAATTCACTTACACGAGTACAAACCTCACCAAAGATGAAGAAGTTTTTACCGCCTGTCTTGAGCCATGACGGGAAGTAATACTGGTTAAGTGTAAGTCTTGAAACGTGCTTTTCAGTATCAAGTCTGAAAGCGTCAACGCCCATGTTGATATAGTTGTTATAAACGTCGTTAAGGTAATTAGCAACTGTAGGATTCTCTGTGTTGATATCAACGCAGTCACCGGCAATCTGACCTGTCTGTACAGTCGGGCTTTCCCAACTGAGGTCTTTGAAGTGGTGATAGTAGTTTTCCGTGTCGTGATTACCGGAGTCAAGCTCCTTAGTATCCTTCATGATATTAAGTCTTGCAGCATACTGATACTTAGGTTCAAGGTCATTGTAGTTCGGGAATGTTTTATCAAAGTCGCTTCCCTCAATAACCTTCATGCAATCTACAGAAGCAAGATCCTGAATTGAGTTGTACTCCTTTTTAAACATAGGAGCAAGAGTTGCCTCACCGAAGTTACCTGAATGGTTAACTACGATATCCTGAACAATCTTGATGCCCTTTTCATGAGCGGCATCAATAAGATCCTGATATGTAGCGCCGTCGCTCTCATAACGAACATCAACTGTTGAGAAGTCCATTGCATGGTAGCCGTGGTAATCGTAGCCTGACGCATTTGTTACAACAGGAGTAATCCAGATTGCGCTGAATCCGAGAGCCTTAATATAATCGAGCTTGTCGATAAGTCCCTTGAAGTCACCACGCCATGCGGGATCGCTGTCGGGGTTGTTTGCCTGTGAGTCGTCCCAGCAATGAACATCGTTACCTGTGTCACCGTCATAGAAACGGGTTGTGATTACAAAATAAATTGTGTCTTCACGCATGTCAACACGGTCAAATTCCTGCATATCCTCAGGATTTTTACTTGACCATCTCTTATTTTTGTACCACCACTCACCTGTGTTTCTTGTGAGTTCCGCAGACTGCTTTCCGTTTGTAACAAACATCATATTGATTTTTGTTACATCGTTGAAAGTGTACTTGTAGTAGTTGTTTCCCTCGGAAGTCATCTTAACGCCGGGGTACTCCGTGCTGATGTTTTTCGGAAGACTGTTCCAATAATAGATTGTGGGCGTGCCTTCCTCACAGTAGTAATGTACTGTGATTGTGCTTGATGCCGAAGTGTCGTTATCGTCATCTGTATTAGCCGCACTTACGGACATAACAGATACCGTGCAAATTACGCAAATCGACAAAATCAAAGCAAGCAATTTTTTGATTTTTGCCATAGATTTTCCTCCTTTTGTTATACTCTGTACAACATAACATACAATTATATTATAATTTAGACAGCCTCATATATTTTTCTTTTAAAGAATTATTACAACTTTGATGCCGCCAAAGATTAAGCCCTCAATTTGGCTATTATATACAAAAAGGAGCGACAGATTCTGTTTTTTCAACTCTTTTAAAGGGTTAAGTCAAATCTGACGCTCCGTTAAATTATATTTTATATTTTCAAGCTTATATTAGGTTCAAACTTTGCGACTATTGCTTTAAAACGAATTTATCAAGTGTGTTTGCAATACCGTCGTTATCGTTTGATTCGCAGATGTAATCGGCAATCTTCTTTACATCGGTTTCGGCATTACCCATTGCAACGCCGAAGCCTGCATAACCTATCATTGTCATATCGTTGTAGTTGTCGCCGAAAGCGGCAAGCTCTTCCCTTTTAATCTTGAGTTTATCGAGCAAAAGCGGAAGCATTGAGCCTTTTGTAACACCAAACGGCATAATCTCAAGAAAATAAGGTGCGCTTTTATATACATCAAGCAAGCCGTCATAACGGTCTGCAAGAATTTTCTGATACTTATCAAGCTCATCGGGTTCGCCTGCAAGAAGAATTTTGTTGATATCAAATCTTACAGATGAGATAAAATCGTCAACAACAACCATTTCAGCCTTGATAACGTCCCTTTCAACATAGGTATAGTCGTTCACCTTATTATCCGAGATGATTCGCCTGTCATCGTATGTGTTGATTGTAATGTTTGAATCCTTCAAAACATTCACAATGTCGGGAAGATATTCAAGCGGAAACAGCTTGCTCACCATAGTTTCGCCTGTTTCGCAATTGATAATCCTGCCGCCGTTGAACGCCATAATAAAACCGCCGAAACGGTCAAGCATAAGGTCTTTTGCTATCGGCATAATTCCTACGGGATGTCTGCCTGACGCAAGAATAATTTTCTTGCCCTGCTTCTGCGCCTCCATGAGAGCATATCTTGTACGGGGAGTAATCTCCTTTTGGGAGTTTGTCAGCGTACCGTCAATATCAAGCGCTATTAATTTGTAATCCATGAAACCACCCTTAACATATCAATTTCTAAACACAATCAGTATGTTACGGTCAAATTTGACCGTATAAAATATACCACAAATCGCCCAAAAATGCAACTAAAAAGCCGATTTTAGCCCATATAAAAGCTATTTTCACCATTTTTCCGCTTTGTCTTTTTCGCCAACAAAAAACGGACGAAAAGAGAATTTTCCTTTCGTCCGAAATTAAATATATTCAGCTTTTATTTATTCTTCCGATTTTGTATCGTTGTCGGATTCAGCCTTTTGCTGCAATTTTTCCTTTTGCAAACGGTCTATAATTTCGTTGATGTCGCTGTCCTTCGGTGATTTGTCATGTCCCGTAAGTATTCGTATTATAACGATAAGCTCGTCAATGAATATCAACAGCAACACTGCAATAAAAATAAGAAGTCCCCACGGAGAGAGGAAAAGGTTATACAGAGTGTCAATGAATCCGAGCTTACACACCATAATATAAAGCACATCTTCGGTTGAAATTTCAGGGTCGGGAGCATCGTTTGCAATGCCCTTTGTCTGTAGCTTATATGTGCCGTCAGCTGTTTTATACGGTGCAACTACGACCTTATGAGTCACGAGAAGTCCCTCGGTCTGCCCACTGCCACGATAGGTGATAATATCGCCGACCTTGAGGGCGGTCGGATCGTCAACGCTCTTTCCGAGAATAACATCGCCGATCATAAGCTCGGGCTGCATACTGCCCGTTGAAACTCGTAGCACGGAATATCCGAAAAGCGAAGGTGTTTTTCCGTTCACCTTTGAACCCATAAACACAATTACGGTCAGCACAAGTATTGCAAGCACTCCCCAGCAAATTATATTTTTAATTATCCGCAGGGTTTTATGTAGCTTTGATTCATGCCTTTTCTTTATTCTATTTTTTGATTTGGGGTGTTCGGTTGTTACAGATGTCACTTCAACCGCATTTTCAAAATCGTTATTTTTATCCATAAATTCCTCCACGGCAAGTTGCCGTTCCCGGTTCGTGTAGATTGTTTGCAATGTGCGAAACATATCCGCCCGAGCGTTGTTTTGTGGTTTGCGTAATTATTCGTGGCGATGTGCCACCGTTCTCAGTTCGTGAAGAGAGTTTGTTAAATTCAAAACATATTTCGCCCGAGCGTTACTTTGTATCGGTCTTTACTTTCGTTCATATCGGTGTGCCGCCGTTCTCAGTTCGTGAAGACAGTTTGTCAATTCAAAACATATTTCGCTCGAATGTAACATTGTAATTGTTCGTACAAACACAAGCTATCCGTTTTTATATAACGAAAATGCGTATATATTCGTAAAACGGGCGGATTTTATTCTCTGCTACCGATTATAAATTATAATAAAAAAGGGCTGTAAAAACAACCCTTTTGTAAATTTAAAAATCTAAAATTTTAAAGCGAGATGTAAACACTATCAAGCGAGTATGTTATTGTTGATGACGAATCATTCTTGATGTACCAATACACCTTTGAAACCGTAGGCCCGTCAGCAGCTGTCGGCTTGATTTCAAGGTTTGTCACAATAGGTGTGTCTATTGAATCTGAGCTTGCAGATGTAACACTGATTTCCGTGGTTACGGAATAGGTATCTCCATATTCACCGCCCGTAATTGTGGTTGTGAGCTTTGCAGTACCCTCAGCCACAGGAGTAATTACACCGTTTGTATCGACAGTAAACACGCTTTTTTTTGATGATGAATAGCTTATACTGCTACCTACGTAATCTGTTCCTGCAACAAGACCTGCGTTAAATTTACGGTCCAGAGGAATACTTATACTGCTATAATAGTTGGCAAAGTTAACACATTCAGTTAAAGGATTACCAAAAGAACATGTATCACAGTTATGGTTACCGAAAGCTCCTGGATTGGTCTGCAAGGTAAACTTATAGCAGTTATCAACAGCCAAATTCGGACAATAAGCTTTCAACAGCATATACGGTGTAGCATTAGCACCGGTATTGTCATCGTTAGCATAAAATTGCACAACTTTTGCGGTTACAGGTACATCAACATACAACACCCGTGTGCTCTGACCGCTGATTGGTGTCATAACAATAGGCTCGCCCTGCCACTTTGGGGTTGTGACATCACCTGTTCCGTAACGAATTCTGATTGTTGTAGCGGAATCTTTCCAAGATAATACATTGTTTGTATCAAAATAAAATCTGTATTTTCCGTGCGAAGTTTTCGTATATGTACTGCCACTACCGACAATATCAGTATAAGACCTATATGTCTTGAGCGGTTTGTTGACGCCGACATAAAGTCCAGACGCAGATGCCGTACTGCTTGTTTTCAGATTTTTTATAAAAAGTGAAACATTCTGTTCGGCATTGCCCGAGTTAGAAATTTCGGTACAAAAATATCTTCTCTTACCTGCCTGCAGAGAACCTCCGAAATCAGTAACTGTATTTTCATCGAAAGTAGTGCCGTCATCACTTGACTCAACGGTTTTGATGCTGATGTTCTGACCGTTGCTGATTTTGTACTGACCGCTCCACCTGAGAGAGTCGCCCGATTCCTCACGAGGACGGCTGAACCATGAAAAAGTCGTGGTTGTTCCACACAACAAACACAGTACAAGTCCGAGTACAATAACAAGTGTAAATTTAGATTTCTTCATGGTTTCACCTCCGTTGAATTACTTGTTTTGCAGATTTACTGCCAGTTACCCTTCCCATCTCCGGTTGCGTTGTAGGTTGTCATTGTGCCTCTGTCACCTGTATCCCAGGTATTCCACTCTTTATTACTATTAGGATCTATACGCTTAATTTTAAACGAGGTTGCATTAGCAGGTATATTCTTCCATGTCCAAGTGGTTTGGCCGTTGAATGAACTAAGATCACGATAACTTCCGTCAGGTAATTCAAGTCTCATTTTTGGGGTTGAGTTTGATATCCATTTTTCTTTAGTATTGTCAACCAGTGTTATATCAATCGAAGTAATAGGTTTAGGTTTCGGAACATATTCTACAAGTGCTTCAGGTTCGCCACGCTTAAAGAGGTATGTCTTGCCGATTGTACCCTCAAGTCCACGATCGCTTGGATACTGAATGCCATTACCATTGTTTACAATAACTCTGAAATTACCTTTATCAGAAGTATCAAATCCAAATTTATAATAGCCTGTACTAGAATCATATTTTGCTTCAGTGCCTGACCATTTAGCACTGTACAGTTTTTTCGAATTAGATGATGAATAAACATATGCATTATACTTATCCCAGTTGCGTGATTCAAAATAGATTGTTGTTGTTGAATCAGTCTTCTTCGCAAACTTAGCATATACCGTTACATTCGACTTCACTGTAATGTCAAGCGGATTAACTGTATTGTCTGTTACATATGCCTTTGTGCAAGCGGCATCTGAATACCAGCCCTTGAACTCGTAGCCTGTCTTTGCATTTGCTGTGAGTGTTATAGCTGTGCCCCACTCAACTGCATTTGCATCTGCAACATTGCCAAACTCAATTGTTCCGCCTGTTGTGCTGATTGTTTCGTCAGTAACAGCCTGTGCATTGACCTTATACTTGATGAGTTCAAACTTAGCATTGAGTATTAATTTAGAAGTAACCTTGCTTACAGTATACTGTTCTGATGTTGACACACGCTCTCCTGTGTAATCATCATACCAACCGACAAACTTGTAGCCTTCGCTTGCGGAAGGAGTAGCAAGGAATGTTACGCTGTCATTATAGTTGACTGTAACTGATACGCTCGTCTTTGACGCATCGGATACAGGTGAAGTAAACTTAACCGTACCGTGTGAACCGACAGAAACCGCTTTAATTTCAAATGTCTTTATCATAAACTTAGCATGATAAGTACAATTTGCGGTAACTTTCGGAGTTGTGTACTCAAGCTCATTGCTCTTGAGTGTGCCGTTTTCATCGTACCAACCCGAGAATATATACATATTCTCATCCGAAAGAGTTGCCTTAAGAGTAACGCTCTTGCCGTTGGTTACGATTGTCTGGGATGTTGCACCTGCAGCTGATGAACCCGCCTTAACGGTGCCTGCCGTTGCGTCAACCGCACCGTTATAATAAGCCTTTGCAGTTACAGTGCGTGGAGTAACATCGATAAAATTTGCATAAAGTGTGAGGTTAGCCTTTATTGCCTTGGTATCAATTACATCGCTGGAATATGCACAATTATTAAGAATCGTGGAATCGGCTTTTTTGGTGCAAGCCAAATCCGTGTACCAACCTTCAAATTTATACTGAGAAGAAACAGTTTCTTTGGCAGTTGCCTTAAGTGTTACGGTTGAACCCCACTTAACTGTGGTTTCAATTTTTGTAACTGCCGAACCTAAACCGAGGTTAAGAGTACCGACTGTTTCATTAACCTTTCCGTCAAGAACAGGGTATACCTTAAGGTCAAGGTCTATAAGCTCAAATTTGGCATAAAGTGTTGTGTCATTTTTAATATTTTTTCTGGTGTATTCCGAATTAAGGTCGATCTGGTTACCTTCAGCGTCAGTCCACGCAACAAATTTGTATCCGTCCTTTGATGGCTTTGCAACAAATGTTGCCGAACCGCCGTAGTTAACCGTAACGGTAACAGAAGTACCCGGAGCTACCGCTTCAGGTGCGGTAAACTCAACAGTACCGACATCGGCACCGTCAGCCTGTTTTGCAACAGCCTTTACGGTAAAGGTCTTTATCTTGAACTGAGCGTAATAGGAATGATTTTCCTGAATATTGTTAAGTTCAATTACATTTTCTTTGCTGTAGCTTTTTGTACAAGCTTCATCATAATACCAACCGACAAAATCGTAGCCGGTTCTTGCCGTTGCAGTAAGCGATGTGCTGCTGCCCTCAAGGAAGTTTTGTGAAACCTTGCTTGATGTCTTGCCTTCCATTGTAACAGTACCGCCTGTGCTGTCATCAACCGATGCACCTGTAACCGCAGTTCCCTCAACAAGGTACTGTCTTTCAAATCTGGCATAGAATTTGTATTCTTTTGTGGTATCTGTTGCTGTTATTCCACCGTTATCAAGTTCAACAGGATTTGTAAAAGAAGCATCAGAGTACCAACCACGGAATGTATACTTACTGCTTTTTGGAGTTGCGGTAAGAGTGACTTTTGTTCCGGCAGTAACCTTAACTCTTGTTGCGCCATCCATACCGCCTGTTACGCTTACTGTGCCCATTAGTGCATTATTATCCTTTTCATCCTCACATGAATAAACGGAAACAATAGCCGGAGGCGCCCAGTAGCCTGTGTTTTGTGAAGTAATAACATAGTTCACCGAAGAATTTCTGTTCGGTGCGCTGATGGTGTAATCTTTGCCGTTGTAAGTAAATTTGAATGTAATCGAATGTGTGGCATCGCTGTTAGGATTGGGCAAATATGCAACCCAACCGCTGAGTGACGCATTTTCATTCGGTTCAAAAGTCATTGCTATCGGAGTTGAACTGCCCTGAACATACATATCAACCGCAAGATACTTTCCGTCAACCTGTGTCATCGGCAATGTACTTGCATCTTCACTTGAGAGGAGAATTTTCTGAACCTCTCCCCATGTGCCGTAGCCGTTATTTGACGAATCCTTATATCCGTAGGCTGTGAATGTCTGTGATTCGGCGTCAACAGCAGCTTGCAGAGTTGTTGTCCATTTTGCAACATAGCTGTTCTGCGGATTTGATGTTACTGTTGATTCACAGCTGTAGAAAGTAACTGTTGCGTTAGGCTTATCTGTATAGTCTGAACCGAGCTTAATAAAATAGTTACCGCTCGAATTCTTTGAAAGCTTTTGATACTCGCTTTTGCCATCCTGGTTAATCCAGATTGCACGATCGTTTTTGGTAGCCCAACCTGCACCGAGCGATGTATCACCCGTTGTTTTATCGGAAAAAGTCAATTCTCCTGCCTGAGGGCTTTGAGTGATAAGCTTAAAGTTGTCAATTGTAACAGTCTGACCTGCATACTTTGTTTTTCTGCTGTCATCCTGTAACCAAACACGCATTGTAACCTTATGCGGTGTTGAATCTGCCGGAACGGTAAAAAGAGGACTTTCTGCTGTTAAGCCCGTGTATGAATCGAAAGATTTTACACTTTCCTGTTTTTTAGTATTCAGGCTTGTACCGGCAACAACCTCTGTATTGCTGTCGCTCTTACCGCAGACAACCGTATTACTGCCGTCACAAACAAATGAAACACGAAGCTTTTCCTCGTCTGCATCAGCGTCGTTAACCTTGATTGTAGGAACCTTATCAAAATAGAATGACGCCTTTGTTCCCTTTGCGGTAACATTGAAAGAAAAATCAATGTAGTTGACATTCTTGTCGTTTACAGTAGCCTTTCTGTATGCACCGGACGGCGCGCCGTTTGCAGTTAAGGTCGGAAAATAAACATCTGTGCCGTTTGCGCTTGTTGCCGAGGCAAGGTGAACATCGCCTGCCTGACGAAAATATTTTGTAAGATCAATTGTATTTCCGTCATAGCCGTTACCGTAGCCGATATTAGCGTTGGTAAACACATAGTTATCAATTGTACCGTTGTTCAAATCAAGCTTAATGGTTGAAATTGTTTCCACCCATGCAGAAACCGACACGATAGCGATTGCCAACACTTCAACAAGTGCCACAATGCTTAAAATCAAGCCTTTTCTCTTTTCTTTGCCCGACTTTTTGCCGATTGCAAACTTTTCTTTAAAATAAGCCGCCAAAAGAGCAAATCTTTCTTTCATTGTGACACCTCCCTTTTTATATTTTGCATTATTAATGATACGTTGCGGTATCATCGTTGTTTACTTCATAAGAAACATTGAACGGTGTGGAGAATATATATTCATTCTTTGCCGGAATAAGCAGAGTGTGTGTACCGTTCTTGTTCACAAACTTAAATCCGATAACTCGTGAGCCTCTCGGCGCACTGCAGTTATCAAGGGTACACCTTGCACCGTCAGATTCAAACTGCATCAAATGGTTTGTTTCTTTGCCTTCATATTTATAAACTACATAAGGTTTATAATCTCCGCTTTTAAGATAATCTCTGAGCCACTGTTTATTACCCGGAATGTCGAGATATACACCTGTATTTATTTCAGGAGCTTCGGAAGAGCCTCCTCCGCTTGTCGGAGTTGTGGTTGAAGGTGTTGTTGTTTCAACAGTTGAGCCGCCCGGACTATAATCCCAGTATCCGATACAAGGGGACAGTCTTTCAAAAGTACTGTCGGTTTTACCATAACCGTTACCTCTCTTAGCAGTATAAACAAGGCTGCGGTTACCGTTTACAATTCTGCTTTCCTGTAACGGATACAAATCTTCGTTATTAACTATCCAACCTTGTGCCGTAGGGCTCAATTCGCCGTTCACATTTTCCTTGGTGTGCCATGAGTTATAGATTATATTATTCGTTGTACTGAATCTGAAAAAGCTTATGTCTGTTGTTACATCTTTTGGCAACGCAGCTGTCCATGTGTTATATCCGTCTACCTGACCAAGATATTTCATAACGACAGTTTTCTGAGTTGCATCAGTATCTTTATACTGCATGGTAACTATACAGTCATCTGTTTTAATCCACGGAGTATTTTCGCCCTTATCACCTCTTGTTTTATCAATAAAGGTGATAGCCTCCATATCATTGTAGTTACTTTCGAGTTCAACATCAATTGTAACCGATGCGCCTGCATACTTATCATAAACAGACTGATCTTCATACGCACCCTCAAACCACGCTACCAATGTTACATCAAGAGGTTTCTGGCCTAAAAGCGTGAACAAGCTTTCGCCTGAATAGAAATAGAAATCAGAAAATGTCTTGCATGATGAAAGCTTAGTAGCAGGAGAGCCGTCCGTATTCGTTGAGCTTACTGCATTATAATTTTTAGCATGCTCGTCAATAAGAGCACTTGGATCAATTACAGTAGGAGTTTTACTGCTGTCGGTAATAAACGCAAGTCTTAACGGACAAGGATCATAGACCTTCTGATCGACAGGAACGCCTTCACTGTTACGAATAATCTCGGTTGAGCCGTCAAACTTACCGAGAACTGTATTACCGTCTGCCGAAACAATTGTAATATTATAGCCTTTGATATAAACATTTGTCATATCTGAATCGGCATTAAGCTTAAAATCCTTATATACATATGTTTTATTCCTGTCGCCTGCAGTTCCTTCACGGAATTTCATGGCAGATGTTGAATCCTTAAAGTTGCCCTCTGACGGGAAGAACATATTCCTTCCGTCAACGCTTGAAGCCTCTTCAAGCTTAAAGTTTTTAACAACAAGGTGATTTGAAAGATCTTCCTGACCGTCATTGACACGGAGTGCCGCACTTGACTCAAGTGAAAACGCCTGAGAATTAATACTTGCCGTATCTTTTACGGTAAACCATGCCACCGTTGTCACAAGCACAAGAGTAAAAACAAGGAACAATGATACATATGAAATTGCGAGTTTTTTTCTGCCGAGAAGTCTGTTATCGGAAAGTGCAAAAAACGAGTTCTGCATTCTTTCTTTCAGTTTCATACTTCATTGCTCCTTTCCTGATTTTTATTTATTGTTGTACATCGCCCTTTGAGAGAACAAGGTTTGCTTTAAACTTTCCGTTTACAAGGGCAAGTCTTGCCTCTGCGTCTTCGCCGTCAACCCACATATTACAGGTTACCATTCCTGTATATATGCCGTTTTGAGTTGTATCCTTTTCCAAAGTCATAATTTTTTTCTTTGCACCAAGCTCATATGTGTAATCTCCGTTTGTTGTAAAGCCGTTGCTGTTTGCAACAAAAACCTGGCTGAGTGGTGAACCATCATCAGCGGAAACGAATGTTTTAACCCATTTACCGTTTTTTACATAATAGCCGTGCGAATATGATTCGCCCAAACGCTTGTCTGTGCTTACAGAATACTTTGTTGTATCTGTATTTACATTAAGAAAAATGTTCGGAGCAGGAATCCACAAAAGCTTTGTTTCTTTAGTATTATAATTTGCAACCGAAAACCTTACTGCACCGGTTACGCAATCTCTTGAAATTCCTTTTGAGTCACCGCTTTCACCGAAATCACTCTTATTATCTGCATTTTCACCAGTCAAATTTTTTGCATTCGGACTGATTTTAGATTTACTGTCCAGATAAATATCGAACTTGGATTTTGAACGAACATACAGGTCAAAAGAAAGGTAGTGAACCGAACTGTCAGCAAGATCCCAATTGTCAACATCAAGAATAGGAGAAGCAACTCCGTTTTCCTGCTTGAGGGGCGGCTTATAAAATGTGTATCCGTCGCTCGAAACCTCAGTCATCTTGATATCATCAATAAACGAATAATTTTCGCTGTTCAATTCAATCGTATTTTTGTAGTCTTCGTCCTTCGGAGCCGAACCTTTGTGCTTAACAACAGCAATTTCAATACCGTCAGGCGCATGACACTCAATGTTGATGCCGTCGGCATCTGATGACTGTTTATCAGTGAACCACGCCTGAATGCCATAAAAGGCGGCAAGTGCAACAGTGAACAGAACTATTAAATTTTTAGCAATCATTCTGCCCGT